>TARA_R110002073_G_scaffold67043_4_pt1 | contig 19117 bp, 15 predicted proteins | sample TARA_R110002073 | Tara Oceans TARA_R110002073 (sample SAMEA4397174) | marine metagenome | biome: Polar Biome; feature: [DCM] deep chlorophyll maximum layer (ENVO:01000326); material: water (ENVO:00002006), including particulate matter (ENVO:01000060) such as... | depth 40 m
AAGATAGTTGCTGCTGTGTTCGCCTTTGACAAACGCAGCGGCGTTGTGTGCCCAGCTGTTGTGCGTGAAGCGTTCACGCTTCTGGATAAGCCTCAATTCGTCGAGGTTATCCAGTGCGTTCTGGTAGGCGTCTTCCAGCGTGGCGGCACGCGCCACCAGATCGGCGGGCGCGAGTTCCACCTTGCCGGAAACCGTGTGTACACGTTTGCCGAGATAGTCGCCCGGCTGGTTCGGTTCCAGTAGTAGTCCGTTCGGGTGCTGGCGCAGCTTGCGCAGCCCGCCGATACCACTGGCGCGCGCCATGAGGCCGAAAAATACCCTGTCCAGCCCGCTGCGCTGGCCTGCCCAGGGCAGTTTGCCGGCCGCTTCGGCAAGATTGCTCAGCCATTGCAGCGCGCGGCTACCGCCCATCGGCTTGCCGGCTGCGCGGCAGAGCTGGCGCAGTATCAGGCCTTCATCGCGCGATTCTCCCGGTGGCGGCAATACCGGATCGGTGTAGCTGAAGCTGCGCGTGGGCATGAGGCCCATCACGGTAAAAAAATAAAACGGAATGTCGGCACGCTCCAGGCTGTGCAGCCCCGGCAAAAGATAGTGGGCGTGCTGCGCTGTTTCGTTGCGCACAATATCCAGGCACACGAACAATTCCAGCTCATCGAAGGCCTGTGCCAGACGCTCGCTGCCGGGACAGGTTAACAGCGGATTGCCCGACATGTTGAACATGGCGCGCACCTTGCCCGCGCCGGGAGCAAGGATTTCGTCGGCCATGATACCGGCCGGAATGGTGCTGTTGACGTAAGGTACGTCGGCAATACGCGAGAGACGGTTTTCCACCAGTGGTGGCCGTGGCAACACCGGCTTGCCCGCCAGCACACCGCCGCGCCGGTCGAGGTTGCCACTGACGGCGTTGATGGCTTCCTGCAACCAGTACACCATCAAGCCGAAACTGCCCTGGTTGACGCCGGTGGACGAGTAGATTGCCGCGCCATCCGCCGCCAGATAGGCCGCGACCATCTCCCGCAGGCGCTCCGCCGGAATCTGCGTGACGCGCGCCACGCGCTCCGGCGTCCAGGCCTGGGCGATACGCTCCAGCTCCTCGAAGCCCTGCATGTAACGCTGCACGCGCTCGCGATCCACGCCGTCGCGCGCAATCACCTCATGCAGGAAACCCAGCATGAAGAACACGTCGGCATCCGGCCTGATCGGCACGTGCTCGCCGCAACGTTTTGCCGATTCAGTGCGGCGCGGATTCACCCAGTAGACCTTGCCGCCGCGCTTCTCTATCGCTTCTATGCGCTCCATAGGGTGCGGCAGCGAGATGAAACTCATCCGGGAAATCACCGGGTTGCTGCCAACGGCAATCAATAACTGCGTGTGGTCGATATCGGGAAATACCTGATCGTTCGGGCTGCCGAAGAGGCGTTCGCCACCGGCAAATTTATTCGCGCAGTCCTGCGTGCCCGGTGTGAACAACTTGTGCGCATTGAAGGCCTTCAGGAAGAAGCTCATTACCGTGGTGGGCCAGAGGCTGAAGCCGATGGGGTTGCCCATGTAGGCGGCGATGGCCTCGCCGCCGTGGCGCTGGTGAATGTCGCGCAGTTTTTCGCCAATTTCCCCGAGCGCTGTTTCCCATGAGACAGGCACGAACTCACCATTCACATTTTTCATCGGTTGTTGCAACCGATCGGGACTGTGCACGAAGTCGGCCATGCGCAGACCCTTGATGCAGGCGTAACCGGCGCTGGCAACATGCTCGCGATTGGGCTCGATGGCAACCACCTGATCGCGCTCCACGGTTACCCTCAGGCCGCACTGGGCTTCGCAGATGCGGCAGAAAGTTGTGTGCTGCTGTTGCTTTGCGGTTTGCATTCCGAGTCAGTTTGCCAGAGCGCGGTAGGCTTCGACAATCGGCGCGAACTCGCGCGGTGTGGAGCCGTGAATCACCACGCCGTCGGCGCCGCCCTCGAGCTGGTTGCGCCAGGCTCGTGCACAGTCTTCTTCGTTGCCACGTGCCGCTGGCAGCCATTCGTCCGGGATGAGTTGGCTGATCTCTTCGAGCTGCTCGAGGCTGGCGACACTGTCGATACCGCCGGGCATGCTGGCAACGGTCGGGTGGGCGCGAAAGGCATGCAGCACTTCGATGTCCCACTCGTTCAGGGCAATCAGCATTTCAGCGTAGCCCGGCGCCTGCATATAGGTGGCCATGCGTGCCACCATCTTGCGCAGGTGGTCTTCACGGGTAGGATTCAACGCCGTGGCAAATACCGAATGTACCTTGATGCTCTCGGGGTCCCTGCCGGCATCGGCCGCACCTTCCTGCACCAGCGCCTTTGCCTTGCGCAGGCCCGCGTCGGTGATGAAGGTGTGCAGATGCACGCCGTCGAAATGCGCGCCGGCAAAGCGCAGGCTCTTGGGGCCAAAGCCGACGAAGTGCACCGGGATGTTGGCGTCCATCCAGTCGCCCATCGATAGGTAGGGAAGATTGCCCATGCTGCCGTCGTAGCCCATCACTTTTTCACCGCGCCAGAGCTTGCGCAGTATATCGAGACCGTCTACCAGCCGGGCATTGCTGACACTCGGCAGGCCCATCAGCTGGTTGCGTATTTCCACGCCGCGACTGAGCCCGAGTTCGAAGCGTCCGCCGGACAGGTAGTGCAGGCTCGCGCACATCGTCGCCAGCACCATCGGGTGGCGCGTATGGATATTGGTGGCCGCTGTGGCAACGCGAATGCGGCTGGTAACGGCGAGCGCCGCGGCGCAGATCACGCCGGCGTCTTTCACATCGAATCGCTCTGACAGCCAGACTCTGCCAAGCCCCAGCGCCTCCGCGGCCTGCGCCTCGGCAATTGCATCCGCCGGCGTGGTGGTGTGGCCGGGCAGGAGATAGCAACTGAGCTCCTCGAGTGTGTTTTTGGCTGGCATGCGTGAAGATCCTCTCTGATGATGCTGCCGTGCTGCCGGCGCGCAGGCTTGCCGTAGCCGGCAGTGTGGGGCAATGTGCTGTGAACCCTCAATGTATAACGCCAGCGGGAAAACTTCACGCAGGGCTGCCGCCGTTGCGGAGCCCTGCTGGCTGGAATCTTCCGGGCGGTTCAGCATGTTCCACCGACGGCGTATGAAAGCAACGCCAGCCCCGGTGTTTGCCGGCCTGCGGTAATCGGCTAAGGAGCCTGACGCCGGTGGTGCGCGCGCAAGTGATCGCGCCGCGTTAGTACGGCGTTTCAGCGATTCAGCGTGCCAGGGGAGCAATCACGCACTGGATTCGGCAGTATCGACCGCCTCACAAGAGGGCCGTGTGAGGTAGGTTGAATTCACGTCCACAAGGCCCAGGTCCTGCAGGGTGCGCCGCCCGATCAGCACCGGGTAGAGCATGTCGCCGCGATCGCGCAGGGAAAACTGTTCCGTGTAGATCTTCTCGCCGATACAAAGTTCCAGCTTTACCACCGGGCGTCGGTCTTCCCCGCCGGCGCCGCGTACCCGGATGAATCGCTCTACCGGCAATGCCATGGGCGTCAGCAGTTGTTCGCCACTGGCGATATCCTCCAGTTCCAGCTCGAATGCAACCCAGTCTTCGCCATTGCGCTTGTGCAGTTCAATGGCCGTGGCGTGCATGGAGGAGGTGAGGGCGCCGGAATCGAGCTTGATCTTCACCGTGGCCCCGACCGGCATCACGATGGCTTTTTCGACCCAGCCCAGCACCGGGGCTGCTTTACTGCTGGCGGCGGAAGTCATACTCGCGAGTGAAGCCAGAAGGCACAGCAGGCAGAGGACACGCTTTGAGAGCGAGAAACAGCTTAGTGGCATTTGACCTCCAAAACATGGCTGGCAGGATCCGGTGCCGGGCTTCCCGCGCATGGGCTGTAAAGTTGTGTGAGTCTAATAGACAGCGGAAGCGGTGTATTTATCCGTGTATCCGCTAGCGTAGCTCCACAGCGTATCCTTACGGCTAACGCGTGGCGATAATGTAAACCGCATGAATGATGCCCGGGATGAAGCCCAGTAGCGTCAGAACGATGTTTATCCAGAAATGCTTGCCGATACCCACTTCAAAAAATACACCGAGTGGCGGCAGTATTACGGCCAGTATGATTTTGAGTAAATCGCTCAGTAAACTGTCTGGTGTGCGTTGCAATGGCATGGGCTTCTCCCTGATCTGTGATTCAACTTACACGGCGCAGGCTTCTATTGCTGGAAGCCGTCTCAAGAGTCAGCCAGGCGACTGACTGAAGGGCGGACGGCGCGAGGCGCCGTCCGCAACAGGCTGCTTCTGCCTTAGTCGGTAGCGTCTTCAATGTCATCGGCAGCGTCTTCCATGCTGTCGCCCGCCGCTTCCATGGCGTCATCAACATTTTCACCCGCTTCTTCTGCCGGACCCTGCTGCTCACAACCTGTGAGCGTCAGACCGCCACCGAAAGCCAGTATCAGGGCAAACATTATGGACGGGACGCCTGCCATGCCGCTTTTCATTGCGCTATTTTTCATATCGGTAACACTCCTTCAATGGTTAATTTGTCAAGCGGGTGAACTCTAACGGGTTCTTCACATCTGCACATTAACCTGGGTTAAAGACGCACGGTTAGAGTGCGCTCATCTGAAACTTATAGCAATGCTGCGAAGGGAGCAAAAGATTGGCGGGGCGCTGACAATAATAACAGCGCACTGGACTACGCACTGAACTGCGCACTGGCATGTGAGGCTAGGGAGGAGCCTGTCGCGCCCAGTCTGAAAACGTCTCCAGGTAGGCGCGGTCGAACCCGCCGAATTCAATCAGGGCATCGAGATCCAGGATATGCACCGTCCCGTTGTCCGTGTCGATCAGGCCCAGTTCCCGAAGGTTCTGGTAGGTACGACTGACATGCACCGAGGACAGGCTGAGGGCGTCGCCAATAATGGACTGGGTCAGCGGCAGTGTCAGCGACTGCGCCGTCTGTTTGGTTCTTATGGCGATTTCAACCAGGAAATGTGCGAGCCGCTGTGCAGCGCTGCGCCGCCCGATATTGATTACGCGCTCAACAAGCATGGACTGCTCCCGCGCGAGAATCAGGAAGAAAAGGTCGGCGAGCCGCGGAGCCTGGTCGAATATATCTGTCAGGTGCCTGCGCGGAAACGGACAGGCGGTGACTTCCGTGATGGCACGGAAGTCGCAGAGATTGCGATGAAAGCTGATTTCCCTCAGCCCGAGAATCTGGCCGGGCATGAACAGATCCAGCACCTGGCGGCTGCCATCGGCCAACACGCGTTCAGCACAGGCCCAGCCGGAGATCACGGTATAGAAACAGTCGGAGCGCTTGCCCGCCTCGGACAATAACGCATCGGGCGCGTATTGTTGGGGATTCTCTTCCAGGCTCGCCAGAAGCGCTTCCTCGCGGGCATGGAGTTTCGAGAGATCACGGAACTGGCCCAGAATGCAGCCCTTTGCTGAATCGTCCACCACCAGGTCTCGCCGCCTCAAGGCCGGCTATTCTGCCCTATGATTGGGCGCAAGGGCAATCGAGCCCGCGCCTAATCAGCCGGGGGCTGTGGTAAAAACGCATTAGCCGGGTACACTGTGCCGCGCTGATTGTCAGCGGCATTGCGAAGCGTACGCCAACCTGCTTCCCGGCCCGCAAGAGTGAATGGGTTCAGGCAAAATTACTGAAAAAAGGAGCAACACACGTGAGCGAATTTCCCGCCGCCCCGGAGGCCCTGGACGCCCAACAGTTGACCGGCTATCTGCGCGAGAGCGGCTGTCTGCAAGAGGGGCGCGTGGCCAGCGTGGAGTGCAGCCTCATTGGCAACGGCAAAATGGGCGACAACGCCCGCTTTCACCTGCGCTATGAGGGGCCCGCGGCGCAGGCGCCGGCAACCCTGGTAGGCAAGTTCCCGGCCGCCGATGAGCACGCCCGCGCCATGGCGGGCGCGCAGGGCGCCTACCGCAATGAAGTGATGTTCTATCGCGAACTGGCGCCGCACACGAGTATGCGCACGCCGCGCGTTCACGCCAGCGAGCTGAGCGCAGACGGCACGCGCTTTATGTTGTTGATGGAAGACATGGCACCGGCGGAGCCTGGCGACCAGATTGCCGGCGAAACGCGCGAGCGCGCACAGGCCGCACTTGCCCAGGCAGCGCGCCTGGCGGCGAGCTTCTACGCGGATGACAGCCTCGCCGGACGGGATTACGTAATGACACCGGCGCGCGACGACGGTGGCAGCTTTGGCCAGCAACTCATGGAGCAGTCCTGGCCCGGCTTCCTCGACCGTTTCGGGCACGGCCTGAGTGCCGAGGCTATCGCCTTTGGCGAACGCTATGTGCGCGGGCATGCACACTTCGTCACGCGCCTGCAGGGGCCAAAGACGCTGGTACACGGCGATTTCCGTAGCGAGAATATCCTCTTCGCGCCCGACGCGGCCGTCACTGTCGACTGGCAGACCGCGAGTGAATCCAGCGTGCTGGCGGATGCAGCCTACTTTCTCGGCGGCAGTCTGGAACTGGCGAACCGGCGTGCGTGGGAGAAGTCCCTGATCGGGGAGTACCGCCAGATGCTGGCGGAGCAGGGCGTTGATCTGAGCGCGCAGGAGTGCTGGAACCAGTACCGCGAATACGCCATGCACGGGATTCTGATTACGGTGTTGGGCGCAAGTTTCAGCACGCCCGATGAGCGCGGGGAGCGCATGTTCATGGCGATGATCCAGCGCCATCTGCAGCACTGCATCGATCTCGATGCCGGTGAATTCCTGCCGCGCTAGGCAGGCGTTTCCCGCAGGCTCAAAATCGCGAAAAAGCCTTGTATGATGCATTTTATGGCACGTTGATCCACTTCACACGGCCTGCAAGGATGCCTGCCTCTATTCGCCCGCGACTCTGTTCAGGTCTCGCAACGGGAATCCGTGAAGAGAGTAATTCGCGCTATTCGCATTCCTCGCGGGATGCGGTGTATGCTTTGTAACATAGCGTTGAACGGTGCCCACCCATGCTTTTTGTCGGCCGCTTACGCCTACGCCTGACAGGCGTTGTGCTGATCTGTGTGCTTACGGCAGCGCCCGCGAAACCCGTGCATGCGGCCGGTTTCGCAATACTCGAACAGAGCGCGAGCACCAACGGCACCGCGCTCGCCGGCAGTGGGTCCGCCGCGCGTGACGCCAGCGCGGTGTGGTTCAATCCTGCCGCCATGGCTCTGGTGAATCAGGAACTGCTGGTAACGGGGCACCTGATACTGCCCGGCTTTGAGTACACCGATCGGGGCTCGACGCAGCAACTGGGGGATGGCCCGGTACCACTGCTGCCGGATGCGGCGGCCACGCGCTCCGGCGATGAGAACGCGTTTGTTCCCCATCTCTCATACGTACACCCGCTCACTGATCGCTGGCATGTCGGCGTTACTCTCAATACGCCCTTTGGCTTGACCACGGACTACGGACGGGGCTGGAAAGGCCAGTATCAGGCCGTGTTGTCCGAAATCGTCAATCTCAATCTCAACCCGGCTGTTGCCTACCGGGTAACTGACCGCCTCGTGATTGGTGCGGGCTTCAGTGTCAATTACGTGGATGTAAAACTCACCAACGCGCTCGACTTCGCCGCTATCTGCGCGGAGGTGGCAGGCGGATACTGTCCGAACGGCGCTGTGCCCGGCCAGGGCCGATTCGACGGATTCGTCAGCAACCAGGGCGACAGCACCAGCTTCGGCTTCAACCTCGGTGTGCTGTGGGAGATCGACGAATGGACGCGCCTGGGGCTGAGCTATCGGTCTGAAATCGACCACGACACTAAGGGGAAAACGGATTTCACCACGCCGGACACGCTGGGAGGGCTGGACGCCCTGGGGCCCTTCCTGGGCGGCGGGCTTGCCAGTGTGTTTACCGATACCGACAACCGCGCCGACCTGACGCTACCCGCCAGCAGCGCTGTCAGCTTCTATCACCGGCTGGCCGTAGACCGCCGCTTCGCGATCATGGCAGACGTTGAATGGACAGGATGGTCCAGCGTGCCCCAACTGCGTATCGAGTTCGACAATCCGGCGACGCCCGCGACTGAAGTGGCGCTTGATTGGCAGGATGTCTGGCGTTATTCACTGGGCGTTGAGTTTCACGCCAGCGAGCGATGGACCTGGCGGGCCGGCACCGCTTTTGACGAATCGCCGGCTGGCGGGCCGTCCCTGGCCACGGCGCGGCTGCCGGACGACGACCGTATCTGGTTGGCCGCCGGCGCTTCCTGGGAATTGACGCCGCGCAGTGACATCGTTTTTGCGCTGGCGCATACGTTCGTCGAGGGCACAGCAATCGACCGCGCGGGCGACACAGGCGACCGGTTGCGCGGCCGCTATGAGTCGGACTCGACCATCCTGAGCCTGGGGCTGAGGTACGAATTCTGAGCGGAGGCCTTTTCGGCGCCGCCCCTACTGCGAACGTGCGTGGGCAAGCCAGATTCGCCTGCTCAATCCCCAACTGTTTTCCAGCCGGCGTCGGGCCGGAATCGCTCACCGTGCTCCGCCTGCAACGACTCCAGTGTCGATACGATGTCGTCGGCGCCGCGGGTTAGCGCGTAGTGCATGGGGCCGCCACGAAAGGGCGCGAAACCGGTGCCGAATATCAGCGCGGCATCGATGTGATCCAGTTCGTCGACCACCTGCTTGCGGTGGCACTCCACGCACGCGTCGAGCATGGGCAACAGCAAGCGGTCGGTCAGCCTGTTGTCGCTCGCGGCGTTTTGCCCGTTGTCGCTTTCGTCATCCTTCTGCGCCTTGCCGTGTTCCCATTTGTAGAAGCCCTGGCCCGACTTCGCGCCGAGGTCGCCCTTGTCCACCTTGTCCCGCAGCCAGTCGGGGACGTCCGCCATCGGCTTTTCGAGCAGATCCTTGAGCACATCGGCGACGTGCAGACAGATGTCCAGGCCCACCTGGTCGGCCAGTTCGACCGGGCCCATGGGCATGCCGAAGTCGACCGCGACCCGGTCGATGCGCTCCTTCTCCACGCCTTCGTCCAGTAACACCAGCGACTCCATCAGGTAAGGCATCAGCGCGCGGTTGACCAGAAATCCGGGATAACTGTGGACCGGGACCGGCAGCTTGCCGATGTCGTTGATGAACGCCATGGCCCGCTGCTGCACGGATTCGTCCACCTTGTCGTGTGCCACAACTTCGACGACGGGCATTTTGGACACCGGATTGAAGAAGTGAATGCCCAGCAGCCGCTCCGGTTTTTCCACGTAAGACGCAAGCTCGTCGAGGGGGATGCTGGAGGTGTTGCTGGCCAGGATCGCGCCATTTTTCATGCGCGGTTCCACATCCCGATAGATTTTCTGCTTGAGCTCCGCATCCTCCGGCACGGCTTCGATGATGAGATCGGCGCCCACCGCTCCGTGACCGGCGGGATCCGCGGTAAAACGGTCGAAGGTGTCGCGGGTCTCAATTGCGGACTTGTGTTTGTCGCGGCACAGCCCGGAAATGGATGCGACCGCCTCGGCGATGGGCTCCGGATCGATATCGGTGAGCGTCACCCGGTAGCCCTGCAGTGCGCACCAGGCGGCGATATCACCGCCCATGGCGCCGGCGCCGATCACGTGAACGTGCTCGATATCAACGTCACCTTTGGCGGCCAGTTTGAGTCCTTCGCGCAAGAAGAATACCCGCACCAGGTTGCGGCTGGTTTGGGTATTGAGCAGCGCGACAAAAGATTCTTGCTCCGCCTGTTGCATGGCCTGCCGGTTACCCCCGTGTTCCAGCCACAGGTCGATCAGCCGGTACGGCGCTGGGTAGTGACGCGACGGTGCCTGTTTTTCCGATTTGGCGCGCATCTGGCGCGCCGCCAGCCGGCGCGCCGGCGCGGTATTCATCAACTTGTGCCTGGGTGATTGTCGTTGCCGGGAAATGCGTCCGTCGACTGCCGCGGCGACCGCGTTCTCCAGGTGCCGCTCTTCCACCAGCGCGTCCACCAGGCCGCGGCTGCGCGTCTGTTCATCGTGCGCGGATTTGCCGGTGAGCATCATCGTCATGGCCTGCACCGGATCGATCAGGCCGGTCAAGCGGAAGGTGCCGCCCAGTCCGGGATGCAGACCGAGCTGAATTTCGGGGAAGCCCATCTGCAGCGACCCTTTCAGCCCGATGCGCCGGTCACAGGCCAGCGCCAGTTCCAGGCCGCCGCCGAGACAATGGCCATGTACCACGGCGATGGTGGGCTGTCGGAGCTTCTCCAGGCGGTCGAGAATCTCATGACCCCGACGCAGGAGGTCTGCCATTTCGCTTTCGTCGTACCTCGAAAACTGTTCGATATCGGCGCCGGCGCAAAAGCCGCCGGGCTTGAGAGAGCGCAGTACCAGTGCCCGCGGTGGTTTCTTGTCCAGCCCGTCGAGAATGTGCCCGAACTCCTCCAGTATCGCGGCGTCGAGTGTATTCGCGCTGGCATCCTTTTTATCCAGTAGCGCCCACAGTACCCCGTTGTCGTCGCGCTGCAGGTGCCAGTGATCGTAGTCGCCTTTTTCCCTGCGCTGCTCGCAAAGCAGCCGTTGCTCCAGAAATGTTCCCACGTCAGCAGTCATTTGTATCTCCTTCAGACCCGTTCCAGAAGCATGGCGCCGCCCTGGCCGCCGCCGATGCATTCGGTGGCAATGCCGCGCGCTTTCTCGAGCCGATGCAGCGCGTTCACCAGGTGCAGGACGATGCGGTTGCCGCTGGTACCCACCGGGTGTCCCACGCCGATGGCGCCGCCGTGTACGTTGAGGATGTGCCGGTCCAGTTCGCCGGCGGCCCCGTCCAGCCCCAGAATCGACTGGCAGAAGTCGTCGTCGTTCCAGGCTTCGAGGCAGGCCAGCACCTGGGCGGCGAAGGCTTCATTGATCTCCCAGAGCTCGACATCGTCCAGCCCCAGTTCGTGCCGTTGCATCAGCGGCGTCGATGAGAGCACCGGCCCCAGCCCCATCACGGCCGGGTCGAGCGCGGCCCATTCACTGTCCACGATGCGGGCTCTGGGCGTCAGGCCATGTTTTTCCACCGCCTCTTCCGAGGCCAGCACGGTCCAGCAGGCGCCGTCGGTGATCTGCGAGCTGTTGCCTGCGGTGACGCGGCCGTAGGGGCGCTCGAAGGCGGGCTTCAGTTTGGCCAGTTTCTCTTTGCTGCTGTCGGGGCGCACGCCGTCGTCCTGCTCGTACACATGGCCGGCGCGGTCGAAGGCGGGTTCGATCTCGCCGTCGAAGACGCCGTCTTCCTGGGCCCGGTGCAGGCGTTGCTGGCTTTCGGCGGCGTAAGCGTCGGCGGCTTCCCGGGAAATGTCGAACAGCCTGGCGAGCTTTTCCGCGGTCTGGCCCATGTTCATTTCCACCAGCGGATCAGTCAGCCCGCGCTCCAGCCCGACAACCGGTTTGAAAAAGCTGGGACGGAATCCGCCGAGGATGCGCAGCCGTTGCGACATACTCTTCGCTTGCGCCAGCGCGGCGAACCATTTCACTGCTTGCTGGCGGAATAGCAGCGGGCCGTGACTGAGTGCCTCGGTCCCGCCGGCGAGAATCAGATCGGCGTCGCCGCCGCGTATGTAGCGAAAGGCGGTATCGATGGACTGCATGCCCGAGCCGCAATTGATTTGCACCGTGAATGCCGGCATCGCCTCGCCCATGTCGAGACGCAGGGCTGCCACGCGCGCCGGGTTCATTTCCTCGGAGACGACATTCACGCAGCCGAGAATGACCTGATCGAACTGCGTCCGTGCCATGGGCAGGCGCTGCAACAGCGGGCGCCCGCACTGCACGGCCAGATCGACCGGGGTAAACGGGCCGGGTTCGCCGCGCGCCTTGATAAACGGGGTACGCGCGCCGTCCACGACGTACACGGGGCGCCGCGCGGCGCGGATGTCGGCGCGTGATGCGGTGTCTTTTGCGGGTTTGTCACCTTGCATTGGTTCCTCTCAGTAAGCCTGTCAAACGAAATGCCACGCTTGAACGCTTGCGCGGCGGATGGCTAGAACGACCAGCGCATCAGATTGAGAAACTCGCGGCGGTTGCGCGGGCCGAACGTGCCGAAATGCGGCTGCGGGCTTTGTCGATAACTGGCGCGGGCCGCCTGCACGTGATCCCCGCGCACGGTTGCGCGCACAACGCTTTCTTGCAGGTCATAGGGCTTGAGTGCATTCAGGCCCAGAATTTTGCGCTTGCGCTCGGCCGTCAGCGCCGGGTAACCGTGTTTTTCCTGTAGCTCGTCGCTGATCTGGAAGGCCCGAAAGGCCTGTATCTGGTCCTGGGGCGAGCCGTACCAGATGGAATCGGTGCCCCACAGCACGTTGTCCTCGCCGAGGTACTTCATCAGTTTGCCCAGGGTGTGCGCCGCGGAATCCGCGTCGCGCATCAGATAGCGCCAGGTGGACCCCAGTTCAGCGTAGACGTTGGAGCCGTGGCCGAGATCGTTATCCAACACGGTCTTTATCAACGAGTCGACGCCCTCGTTGCGCGCCGGATCATAGGGGCCTTCAGGCTGGCCGGGCACGAAGCCGGAGTGGTAGATAAGAAACTGCACGTCTGGAAAGCGCCGCGCCACCACGCCGATATCGTCGCACAGCGAATGTTCATAGGATTGCCTGCCGAAAGGGATGCCCTTGTGTACCGCGATGCGTTTTACGTTGAGGTCGCGGGCGGCCTCCACGAACGGAATGCCGTGCTGTTCGTCACTCAGGAAATAGCCCTCACCGTCGGGGCCCCACTGTGTGTAGGTTTTCCAGGCAGCGACGCCAAAATCGTTTTTCAGTCGCGGCATATCTTCGACATCACCCGCCTGGTTGGGATTGACCCGGCCATGCAGCAGCAGGCGATGGGTACCCTTGAGTTGGCGCACGATGTCCTGTACCGCCGCCGCCTCTTCAATGGTGAGAGGCTCCTTGTCCCGTTCGGAGGGAACAAAAGAAAGCACCATCAGGTCGGTATCCGAATCCATGAACACGTCCTTGACGAACACATCGGGGCCGAGGCAATCAAGATAGGAGCGTGGCGCCTCCCCGACGCCCTTCGCGCAGCCCGCCTGTTCGAAGCCGGAGAGCGGCCTGGCCTCTTCCGGCAGTCGGGTGAGCCAGGCACCGTCCGGATTCACGAAATGGCCCTGTACGTCGAAGATCAGCTCATCGCCTTCGAGTACCGCTGCGGCGGCCTCTTCCTCGACGGCTGCCTCCGGTGACAGGGCATAGAAACCGCCTGTCCGCCCGGACGCCGCCTGGGCTGCGTTGAAGGCCAGCAGGGTCGACGCCGCGCCGCACACAGAAACGAGAAAGTCACGCCTGGACCGGTTCAGGCGGCGCGCGATGTCGGTGGCCGCCCGGTGAGCCATGGCGTTGGCAAGCTGGCCGGACCGGTCGAGTGGAATAGGCAGATACTCGCCATTGGAAGTGCTGTCCAGCTTGATAGGCAGACGCCGGGACTGTTCATCGTCTGAATGGATCACGGCACGCTTCTCCCTGTCCTGTGAATACTGGTGGACCGCTAGCTTGCTGCTTGCAAGATTTCGTCTACCGCGACAAAGCTAATTGAGGTAGCTGCAAACTTCGTACCACGATGTGCAGGCGGGGCGTGGCACGCTGCAGCGCGCCATTGGCCGGTAATTCTTGCCGTGGCGGTGCAAAAATTACAGAGTGACCCGGTGTCTCTTCGGAAAAGCACGGCTGATGCCCGCCGCATCTTCATCGGATGCTCTGGTAGCGCGGCAACCGGCGGCAACCCTGGCGTTAATCGCCGCCCGGCAGAATCAATGTTGCCAGGCTCGCATCAGAGTCTTCCCGCTCGGTCTCGGTCGGGCCGGAGGAGCGCGCCTGCGCCGTCATCAGGGCAAGCATGCGCCGGCGTTTTTCGCGCGCCTGCGCCGGCGTCAGTTCATTTGGCGGTGGCGGTGGCGTCGGTTGTTGGCGGGGTGAGTTGTCTGACATGGCCTGCACCGGCGGCGAACTGTGTGCTTACAGGCTAGCACGTCCTGCAATTGGCGGCCTGTGTTCTGCGCGCTGGGGGAAAAATGCCCGTTTCAGTCATCGTCGCTGAAAGCGGAAAGATGAAACTCAGTCGCCTCATTTGCCTCATTTACGCCGGTTTCCAGCAATTCCGGTATCTCGCCTCCGGCAAGCACTTCCAGCACCGCGTGCACACCGCGTGCGAGCGATGTCAGGTTGTAGCCGCCTTCCAGCACCAGCGCGAGCCTGCCGTCGCAATGTTGGTCGGCGATATCCTGCACGATACGGGTGATCACTTTGAAACCGTCGTAAGTGAGGTTTAGCGCCATGTCATTGCGGTGGGGGTCGAAGCCGGCAGACACCAGCACAAGATCGGGTTTGAAATATTCAGCGGCGGGAATGAGTAACTCGCGGTACACCTTTTCAAAGGCAATATCCCCGGCGCCTTCCGGCAGCGGGACATTGATGGTGTAGCCCTCGCCGAATCCCGCACCTATCTCCTCCATGTCCCCTGATCCCGGGTAGAAAGGCGCGGCGCAATGCGTATCGAAAAACAGGACGTCCGGGTCTGCCCAGAAAATATCCTGGGTACCGTTGCCGTGGTGCGCGTCCCAGTCGACGATCAATACCCGTTCGCAACCGAGTTTCACCTGCGCGTGGGCCGCCGCGACGGCGACGTTGTTCAACAGGCAAAAGCCCCGCGCCCTGACCGGCTCCGCGTGATGTCCGGGTGGGCGTACCAGCGCGAAGGCGCTTTCACACTCGCCGTTGACCACGCTTTCCACCGCCGCAATGGCATTCCCGGCTGCGGCCGTTGCGGCCTTGATACTCTGCGGTGAAACGGCGGTGGTGTCGGAGTCCAGCCAGGCGCTTGTACCATCCAGCGAAAAGATATGATCCAGGTAAGAGGTGGTGTGCACGCGGGCAAGCTGTTCGTAGGTGGCGCTCTTGCCGGCCTTGAAGCGGACACCGGCTATGGGGTGGTCCTCCAGGTATTCCATCACGGCTGTCAGCCGCCCGGGGTGTTCCGGGTAACTCCACGTGAAGTCCAGCCCCTGCAGGATATGCTTGACGCGCTTTGCTACCCGGCTTTGAATGAAAGGCAGATCCACCTCTGGATTGTGGCCCAGCATGACGTCGTCATAGAATACATTTACGGATCGATGGCCTGGCACTTCTGCCTCCTTTTTTGCCTTGGGCGTTTATTCTCTCGCGTTTTCAGGGCCGGCTCGCCAGCGCCTCCTGCACCGAACTTGTAAACGCCGCGGCGCGTACCCCCACCGTTTTGAAACCCAGCCGGCTCCAGGCCCTTTTCGCCTCCCTGTTGGATGCGGAGTATTCGAGGACCAGTTCGTACGCACCGCGGCTATCGGCGAATGCCACCAGTTTGCGCAGCAGATCCGGGAAAATCCCCAGGTTGCGGAATTCCGGTTCTACCCAGACGTCGTCGATGATTCCCGACCTGAACTCTACATCGCTTGTCTGTTCCCAGATACCCTGACTGCACAATACGTAGATATAACCCATGCCAACCAGCCCGGCCCGGGGCACCTCGGCCACCACGAGCTGCTTGTTGTGATCCGTCAGGGATGCGCGCAATACTGCGAGCAGCCGCTCCCGCTCATCCTCTTTCAGGCTCTGGGGCGCGGCGCCCGCCACATGCAGGGCCAGTTTGGCCAGGAATTCCACCATGACCGGCAGGTCGGCTTCCGTGGCCTCACGTATCAGGTGCTTCTTCTTGGCAGTCTGCTTTCTCCCGGTCATTTCAGCGCTCCCCGTGTGAATGTGCCGCACTACACCGAAACAGATGCTGCCTGCCCTGGCCGGGCGGCCTCAGTCAGACGTGCGCGACCCCAGCAGGTCATGTAGCTGCCGGTGCATATTCTGCACGCCCGGTTCGTTGCGGCCTACCAGAACCTTGCGCTCGATACCCGCGCGCAGACCACGGTGAATCTTGTCTACCAGCGAGTAGTCTTCCGCCACGGCCACATCGTTGATCATCTGGAAGTAGGCCTCGTATTCCTCGCGCTCGGCCGCGCTCGCCGGCTCATGGGGCAGGAACATACTGTGGTATACCACCGAACGATCCGGAGTGACAGGGTAGACGCGCCAGGTCTGGAAGTGATCGGCCACCACAAATATCACCGTGTTCGGGAAGATATAATTGACGAAGGAACTGTATTCGCGCGGTTGCCATTCGCTTTCCGGAATATCCTGCAGCTCGTTGATGGCCAGCGCCGGCGAGCCCATGGAGTGGTTGCGGCCGTACTGGCGGTAGCTCGCCACATTGGAATAGGCCATGGTCGCGATGCTCTGCGGATGCAGAAACTCGAAATGGTAGTACTCGTGGAAGGTGTCCATGTTCAGCTTCCAGCTGAAATCGGTAAATACCTTCTTCGCGCCGAGATAGTAGTGATCTTCAAAGCCAAAGCCGCTCAGGCGCTCCTGTATCCCGCCGAGTACTTCATCGATGTCGAAACCGAGCTCCGGGTTGGGCATAACGAAGATCATGCCGTGTTTTTCCTGCACATCCAGCCGGCGCAGTCCGAGCGACTCGCGATCAATGCCGGTGAACCCCTCTCTGGCAAAGGGTACGCCGATGAGATTCCCCTCGAGATCGTAGGACCAGCCGTGGTAGGGGCAGGAGAACATTTTCCCCTTGCGCGCCCGGCCGTGTGTGCACTCGTTCAGGGGCGCGCCGCGGTGGGAGCAGATGTTCACGAACGCGTTCAGCACACCCTCGCTGTTGCGCACGATGAGAATGGGCACACCGGTATCGTCAAAGGCAAAGTAGTCGCCAGCGGCTGGCACGATGCAACTGGGGCCCACGAACTGCGGGTAGTTGCGGAAGAGTTGCTCCTGTTCGCGCCTGAACTGTAGCGGATCGGTGTATTCGGCAACGTCGATCTGCATGACCTCGGGCGCGAGGGCGGTGGTATTGCGTGCCACCAGATCCATTAGCGTCTTGATCTCTGCGACCAGTTGTTCCCGTTGCATGTCTTTACTCCTATAGGCCCAACACCATGCGCGCGATGATGTTCCGCTGGATTTCCTGCGAGCCGCCAAAGATCGATGCAGCCCGGTTGTTCAGGTAGCGCGGCACAATCGAACTGGTGTAATCGGCGCGCACCGGGTGGTGCTTGGCCACGGGTTGCATCACCAGGCCGGCAAGCCCCAGCACTTCGGCGGCCAGCTCGTTCACGGACTGTTCCAGTTGCACGCTGGACACTTTCAGGATGGAGGATTCCGGCCCCGGATTGCCGCCGTCGCTGAGCGCCGAGAGAATGCGCAGCTCGGTGATTTCCAGCGCCTTCAGGTCTATGGACAGTCGCGCGATACGTCGCGCGATGTCGCCGCTGTCGTCAAAGCCGGGGCTGTCCTGCTGCGCCTGCTTCAGCAGTGTGCGCAGTTTGTCCATCTCGTGGCCAATTCGGTGGGCGCTGAAACCGCCACCCCGTTCGAATTCCAGCAGGTACTTGGCGTAACCCCAGCCTTTGTTCTCCTCGCCGATGCGGTTGCCGAGCGGCACTTTCGCGTTGTCGAAAAAAACCTGGTTGACCTCGTGATCCCCCGCCATGGTGATAATCGGTTCGACGCTTACACCCGGGGTGTCCAGCTCTACCAACAGGAAGCTGATACCGGCCTGCGGCTTGACGCTCGCATCGGTGCGCACCAGGCAGAAAATATGGTCGGCGAGATGCGCGTGGGTTGTCCAGAGCTTGGAGCCGTTGACGATGTAGTGTTCGCCCTCGCGCTCGGCCTTGAGTTTCAGGCTTGCCAGATCGGAGCCGGCGCCGGGCTCCGAGTAGCCCTGGCACCAGTAGTGTTCGCCGCTGAGAATTTTCGGCAGGTACTCGGCTTTCTGTTCTTGCGTGCCGAAGGCCATGATCACGGGTGCCAGCATGAGCAGCCCCAGGGGAATCAACATGGGTGCGCCGGCGCGATAACATTCGCTGCTGAAAATATACTTCTGCGCCGGCGTCCAGTCGGCCCCGCCGTGTTCCTTTGGCCACTGCGGCACCGCCCAGCCTTTCTCCACGAGGATGGCCTGCCACTCCAGCGCGATGTCTTTCTCGACAAACACGCTGGCGTTGTTGGCCGTGCCCTCCACGATGTGTGCCGGCAGGTTCTCCGCCAGGAACTCGCGCACCTCCTGCTGGAAGGCCAGTTCCTCGGCGCTGAAATCCAGGTTCAATGCGTATGCCTCGTCAGTGCGCGTTCATCGACCAGAGGATGCCGCGGCGCAGCACCTCGTAGTACTCGGGGGTTTTCCACGCGCCGCTCTCGGGTTCCGGATACTCCTCTATCAGCGGCTGCATGTCGTACTTGCCACGGCAGTGGCCGAGCGTGAAATAAAGTACCTCGCCATCGCCGTAGGGGTGAATGTACAGTACCGGCTGTTGGTCATCGCCTGTCATCCAGTCGTCGCGCACAAAGTTTTCAACCGGCTCGGACCAGTTACAGTGCAGCAGGGTGCGATGCTCGCCGTGCATTCTACACAGGTACAGTTCGTCATCTACCTCGAAAGAGGGCAGGCCGCGCACCAGCGGATGCTCCGCCTCGGTTACATGCACCTCGTACGGCTGAATCGGCGGGTGGGAAACAAACTGGCTGCCCAGCAACTGCATGAAAGCCGGGTTGTCGTCGGGGCAGTCCACCCGCAGGCCGCCGTCCGCGGCGGGCTCCAGAAAACGCAGGATGGAATTGGTGCCGTGCAGCGCAAACCACTTCCTGCCTGAGCTGACGTAATCAATCAGCCGCTGTGTTTGCGCAGGCGTTGGCACCACATCGCAGGTGTAGGTGATGAGAAAATCGCAGGCACAGATGGCGTCGATATCGCTGTAGTCGGCGCCCACCTGTACCTTGATGCGCGGCTGCTCGGCGAGCAGCTTGAGAATTTCCAGCCGCGCGAAATCGATGTCGTGGTACTTCCCCCCGGCAACGAGATAGGCGTCTATGCGGTCTGCTTTGCCCATGCCGCGCGGCCTGGCTAGAGCTGAACGCGCTTGGTGAAACCGCCGTCAGCGACCAGGTTGACGCCGGTAATCAGGCTGGCGGCGGGGCTCGCCAGGAAGGCCACGGCGTTCGCCACTTCCTCTGCGCTGCCCATGCTGCCGCGCGGGATGGCCGCCAGCGTGCTGTCGTAGAGCTCGGCCATGTTGTTCTTGATGAACTCCCAGGCGCCGCCTTCAATGAACACCGGCCCGGGCGACACGCAGTTCACGCGGATACCCTG
>TARA_R110002073_G_scaffold11758_17_pt1 | contig 19111 bp, 18 predicted proteins | sample TARA_R110002073 | Tara Oceans TARA_R110002073 (sample SAMEA4397174) | marine metagenome | biome: Polar Biome; feature: [DCM] deep chlorophyll maximum layer (ENVO:01000326); material: water (ENVO:00002006), including particulate matter (ENVO:01000060) such as... | depth 40 m
GGATACAGCCGTCACCAAGAAGGGTCTCTTTCAGGCGTTTTCTGCAGGCTCCGCCCCTGCCTCGGGAGCGTCATCGGGCTCCGCTTCGTCCAGCAGCGGGATCTGGCTGGGCTCGATCACGGGTTCTCCGCGCTCCGACAGGGCCGCAGGGACCACCTCGCCGCGCAGTTCTATATCGCGGGAACTGAGCTCAAACAGGGTATTGATGGCCTCGTCCTGGTGCCTGGTGCGGTACACGACCCTGGGAGTTGAGCCGTCGACCCAGATTTTGGCTTTGCCCCAGTAGTGGCCAAGTTGGTTGCGAACGACAAAAACATCAGTCATGGCAGTGCTGAATCCTTACAAAATCTGCGCGCAAGTGTAAGCACTTGAGCGCTTTGATGCCAGCGTTGTGCTCACCCCAGGAGCAGATCCTTGGCCTGGTTGATTTGCGCGGCAAGGTAGTCGTTCCCGCCCCGGTCCGGGTGCAGTTTCTGGATCAGTTGGCGGTGTGCGGCAATGATCTCGTCCCGACTCGCGCCCTCATCCAGGCCCAGCACAGCGAACGCCTCCGCTCGCCCGAGCGTATGGTTGCTGGGCGGGCTGTCCTGCTGCTGCCTGTTGAAGCCGCTATCGCCGGGGAATCGCTGTTGCAGGTAGCTTTCCAGCAGCTGCACGGATTCGGTGTCCTCGCTGCAACAGTAGGTGAAAAACTGCTCGAGCTGCTGTCGATCCATATCGGCCAGTCGCCAGCCCTGGAAACTGCCTTTGAGCACGTCTCCCTCCAGGTTGCCGGTGTCGTGATCCAGTTGCATGCGCAGCAGGGCGGTTTCCACGGTCGAGCCCTGGCCGCCGGCGGACGCGCTTTTCTGGCGCAGACTGGCGAGCATCGGAAACAGGCGAATGAGCAGCGGCAGACCTTGTCGCGCGGCCACCAACAATGCGGTAAACGCGGCGCCGAGCCAGTTCATGCGGCCGGTCGCCGCCAGCAGGATAGTGACGACGAGAGCAATGCCCAGGCCCAGTTTAATGTACTCGGCGCGGCGCTTGTGAGGCGGCATGGATCGAGCCCGGCGCAGGAGAATATAAATAACGGCAACTACCGCGATCAGCAGTATAAGACGGGCCACAGTCTCTCTCAGGGTGTCAGCTGTTGGAGTAGCAGTTTAGCACTGTCGCCGCCTCGTTTCTCAAGTGCTGTGCGACCGCCGGTGGCAAAACTGGCCACCGCACCCAGCAGACCGGCGAGCGTCTCGGCGCTGCGGCTGTCGAATCGGGCGTAGGCGCCGCGACTGAGTCTGGCCATGGAGCGAAAAGTGCCCTCAACCGAGCGGTCGGCACCCTCCTGGAAAAGGAACAGAGGCAGTTGCAGAATGCCGCATTGCCCGGCCAGATTACACAGTGTATCGGGGTTTTCCTCCACGGCATCGCCGATGAACACCAGCGCGCGGACGGTCGTTTTGCGGTGCTCGCTCTGGGCGTGCTTCAGCAGTTTTTCGATCTGGGTATGGCCACCCTCGCAGCGCACTTTGCCCATCAGGCTTGCCAGAGCTTTGCTGTCAGTGAGCCAGCGGCTGGCCCGAAACTCGCCGAAGCCGCGAAAGTAACACAGTTGCACCGCCAGCGAGGCGACCTTGCCGCTGGTGAGGAACATCTCCTGTTGCAAGTGGCTGGCGTGATCCCAGGTGGGTTGTCGACTGGCGGTTGCGTCAACGGCAAACATCAGACGCGGCTGTCGCTGCACAATTTGCGAGATGGCCCGGCTCTTTTGTAAAAACTGTGCGATGTCCTGTGGCGAGGAACGTTCGGCGGGAGGTTTGGCCATAATGATTGCGCTAAAAAAGCCGCGTTAGCCTCTGTGCGAGTGCTTCAGTTGGTCGAGCTCTTGCAGTTTGTTGAGGTCGTGACAGCGCTTGGCCAACTCGGCAATGATCTCATTGAGCTCCGCGGCACTGATTGCATCGCGTGAGGGCATGTCGGCCAATTGCCACAGTTTGCGGCTGGAGAGTTCCTGTGGGTTGATTCTTTGTGTATTCATCGTTCGTTACCATTCATAGTCTTGCCCCTGTTTCACTATTGCCGGGACAGCCCCGGACGTGTCCTGAATCCGGGGGATAGTATTTTGTAATTGTGACAGTGGCGTGAACAGATCGCTTGTGATGTCCGGACCCGCTGGAGTCCAGCCAGGTAAACCCGACAAGCGCTCCCGCCAAGTTGATACCAGCTTACACCGATGCCTGCTCGAAAGGGAAGGGAGCCGCGCGCTCAAATTTCGGCCCCGCGAGTTGGGGGCTATCGCCCGCATCCCACAGCGGCAGGCTGAACGCCGCGATATGGCGGATTTCAGGCGCCTTGGTGAAGTCCTGGCGACAGGACTGCATGCTGATCAACCGCACCTGTAACTCGTCGGCTCGCACCGTGGCCAGCCCGTAGCCATTGACAGTGGTGTCCACGTAACGCAGCCCTGGATTGGCCGCGTTGGGTCCCAGCCAGTCTTTCAGTGCGGAGAACCCGGTCTGGGAATAGGTATACGCGGCCAGCACGCCGTCTACCATCGATATATTCCAGACGGGTTCGACGTCATCGGCGGTCTGCCGGTACACCAGTGGCGCAAAGTCGGGGTGTTCATTCATCGCGACTGCAAGCAACTCCTCAAATAGAGGAGTCGAACTGATGCCCGCCACGGTAAAATCCACTGCCACAGGCTTCGCAGTGCTGTCGGTGGTCGAGTGCTGGACGGTGCCAGCGCCGTGCATATGGTGGTCGCCCGATAGCGAAACGACGCCGGAGACCTTGTCGCGCTCAAATTCGCGCATCAGCAGGCCCTGCTCGAAAGGGTAGCCGGCCCAGCCATCAATGCTGAAAATGCTGTCCTCGTAACCGGCCATAGGCAGTGCCGACAGGTCGAGGCGCATCGGCATCAGTGGCAGCGCATTGCCCCATATTTTCCAGCGCGCAGTCGACGCTTTGACAGTGGACAGGAACCATTCGCGCTGCTGTGCCCCCAGCAGGCTCCCGGGCGCGCGGTCGCTGGCCGGATTCACCGCTGAACCATCGCCATAGGGCAGCGTCTGCGGTGGATGGCCGTCGCCATAGGCGCTGCCTGCATCCGCTATTGCGACCAGCTCGACTGTGTTCATCGGTAGGTCCAGGGTGCTGGCGAGTCCTTCTGGCAGGCAGGGTGCGCTGCGATAGCTGCGGCTGTCCGTGAGCACGATGTCCACGAATTTACCCCAGCCCAGTTTCCGGTAGATGCGCAGACTGTCGACGGCTTCCTGATTTTGCGCCGCCTCGTTGGCCCCCAGAGTTTGGGCTCGAAAGTCGTGCGCCGGTTGCTCCTGCAATTCATCGAGTACCGCGGGGATGAACTCGAACCACGCCTGGTTGGCGTTCAGTTTGCGCTGGGCGTCCAGTGCGCCGGTGCCGTCATAGGTGACAAAGCTCTGGTAGTTATCGTTGGCAAACTCATGGTCATCCCAGGTGCAGATGAACGGCCAGTTTGCCCGCGCCGCCTGCAGATGCGGGTCGCTCAGGTAGGTCTTATAGAGGTGGCGGTAGTCGGCCAGTGACACGGCATAGCGGTTGCGGGGCGTATCCACCCCGTCCGGAAATGGCGGCACAGACCGCGAGTTGGGGCTGCCATCCGGGCGCTCCTTCCAACAGCGCTCGTAGATGAAATCGCCCAGATGCAGCACAAAGTGAATGCGATCTTCCTCTGCCGCGTTGTGATCGTCCTCCAGCATACGCGCCCAACTGCCGTAGAAAGCCTGCTCGTAGCTCTGGCAGCTGGCGAAGGCGATATTTACCCGGCTTGCCTGGCCCGGTGCCGGAGCGGTGCGCGTGCGCCCGGTGCGCGAGAGCGAACGCCCGCCCTCTGTGTCACCGCCGACAAAGCGGTAGTAGTACTGGGTGTCAGCGTCCAGCCCATCGATGTAACTGCGCACCGTGTAATCGCTGCTTGCTTCTGTCTGCAGCCGTGCCTGCAGCAGCAGTGTCGAGAAATCGCGGTCGCGACTGAGCTGCAGTAGCAACATCACCGGGCCGTCCGTCCCTGCGCGTGGCACGGCGCGGGTCCACAGCATCACGCCATCCGGCTGCGGATCTGCCGAGGCCACTCCCTGCGGAAAGTCGAGCGGCGCTGATGCAGCGGGCAAGTCCGCGGCAAAGGTGGCATTGGGAGAGACGCTGAACAAAAAAGTGCTGCCGGACAGCAGTCCCAGCAGGGTGCGACGTGTAATGGGCATGACAAGTGTGTCTTTTGTGGCAGAATGCGGTCACTTTATACCAATTGTCGCTATACTTGGAGCTTATGAGTCTCTTCGATATTCGCAGGAAACACAGTATGCCAACAGTGGATACCGCGCTGCCCGGCAGGCCCGACGCCATGCCAGTTCCCGCGGCGCACTTTGTCAACGGCAACCCGCTGCGAGGGCCGTTCCCGGGACACCTGCAACAGGCTGTATTCGGGATGGGGTGTTTCTGGGGCGTGGAGCGCAAGTTCTGGCAACTGCCGGGTGTATTTACCACCGCCGCTGGCTATGCCGCGGGCCTGACGCCCAATCCGACCTACCGGGAAGTCTGCAGTGGGCAGACCGGGCACAACGAGGTTGTACTCGTGGTGTTCGATCCCGCGATACTGTCCTATGAAGAACTGCTCAAGGTATTCTGGGAAGGGCATGATCCCACTCAGGGCATGCGTCAGGGCAACGATAGGGGCACGCAATATCGCTCCGGTATCTATACGTTTGGCGACGAGCAGGCGTCGCTCGCCGCCGCCTCCAAACAGGCTTTCCAGCGCGCGTTGGACAAGGCGGGCTACGGCGAGATCACCACCGAAATACTGCCTGCCGTTGAGTTTTTCTATGCAGAGGACTATCACCAGCAGTATCTGGCCAAAAACCCGGGTGGCTATTGCGGCCTCGGGGGTACCGGCGTGAGTTGCCCCGAGCGTTTGTCCCTGGGTTAGTGCTGGCCGCGCCGGCGACTTTGCTCGCCACGCGCTTTCGGGTTGGTGTTATTCAGGGGGAGGGGAATAAAAAAGGCCCGACATGATCAGCTGTCATGCCGGGCCTTTTTGTGTGCCTCAGCTTACCAGGTGTAGGCAGCCTCGATGCCGTAGGTGCGCGGCTGGTTGTAGATGGTACCGGCAGTAGAGGTAACATCGACCAGCGGCGTGCCACCGGTGACATAGCGGTCATCCGTGAGGTTGTTGCCCCAGGCGGTTACGCGCCAGGCCATGTCCGGCGAGTTCCAGGTCAGGCGTGCGGTGACGTCTTCCTGGTTCACCTTGTAGACGCCTGAAATGCAGCTGGAGGCATCAAAGCAGTTATCCAGGTTGGTGCGGTAGGACCAGGACAGCATCGGTACGATCGTGCCGTACTCGGTCTCGAAAGTGTACTGCGCGGCCAGGTAGAACACACTGTCCGGGAGACGCGGCAGCCCTTCATCGGAGCGGTCGATCTCACAGCTGACGACGTCGGGAGTGCCGCTGCCGGTCACATCGACGGGTACACAGCCGGCCGGTGTGGGGCCCGGTTCAATGGCCGTGATGCGCTCATCGTCGTAGGTTTTGATATCGCTTTCGTTGAAGGTCAGGTTGGCGGTGAGTTGCAGGTTCTCTACCGGCAGCACCACTGCCTCGAATTCGATACCGGAGATATACGAGGACTCGGCGTTGATCAGTGCGCCCGCGATACGGCCATCATTCGGATTGATGCGCACGGTGGTCAGCTGGCGATCCTTGTAGTCGGTGTAGAACAAGGCAGTGTTGAGGCGCAGCTTGCGATCCCAGGCATCCATTTTGAAACCGAGTTCGTAGTTCCAGACCTCCTCCGGCTTGTACTCTCCCATCAGGCCGGTCACCGTATCGACGGTATCGGTCAGGCCGCCCGAGAGGAAACCGTTGGCGACAGTGAAGTACGCGTTGCCGTAGTCCATGAAACCGATGCTATCGAACGTGCGCTGGATACTGGCCATCGGCGTGACTTTGGTCTTGTCGTAGTTTTGTGTCTGGTTGGACAGCGGATCCGGCATACCGTTTGGCAACAACAACGGTCTCCACCCGTGGTTGGGGTTGAACGTGCCGGGACCACTGGGGAATGAATAGAACGAGCTAAACGTATTGAAGGCATCGCCCGTGGTTGCCAGTGTGGCGGCATCGGGTACGCTGTAATTACGCGTCAGCTTGCGCTCTTCCCAGGTGTAGCGGGCGCCGAGTGTCAATGTCCAGTAATCATCGAAATGCCAGTCGGCCTGACCGAACGCAGAGGCAGAAGAGTTTTTGGCCAACAGTTCTGTCAGGTTGGTCTGGTAGAACGCAGTATTGGGCGTGAACAGGGCGTTGAAGAAGGGGCCGCCCGGCGACGATGCCGCGCCCTTGTCGGTTTTCTCATGGAAGCCGTACACGCCGACGACATAATCCAGCTTTTCATCGAAAGCACTGCCGGAGAGTTGGAACTCCTGGCTGTAGGCATCGGTGTTGCGTGGATCAGCGCCATTGCCCGCGTAATTGGTGCGACCGAGCAGGGATATGCCCATCGCGTCGAGTTCGTTGACCTCGCCGCCCTCGGTGTTACGCCAGGCCGTGATACTCATGAAACTCAAGTTGTCATTGATCTCCCAGTCGGCGGTGAGCGAGAGTGTATTGACTTCCGCCTGGTACTTGTTGGGCGCCACGTTGGCCATAATCTTGTCTTTGCCCAGCGCTTCGTTTGTCTGGCACCATTCAGAAATGGTCTGTCCGGTTGAAGGCACGATGATAGCGGCATCCTGCAGGTCGGACTGCCAGCCGGTTCCGGGAATACCGGTGACCAGTTCACAATTCTGGCCGCGTGATTTCTGGTCTGTCTTGCCGTAGTTATAGTTCAGGTCGAACATCAGCTCGTCTGACGCCACCCAGCGCAACTGGGCCTGTCCACCCCAGCGATTGGTATCGCTGTACTCGTCTTCCAGAAACGGTGTATTACCGACTGCCTGGGGCGGGAGGTTGTCGGGAATGACGCTCTGTACGTAACCGTCATTCTTGGTCTGGTACAGCGAGAAGCGGGACATCAGTGTATCGCCCATCAGCGGCACGTTGACGGTGACTTTGCTGTCGATCTTGTTGTAGTTACCGACGCGCACCTCAGCGGTACCGCTGTACTCTTCAGTCGGCTTGTTGGTGGTGTAAAGAATTGCACCCCCTGTGGTGTTTTTACCGAACAGTGTGCCCTGCGGTCCGCGCAGAACCTGCACACTCTGCACATCCACATTATCCAGTACCGCGCCGTCAGCGCGTGACACATAGACTCCGTCCACGTAAACGCCGACACCGGAGTCAAAGTTCACGCCGGTATTGCGGGCGCCGATGCCGCGAATAAAGATGTTGCCCGCACCGGTGGTACCGTTGCCGGAATACATGTCGACGTTGGGGACAACGCGGGTCAAGTCGGCGATATCGTTGATGCCGAGTTCCTGCAGGTTCTCGCCGGAAAACGCCGAAACCGCCACGGGGGTCTCCTGCATGGTCTCCATGCGTTTCCGCGCGGTTACGACGACTTCCTCAAGCATTGCCTGGGCCAGCGTAACACTGGGGATATAACTGACGGATGTGACGGCGATCAGGGCCGATAATTTGGACGCGGTTATTCGTTGTTTCATTGGCATTTCGGCGACTCTCCAGGATGCACTTCGTTCGAGTGGTGAAGTCGCTTCCCTGCTTTTCAGCCACCGTTATTTATTAGGTATTCCTTGATATCGATTTGCAGGCTTATCGATATCACCGAGAAAAAGTAACACTATGCTAGCGTTAAAGCTATATCTTGTTGCCCAGACCTTTGTGCATAGTTCACCAAAATAGACTCTGTGCAATATAAAGCGCCGCAGGGATCGTATCCGCTTCACCTTTGTGCTGAGTGCGGCCAACTCGCCTGGTGTGTTCGGCCTGCATGCCCTGCGAGCTGACGGTTTGCCGCCAGTCGCAGTGGGCGCAATAGTGCCAGGCACAGGGTGGCTGCGGTCCTGCCCTAAAAGAGCCTTCCCAGTGCACTGGTGACGGCGTTTTCCACCCGCAGTATGCGCTCGCCGAGTGATACCGTGCGGCATCCAGCGGCCTGCAGTTTATCGACCTCGTAGGGAATAAAACCGCCCTCGGGCCCGATCACCAGCAGGCACGCTTCAGTAATGCCGCGCGGGCAGGCAGCATGCGCGCCGGGGTGAGCCAGCAGAGCGAGTGTCCCCGCGAGCATCGCGGGCAAGCGATCCTCCACAAATGGTTTGAAGCGCCTGTGGTAGTGAACCATCGGTAGACGGGTATCGCGGGATTGCTCCAGTCCCAGCAGCAGATACTCTCGCACGGTAGCGGCCTCCAGTGCGGGAGTTTGCCAGTAGCTTTTCTCGACACGGTAGCTGTTGATCAGGTGCAGTTCGGCAACGCCCAGCTCGGCGACAGTGCGCAGTATGCGGCGCACCATTTTAGGTCGCGGTAGCGCCAGTATCAGTTGCAGCGGCAACTTTGCCGGAGGTGGCTGGTGCAGGGCGACATCCAGGGTGGCGGTGCTGTCATTGATGTCCAGTATTTTGGCCTCACCCATGAGACCATCGATTTCGCCCACGCGGACCGTGTCTCCGACGCCGGCGCGATGCACCTGAAGCAGGTGCTGCAGTCGACGGTCGCGCACTGCGATTGTATTCGCCCCGCACCGGTCTGCCTCGGTGAACAGCAGCAGGTTCAAAGCGGTATCAACCGACCCATAAGTCGTATTCGTCGGCGTCTGTGACCTCGCCTGCAACGAAATCGCCCGGCTGCAACTCCGTTATGCCATTGAGGTAGACCTTGCCATCAATCTCCGGTGCGTCCGCACTGGAACGGCCAATCGCGCCCTCGGCATCCACCTCATCGATCAGGATTTCAATGGTTTTGCCGATTTTGGCCTGCAGTTTGGCGGCACTTATCTGTTGCTGCAAGGCCATGAATCGCTCCCAGCGTTCCTGCTTCACCGCGTCGGCAACCGGGTCGGGGAGAGCATTGGCGCGTGCGCCATTCACGGGCGAGTACTGGAAGCAGCCTACGCGATCGAGCTGGGCCTCACGAATAAAGTCCAGCAGCACCTCAAATTCGGCGTCAGTCTCACCGGGGAAGCCGACGATAAATGTGCTGCGCAGCGTGATATCGGGGCACACCTGGCGCCAGGCGGCGATCCGCTCCAGTGATTTCTCCGCCGCGGCAGGGCGTTGCATGCGCTTTAACACCTCGGGGCTGCCGTGCTGAAAGGGGATATCCAGATAGGGCAGGATTTTGCCCTCGGCCATCAGCGGTATCACCTTGTCGACATGCGGGTAGGGGTAGACATAGTGGAGACGCACCCAGATGCCGAACTCGCCGAGCGCCTCACACAGCTCCTGCATGCGGGTTTTTAGCGGGCGGCCATTCCAGAACCCGGTGCGGTATTTTGTGTCCACGCCATAGGCGCTGGTGTCCTGTGAGATCACCAGCAGTTCGCGCACACCGGCGCGCACCAGCCGCTCGGCCTCTTCCATGACATCGCCGATGGGACGGCTGACCAGGTCGCCGCGCATATCGGGGATGATGCAGAAACTGCAGCGGTGGTTACAGCCCTCGGATATCTTCAGGTACGCGTAGTGCCGCGGTGTGAGCTTGATGCCCTGCGGCGGCACCAGGTCTGCAAAAGGGTTGTGAACGGGCGTATAGGGTACATAGTGATGCACAGCGCCGACGACTTCCTCGTAAGCGGCGGGCCCGGTGATGCTCAATACCTTGGGGTGCAGTGCCTTGATCGACTGCGCATCATCACCCTTGCCCATGCAGCCGGTGACGATAACCTTGCCGTTCTCGCTGATCGCCTCGCCGATGGCATCCAGCGATTCCTGCTTGGCGCTGTCGATAAAACCACAGGTGTTCACCACCACCACATCGGCACCCTCATAGGTGGGGACAATGTCGTAGCCGTCGATTCTCAACTGGGTGAGAATACGCTCGGAGTCGACCAGGGCCTTGGGGCAACCGAGGGAAATGAAACCCACGCTTTTGCCTGAGGTGGGTCCTTTGCTGGCTGTGGTCGAGTCGGAGTCTGCCATTGGTGTGTGCTGCTGTCGGGAAAAGGGGGGCGATTATAGCCCAGTCCCGCACTATCGATCGACTCAGAAGCGGTATTTCACCGCAAATTGCAGCTGGGTGGCGCTGCCGGTGTCACCGTTTACATTTTTGCGTTGGCCCCAGAGGTATTCGGCGCCCAGGTCGATGCGCGGAATGGGAGACCAGATCAGGTTGGACGAAAAGCGCAGCGTCTGCCTGTACGCCTCGTCGTCGAGAAAACCGGGGTTGTCCACCTCCACAGCCCCAAACGTGAAGTTGGAGCGCAATTCGTTGATTGGCCACCAGTGTTGCCAGGACACGTATCCGGCCGTGACAGTAAACAGCTGCAGGTCGTCAGTGCCGGGCTCAAAAATGCCGTCATAGTTTCCGATACTGGAAAGATCGTTGACGTAGCGACCGATGCCGTCGCCGTAGCTTAACTGGAATAGCGCCTTGTCGCGTTTGTCCAGTTGCGGGGTGGAAACGCTGCCACTGAGGGATACACCCCAGGCGAACTCTTTCGAGACAGCGTTATTATCGCTCTGTCCGCGGATTTCCCTGAAGATCATTGCCAGCTTGGTGTGTACCCGGCCGTAGGGTTGGAAGCGTCCCGCCAGCACCACATCTGGCGTGCGGGTGACGCCCGATCCATTGGTGATCTGGGGGTTGGGATCTTCCAGCGCGAGCTGGAGCTCGTACTCCTCGCCGAAAGTTGGCATAAATCGAACCTGTGCCTGCCGCACATTGATGCGCCCATTCAAGCCTTCAAAATCAATTTCTTCCGGCGATGCACCGGGATCCATAAACGTGGACCAGGTCTTCCCCGCGAGCATGCGCTTCCACTGCCCAAAGGCGTGGCGCAGGCGGAATGTTTCGCCGCTGCCGGCGAAATCACCCTCGATAAACGCCCGCATGATACCGAAACTGGTGGGTTGCCTCAGGTCGAAATTGAGCCGCGACTGATCCGCCGTCACACTGCTTTGTGCCTCGTCGCCGGTGGTCTCTGTAATGCCGACGGGTATGGAGCCGACAATAAACCGGTCCTTGATTTGCAGCGGGTCGAAATTGTAGACGACATCGGTTTTGACGAAACCGCCGATCGCCAGCGCCGCATCTGTACCCGGCAAGCGCCACGCGCCCTTAAAATCCTTGAGTACGTCGCGACTGGGGTCGTCGGCTTGCGCCTGGGCAACCGCGTTGCCAGTAGCGGTGGCTTTCTCCGCGGCGGTTGCAGGCTTTTTCGCTGAGGGCGCGGATGCCGCCGGTGATATCTCATCCGCCTTGGTGGGCGACTGCGCAATCTGCGTTGATACCTTATTGGTCGACGGTGCTGCCCGCACGGTGTCCAGCTCCTGCGTCAAAGCGGTAATCTGTCGGGACTGGTGTTGCAGCATCTGTCTCTGGGCAGCGAGTTCCCTGGCGGTGTCGGCCTCCACATCTGGCTTCGGTTGCGCCTGGGCCGCCTGTAAGGACGCCAGTTCCCTGGTCAGCGTCTCGATTTTCCGGGACTGGTCTTCCAGCAGCTTGCGCTGTGCCGCGATCTCTTGCTGCTGTTCGCGGAACAGGGCGATCACATCGCCCATGTCCATACTTTTTTCAAACGCGGCGAGATCTTCCTTTTGCTCGTGTCCAGCGGCAGGGGACTTGACTGTGGTGCCCGATGGTTGCGCATGAAGGGCCGGCGCGATCGCCGCTGCCAGTAACAGCGGCGCAGCAATACTGAATTTGCCCAATTCCATGATGAGCCTCCAACTCAGGGCGCGGTTGATGGGTTGACCTGAATCACTTCTGGCTGTGAATGGCACTCTTGGGGAGTGCAATTTGCTGCGTGATTCATTGACGCCAGCCTGCGGGAGTTTGGTCCGGTATCGGCAAAAGACCTAAAACGGTTGGATTTCCTTTGCCTCGTAAAAGGTTATTTCCATCGACGTCGGTGGATGGGCGCCTATGGCTTTTTGGAATTCTGCCATATGCGGTGACGCCATGTGCTCGTGTAATGCTTCAATGCTGTGCCATTTCTCTGTAATGCGCATCATGCCGGGGTTATTCAACTCAACGCTGAACGTGTAGTCATCACAGCCGGCTTCGGCGCGGCTGGCCTGTTCCATAATACCGATAGCCTCCTGCGCTGCGGCAATATTGTCCGGTGTGGTTGTGAGTACGCCATTTACGACTATCATTTACGGTTCCTCTGGTGGGATGGTAGTTATATGCCCGGTCAGTGGGCTAAAGTTACCTCAATCGCCCCGCGGTTGACAGTGAGTATACCTGAATGCTGGCCGAGGCCCACGACTCAGCGCCTGTTCCTGCGCCAGTCCCACGGTGCGACCGGTCGCGACTCGGCCCATAACCCCAGGCCCTGCGAGCGCGCCCGCGACTCGGCTTCCTGCAGTGCGTGCTCGTGGGGTGCGTAGTACTGGTACCACCAGGCGTAACCGTTTGCCACCATGGACACATTGATATTGATGCCGTTGTGATAGACCGTACCGACGAGGCGGTCGTAGCTGTCGGTTGTTATGATCACAACGCCCACAGGTTCCTCATCGATCAGTTGGGCCAGGGCTTTTCTCGCCGCTTTACCGTAGGGTTGGTCGCGCTCGGGTGAGTCGATGCCGTACAGCCGTACTTTAAACTGGCTGTTATTGTGATCAAGAATTGAAATTGTGTCGCCGTCAGCGATGCGCACCACGCGTCCCGTCAGGTCGAAGTCGGTGACTGCATCGCCCTCGCGGGCGGCTCCGATTTCTTCCAGAGTCTGCGTGGCCCGCCGCCATGCCGCATCCGGTCGCGTCGCGTAATCGGCCAGTGTGGCAGAGACCCGCTGGTACATCGCCGCCGGCCAGCTCACAGTTCCAGTCGTGAGGTATTGCGCCAGGCTGAACAGCGCCACCGCTAGCAGTGCATTGCGCAGCCGTCGTAGCGGTTTTTTCGAACGCGAACCAGTGGCATGCTTTGCGTTTCGCCTTGTGAGTTTCAGGCGTCACCTGCCGTGTCGGTCTCTTTCTGTGCGCCAGGTCGCTCTAAAGACGGGCCTGGCCGGTACCAGATGGGCGAGGACCATGCCCGCTCCTGAAGTGTCTTTGGCAGATCGGAGCGCGGTTCAACACCCGCGCGTATCGCATCCCAGGTCGACCAGCGACAACTGGGGTTCTCCAGTACGCGCACATAATAGAAGGCGTCCTGTCGGGCGTCAAAGTCAGGGTCCTGCCACAGCGCTTTCAGTTCGCCGGCACCTGTGCCGGTGGTGGAGCAGTCGCCCAGGTCGACGCCGGCACCGTTGTCCGGACAGCGCCCGGTGGCCGCGTCCACCTGCAAATTGTTGGAGCAGACGACATCGTAAATGCGCTCCTGGTGTGCGCTGTCTTCCAGGTAGCCTTTGATAATTTGCACCCGCTGTAGTGGCGTGTTATCGGGATCGGCCGCCGCCCAGACAAGAAACGTCGGCGCGTCCTCACCCTTGCCGGGCAGGTCGCTGCCCATGGTGACACCGCGCTGGTAGGCGATTTGAGTCAGTTGTGGGCTCTGCAGCATGGCCGGCGTGAAGTCATAGCCGGCAAAGAAGCGCACCTTGATACGCGGGCCGCTGGTCGCGAACGTCTCCTTGCGCCGGAACGCCCGGTAGATGGAGTCCCGTGTGTTTTCCTCCGCCCACACACCCGCCATGCCGGAGGCAGACCAGTATTCGAACGATGAACTGGCCATATAGTTGTTGCCGTCGACCTCGGTCACCAGCCCCGGATCGAGGAATTTCACCACCGTGCCGGTCAGGAAAGAGGCGGGAATCGAACCGCGCAGTTCGGGCGTACCGTCCAGCATGCCGGCCTTGGAGAAGAAGGTTTCCTCATCCTCGGAGCTGGCCGCGTCATGGGTGTCGCTGGAACCAATAAGGCCGAATTTGTAGGGGTTCAAGACACCCTTGGCCTGTATGTGCAGGCCGCGCAGGTAGGCGTCGCGCACGTAACTCCCGGCGGGCTCACTGTGCAGTTTGGTGGCAACGCGGTAAGGGGCAATTTCAAAGTTGGCCCACTCGTCGTTTTTGGACAGCAGCGGATGCGTTTCGGAAGTGCCTTTTATCTGCGTGATTTCTACCAGGGGCTCATTGCGCATCCGCTGTTGTGCATAGTCGTCGTCGAGCGGATCACCCGCCCAATCGGTCATTTTGAACATCTGGCCATTGGAGCCGTTGGAGTTGTGGGGTATCGCCAGGCTTTCCACGCCCTGGTCGCGCAAGTTGTCCATCCACTGCCATAAGCCCTCGGGGTTCAGGGAGTTGAAGCGGGAGAACGGTATCGCCGGTAAGCGGTCGCTGTCGCGAAAGATCACATTGCGGTGCAGATTGCCCTGGTCCTCTGACGAGGTGGTGTATTCAAAGGCAGCGAAAGTGGTGAAGCTGCCGGGGATATACGCCTCATTTGCTGCGCGGATCGTGTCCCGCCAGGCGGACCGGGTCACCGTCTCGACCATCGACATGTCGATGTCGCCATCCAGCAGGCCGCCGACCACATCCGGCAGAAAGCCCGCAAACGCCTCGCCGCGCGCAGGCAGGCTGTACTCCGTCATATTGCCGGGTGCGTTGATATTGTGCAGGGGCTCGCTGACGGCGTAGCGGGAGAACTCGCTGTCGGTATCGGCCGCCTCCTTTACCAGCCCCATCAACATGGCGTGATCGGTAACCGCGTAGAAATCCATCGGCTTTTGCAGCTGCACCTCATAGCCGCTGGGGTGCATCAGTGCCTGGCCTTTGGCGTAGCGATAGGCGTCATCCGGGGTACTGACAGTGCCAAAGACATAGGCGTCAAATGAATAAGCTGTGTGCACATGCAGGTCGCCGAAATAGGCATTGCGATCCGGATTGGGCGGTGGACGCAGTGTGATGATCTCTTCATTGGCGGGAAAAACGCTGTTGGTGCCGGGAGCGACGTCCGCGAAGCCGACATCCTCGTTCTTCTGCATTTCATCGAGGGAGTTTTCCGAGCCGAAACAGGCGCTCAGAAGCAATACGACACAAAGGAGGGCTGATTTTTTCAACATGCGGGCGTGCTCGTTTTTATCTGTGCAGGAATGATAGGGGGCGGTGCTACCGACGTCCAGTGCTCGCTCCTGGCGCGGCATGCGATCCCGTGTACCGGGCGCAGGTTGGTGGTAATCTGCCAGCACGCGGTGACCATCGGTGGTATCCCGAAGCTGGCGTATTCTTTGGTGGGGGAGTGTGTATGAGTACGGTGAGGGTGGAGCAGGTAGGCAGGACCACGGTGGTCAGCATTGCGCGGCCCCAGGTGCGCAATGCCGTCGATGGTGACACGGCGCGAAGCCTGGCAGCGGCGTTTGCGGCCTTCGATGACAATCCCGATGCCGATGTCGCGGTGCTGTATGGCGAATACGGTACGTTTTGTGCTGGCGCGGACCTGAAGGCGATCGCCGGTGGTGCTGGCAGCAATGCGCTGAGCCCGGAGGGGGATGGCCCGATGGGCCCGTCGCGCATGTTGCTGGGTAAGCCCGTGATCGCCGCGATCTCCGGGCACGCAGTGGCGGGCGGCCTTGAGTTGGCGTTGTGGTGTGATATGCGTGTGGTTGAACGCGGCGCAGTGCTGGGGGTGTACTGCCGCCGTTGGGGTGTGCCGCTCATTGATGGCGGAACGGTGCGACTGCCGCGTTTGATCGGCCACAGCCGCGCCATGGACCTGATTCTCACCGGGCGCAGTGTGGGTGCCGAGGAGGCGCTGCAGATGGGGTTGGCCAATCGGGTAGTGGCGGATGGAGAGGCGCTTGAGGCGGCCCTGGCGCTGGCACAGCAGTTGGGCCGGTTTCCGCAGAATTGCCTGCGCTCTGACCGGCTCAGCGCCTATGAGCAATGGGACTTGTCACTGGACGGTGCGCTGCGCAATGAGTTCGCGCGAGGCCTGGACGTGATCGACTCGCGAGAGACACTGCAGGGCGCCACCCGGTTCGCTTCGGGTAAGGGCCGCCACGGTGATTTCGAGGAGATTTGAGGTGTCTGACGTCGCAGTGCTGACCGTCGTTCACGGCGATTCCACTAGCGCCACGGCAGCTCAACCCTCGCGCTCAATCCCCCATACTCACTGCGAGAAAAGGTCAGCGTGCCCTGGTAAACCGCTACTTTGTCGGCAACAATCGCCAGACCGAGTCCATGACCGATCACCGATTCATCCAGCCGTTCACCGCGCTTCAGCACTTCCTGTAATTTGTCGTGGGGTATGCCCGGGCCATCGTCGTCAACCTGGATAACCAGAGTGTCACCGGTGCGCTTAATCACAAGACTGATCTTCTCCCGGCGCCATTTACAGGCGTTATCCAGCAGATTGCCGAGTAACTCCAGTATGTCCTCTCGCTCCCACGGTATTCGCCCCGCCAGCAGTAGCTGAGTGCTGATGTCAGTATTTTGACGCTGCGCGCCACGCAGGCTGTCCAACAGTAGCGGCAGATCCGTATCGATATCAAAAAGTGCTTCCGGGCGACGCGTGCCTGCGGTGCGTGCGTGCGCCATCTCCCGCGTGATGCGCTGGCGTATGTATTCAATCTGGGCATTCATCGCATCGCGCAGCGCCGGGTCGTGGCGCACCGTATCGCGGTCCGTGAGATTGCGTAGTACTGCCAGCGGTGTTTTCAGTGCGTGGCTCAAATCACCGACTGCAATACGTGATCGGTGTAGCTGGTGCTGTGTGTCCAGCAGCAGGTGGTTAATCTCGCGAACCAGTGGTGCGAGTTCCTGCGGAACATTTTCATCCAGCGTGGTGATTGAGCCAGTGGTCAACTGTTCTACTTGTCGTCGCGCCAGTTCTAACGGCCGCAGCGAGCGGCGCACCAGATACTGCTGCAGCAGTGCCAGCAGCAGCAGCACGAGCATGCCGCTGGCCAGAAGCAGATACCGGATGTGCCTGATGTCCTGCAGTATCGGCGAGTAGTCAATCCCGACCAGCACCGTTATTGTCTCACCCAGACGTCGATACTCTGCCCTGAGCCACAGCAGCCGCTGCTTATTCGGCCCGTCGACCAGTTCCCCGGTGAGCGCCTGTGATTCTGTTGGCGCCAGTTGTTCGTCCCACAGTGAGCGCGAACGCCACTGCCGTTCACCAATAGTGACCAGGAAGTAGCGACCCGACAGGGGCGTGTCGTATGCGGGGTCGGTGGCTGTAGTGTCCAGGATCACGCCGTTGGGGCCGCGCGTGATCGCTTTCAGCAAACTGCGGCTCTCATCGTGCAGGTCGCTGATCATGTAGTCTCTCAATGCAGCGTCCAGCAACCAGTTTGCCGTCTGTGCTATTGTCAAACCGGCCAACAGCAGGCTGCCGATCACACCCGCGGTCAGCAGGCGACTGATGGATGTCACGTGGATACCCCGTGAAATCGATAGCCCTGACCGCGTCGGGTTTCAATCACATTGCGTCCGAGTTTGCCACGCAAACGGTTGATATGTACTTCGATCACATTGCTGTCGCGCTCCCGCTCATTGTCGTAAAGGTGCTCGGCCAAATGCGAACGCGAAAGTAGTTTTCCTGGATGCAGCATGAAGTACCGCAACATCTGGAATTCCGCTCCCGTCAATTGAATGCGCTCCTCGCCAGCGACAGCGCATTGAAGATGCTCGTCCAGCCTCAGGCCACCTGCCTCCAGTACCGCCTGGTTAGCAACACTGTGTGTGCGCCTGACGAGCGCCTGCAGGCGTAATACCAGCTCCTCTGGATGGAAGGGCTTGGTCAGGTAGTCATCGGCGCCGGCCTTAAGGCCGTCGATTCGATCGGCCCATGTGTCGCGCGCGGTGAGCACCAGAACTGCCGTCGACAGCGCTGATGCGCGCCACTGGTGCAGCACATCGATACCATCGCGACCCGGGAGACCCAGGTCGAGTACAATAATGTCGTACGGGTTATCGCTGGCCTGGACCGCTGCGTCACGCCCGTCGACCAACCAGTCGACTGCATAGCCATTGCGCTGCAGCAGTGGCAGCAATTCGTCGGCCAGGGCGACATTGTCCTCAACCAGCAGCAGTCGCACTAGTCCTCCATTTTATCTTCGAGGATGCGGCCATCGCTGGCATCGATCTCCAGTTCGCGGACGCGGCCACCATCCACCACGATGTCGATTTCATAGATATAGTCGTTCCCGTCATTTTCCAGCTCTACCTCCAGAACTTGTGCACCGGGGTAGCGGCTGGAAACGGACTGGAGTATTGCCTGAAACGGTGCAACTGCGCCAGACCGGCGTAGTTCCAGCACTTCATCCTGGTTAATATCGTCGGCATTGCCGGGCAAGCCGACGACGCATAACGCCAGGCCGAGGCTGCTGGCGACAATCCAGCGCAGAGTACTGGTTGGCATCGTTCTGCGCCTAGTGGTCCTGCTTGTCCTGCAGCAGTTCACCGGTGGTGGCATCGAGGTCAACATTCCACTCCTGGCCATCCGTGTCGTGCAGTTCCACCTCGTAGACATACTTGCCGTAATGCTCTTCAAGCTCGGTGTCAGTAATGCTTGCACCGGGGTGCTGCTTGATCGCGAGTTCGTTGAGTTCGACAAATGGTTTGATCTTCCCTTCCTGCTGCAATCTTGCCGCTTCATCGACGCGCACGTCTGCGAGAGCGAGGTTGGCGAAAAATCCTGAGATTACAATGGCTGCGGCTACTTTCTTCATGTGATGCTCCTTGTATTGGGTGGCTGAATTTGCCACGGTTGTAAAGTAACGCGATAAGATTAACTGAAAGTTAATGGTAGGGAGATCCCGGTGCTACCGCCAGCTTCTCGCTGGCCAACAAGGACTTGCTGGCATACTCTCTACCCTGTTCCAATTTGGTATGAGGAGCGTAAATGACGGCGATGCCTATCGAGCCCCAGCAGTTGCTGGTCGGTTGCAATGCGGTGATTTTTGACTGCCGGTTCTCTTTGGCGTATCCGCTCCAGGGGCGGACCCTCTATGCGCAGGGTCATATACCGGGTGCACACTACCTCGATCTGAACCGGGATTTGGCCGGCGCGCCGGGTGAGCACGGCGGGCGCCATCCGCTGCCTGAGCCCGCGGTATTCGCGGCTACGCTGGCTCGGTATGGTG
>TARA_R110002073_G_scaffold196454_3_pt1 | contig 19032 bp, 20 predicted proteins | sample TARA_R110002073 | Tara Oceans TARA_R110002073 (sample SAMEA4397174) | marine metagenome | biome: Polar Biome; feature: [DCM] deep chlorophyll maximum layer (ENVO:01000326); material: water (ENVO:00002006), including particulate matter (ENVO:01000060) such as... | depth 40 m
TGCGTTCCTCGACGATCTGGCCCATGAGGGCGAATTCGCAACTGCTGGCGGCTCCGGCGGTAAGGTCGGTGAGGCTGCGGAGGATATCGGCGATGGTGAGAAGCTCCGAACAATGTCCTTCAAGCCCGGACAAGGCGGCGGCCAGGTCAGTATTCTTGGACACATCCCGTTCCCTCGGGCGGGAAGCTCGCAGATTGACGGGAAAAGCTTCCGTCGCGTCCCCGATGCCATAGACGTCGTCATCCTTGGGGCGCAGGGCGTCCCTCACACTCTCCAGCCCGTCCATTTGCGGCTTGGCAAGGCTTCCGGCTTTCAGGGCCGCAAATTTCAGATCGCAGATATGGGAAATAAGTTTGTGCAGGTCTTTCACATAATCAAACATGAGATTGAGATCACTATCGATAATTTTGTAACAGGCACTGAAACGAACGTCATGGAAGGCGGCTGTCAAGAGGTAGAATATCTGTCTCCCCCGCAATCCAGTCCAGATCATGGCAAGCTCAGGATGAATACTCTCTGCCAATTCCCGAAGATCATCCAAAGGGCGGCCCAGGGGGTATTTAAGGATATGAACCACCATGAAGGCTTCATAGGCTTGCGCCGCTGCAATATTAAGCATGAAAGCCGCTGCGTTTCGGTCTTTGTCTTTATAGGCCCTGGCGCCGGACAGGAATTGTTTGGCTAAGGGAAAGGCATGATCAAAATAATGCAACGCCTGGATATAGTGTTTCTCCGCCCCCGGTTGATTCAGAGGCGTAAACAGATCACGGGTGATTTCTCCCCTGCTATAGACCAGAATGCCGCGCGTTTGTATCTGGTCATAAGCCAGATAACCGTTTCTCAACTTCTGGTCGATCCGGCCTTTGGTGTCGATGATCTCTGCCACCACGGGATAGTTCAGCCTGCCGGATTGGTTCAACTGCTCCACGGCCCGTTCCAGAATGGGGAGAATGTCACAGAGATGGGCCGAGACAATCACCATGATGTTATAGCGATAGGAAACTTCGGCGGGATGCAGAATAGTTTCCGGTGTCCAGTGGTCCTCAGTGAAGCAGCCATGCAACATGATATGGCGGATATGGCTCGGGGTATAGCGGTGATAAGGGCTTTTATTGGTCACAGCCGTTTGTTCAAGCAGAAAGTCGCAAATATGCTTCAGGTCGTTCTGGATCGGTTCGGGCAGGTGGGTGTATGAGAATTTCATGAGACATCTCCCCTTTCTGGCTGAGGGAGAAATATTCCCCTGCGGCAGGGGCGTTGCCCCTTCATCGTCATTCCCTCGAAGGCGGGAATCCAGAATCCAGCGGGATAATGCGGGGAAGTTTCCGGGGAAATTTTACGGTGGGATAAGTTGTTAGTTAACAAGCACAGGTATTCTGTGCTAAGACGTGGGGTAGCCATGTCAGCCTCCTATAAAGGTTGGTGTGGTTAGACTCGGCAAAGTGCTACGAACACTTTGTCGGGTCGCCATAGTTACGTAAATTAAGTAACATAATTTGATTGAGAAAACAAGGGCGAAAGTATAAATTTATTTATGACGGATATAACTCCAGCTCAATGCCGCGCTGCACGCGCCTTGCTCAACTGGGCGCAAGCTGATCTTGCAAAAGATGCACAGGTTGCCAGTAAAACCATTTCCGATTTCGAAAAAGGTGCTCGTATCCCGCGCCCTGAAAATCTCGTCGCGATCAAAACAGCGTTCGAAGCTACCGGGGTTATTTTCCAAGATGAAGGAGAAACAACGACAGGGGGCGTAGGGGTTAGATTGAAGAAATAATTTGAAGATCAGGATTACTTGATCCAAAAGGAAAAAGCACATTTCTCTGACCCCAATGATTGCTACTTGCCTCGCTGAGGCCAAGTTCACCAACACTGAAACTTCTGGGTGCGGATGAGGGTTATTCATGCGCTGTCCGGGCGGCTAAAAAGATGCGGCTAATGGATTGAACTTTCAGAATAATGCAATTTTTGGTATGTTCTGGACGTTAGTTTTACACGACTCGAAAATATTAGAACGGAGATAGCAATTACTCTCCTTAATTATTTGGATGAAATATGAAAATCCGTAGATTAAAATTGGACTTTAATAAGCAATGTTGAGAGCAATCAAAATACATTGGATGTCTATTATTCGTTCAATATTAATTGCAATGGGTGTCCTTTGGTTACCAATTGAGGCTTATGAAGGGCTTAATAATACAAACTTAATGCTACCATTTTATTGCTTCCTAATTTTGTCTTTAATTGCAGGCATTATTTTTTTCGTTGTTGATGGATATTTTTTAGCAGGTTTTTTTAAAAGCCGTGTTGAAATCACTGGCAACGGGTTTGACACAAAAATCTTCATAAAATTTGATGACTTATTTTCCCAGGATGGCTGGAAAGCAATCGGAGCAAACGACTTCTTTGACAGTATTGTTGACGATGATCTTGTCTCGTCAAAAAGCTTGCATGGCCATGTGATCAACACCTACTGGTCTAATAAAAGGGAAGAATGGCAAAATCAGATCGATACCTCCCTTGCAAAAGCACCAAAAACAGAAGTCGAACGGAACAAAGGAAATTTGAAACGCTATCCAATTGGCACAACTGCTATCGCGACCACTGATAATCAGAAAATGCTCTTTGTGGCGTTAGGGGAAACCGACACAGGCAATAATGTAACCAAGGCGACTGCAGAAAGTTTAATTTGTGCCCTAAGAGGGCTTTTACAAAAAGCCCGTGAGGTTTGCGCGAACGACCCCCTTTACATACCGTTGATGGGTTCAGGGTTAGGTCGTGTAGGCATCAAAAATGCGATTTTAGTTGATTTAATTTTGGTGGCAATCGTCGAGGAAACAAAACAATCAAAGATTACTAATGCGATCACAATTATATTGCCTATCGAGAAAAAGCCTGAAATTAATTTAGGTAACTTTTCCAGAGATTGGAATTAGAAAAATGGCCAATAGAACCGGAACATATTTTGCTTTTGATGGCCTTGGCCAAACTGATCCTACCAAATCGGATTTTAAATACTATTCGAGCGTTCAAGCGTGGGGCGCAGGAAAGCATATCGTGTTTAAATATGTTGACAGTCACGAAAAAACAAATGCCGTCCGTGATACCAGTAAAAGAGCAACACTTGAAGCCCGTATTCGTGAACGATTAGCGGCTTCAAAGAATATTGTCGTAATCATCAGCGGGGATACCCGGAAGTCTGGCAGCATGCTATCCTATGAAATAGAGAAGGCGGTAGATACCTATGAGTTGCCCTTAATAATTACCTATGCTGGATACAATTCAATCCTCAACCCATCGAAACTTTCGGACAGGTGGCCAAGTGCGTTATCCACGCGGATAAATAACGGAACTGCAAAAGCAATTCATATACCGTACAAGAAGGATGCAATATTTGATGCTATTGGGCAATTTACGGTCAATGGTAGGCAACCCAGTGGGTCGCTGGTTCATTATTCTCATCAAGCACAGGTTGATTGGGGTTACATATAAAAAAAATCCAAACGGTATTGCCCGTGTAGAGAATTCAGGTCTCAAGAAATCCCAATCCCTTTTTTGCGGCCAATATTCCACGATATGCCGCCGCCGCTCATAATGCCGGAAACAGCTTGTCCGCGCGCCCGCTCCAAAACTGAACGCCATGGTACGAGTGTGAACTCTTTGGATTTTTCAATCAGGGCATAACGGCCACTGGCAAGTTCAACGGGTTTTGAATAGGTGCCTTCAATATTATCACCCTTTTTGGCTGGCCGGAATGTCTTGCCGGTTTCTTCTGTAATGCTGGCAGCTACCTTCATCACTTCGCGGTTTTCCAGAGTTTTTAATAAGCTCCGTTGATAGCGAATGCCATTCGCTGTCTCCTGCGCAAATCCTTGCGCCACAAGCCATGCCTGACGTCGTTTCAAGGCAGCCGCCATTTCAGCCCCAAAACCTCTATTGCTCATAGGCGTTTTGGCAGGATCAAGCAGAGTATGATCAAGCCAGGTCGCGCCGGTTGCTTGTGCCTGCACCTCAAGAGAAAATTGGGAGCGCGTAATAACGGTTACAGGGGATCGTTTGGCTTGTGCTTTGCCAATATCCGAAACCTCTTGCAGATAATCCCTTGGCACTTCCCAGCTCCCATCAGAAAACCGCCGGGCGATATTATATCGGCGCAAGGAATCAAGTCTGCGAATATGGGTGCGGATAAATTCTTTTGAGGCTCCCGGATCATGACGCGCATGCAGATCAGCACTATAAAGCCCTTTGTTGATCTTGGCGATGTCAGCAATGGTGTGATCGGTTTTACGTGGGCTTATGTTTTGTGGAGCGAGTTCAATAATACTGCCGGCTTTATAGGCTTCTATGTCAACTGTCTGACCAATATCGGCATAGTGGGTTTTACCATCAACGCCTTCGACGACCAGATAATAGCGGTCGCCCAATTCATCTGACAGGCCTTTGCCAATCAGCTTGCCTATGATCTTTTTATTTTGCTCATCTTCGGGACGAAAAATTTCATAGTCCTTGTTTAAAGTAGGTTTGCCGCTTCGGGCCATTTCCGCGTGCATGGTTTTAATGATGTCGCCCCGCAGTCCAAGGTCTCGCAAAGTAGCTTCCATATTTTGTGATAAATGCCAGATCCCCGTTTTGGCTTCGATGGCAAGCTGCATGTCCTGTAACTTCGCCAATCGGCCAAGCCGGAGAGAATGATTAAAGCGTGCATATCCTTCGCTCGGCTGCCCGCGCATATCAACCATGCCACCCTCAGCCATATGAAGAAGTTTTCTGTCGATTGAGGTAAAGCGGTCCTGCGTTACTTCACGGCGCAAGGCGGATGTTATCTCATGATCCTGACGTGGCCCAAGTTCGTCGGTCATAAGCGCACTGGCCCGCTCCCGCATCCCCGATGACATATAGTCCCGTGCAATGACAAGGTCTTTGCCGTCATCGGCAATGCCGCGCACCACAATATGGGTATGGGGATTGTCGGTGTTGTAATGATCCACGGCAACCCAATCGAGCTTGGTGCCCAGGTCTTTTTCCATTTGCGCCATCAGGTCACGGGTAAATATTTTCATATCATCCAGATCGGCGGCGTCTTCCGGTGAGACGATAAAGCGAAACTGGTGGCGGTCTGTTTTGGATTGTTCGAGGAATTTCTCGCCGTCAACCTCGTCCTGGGCTGCATTGTAGAGCTGGCCCGGTTCTCCATCTTTTGAAACGCCGTCACGTTGCACATAACGCAAATGCGCCCCGGCTTTAGCAAAACCTGATCCGACCATTTTGATAAAGCGGGCTTTGATAACCACGCGCCTTTGCCTAAACCGCGCCTGACCGCCCCGCTTTCCCAAGGCTGCCGCATGATTGCCGCGCCCGATATTTCGTCCGGTAAAACCATGGGTATGTTTGGAACTTTGGGCTCGCGCATTCTTTTTGCCAACGGCATTCAGAACACGGGTGACATAGCGCTTGCCAGAGCTACGGCCCAGATCGCGAAGCCGCCCCAGCTTTGGTTTAAAATCATCATCACTTTTGTTTGCCAATGGAAGAAAACCTCAAAATATATAAGTCGTTGAATTTCCTCATTTTCGTGAAAACTGTGGGCTAGTCGAAGTCAACGGTTCCACCATTTCCTCAAATTGATAGCCCACACAGCTCAAGCTCTGTGGGCGCAAAAAACCGATGTGCAGACTGGGATGGCGGGTGGCACGCCCACATTCCTTTTATCTCGCCTTCCGCTTCGCGCCATCTTAATTCTCCCTCTTTTGCTTATTGGCCTGAATTTCCTTACCGGGCGCAATGATCTCACTGCCCTCTGCCTTCCAAGTGAAAACAGGAACTGCTATGCCGATAATGTCTTGTGTGTTGAGAGGACCAAAATAACGTCCGTCAAAACTATCCGGTCTGTCCATCAAGGCAAAAAACTGGTCTTCATTGAGAATGATACAGCCTTGCCATACAGGCAAAACACGGCCCTGACTGTCCCTTGTTAAAGCAGTGGCAACCGATTTTTTGTTGACCAGAATGGCCTCCCCATGACGGCAAACCTCATCACCAGACAGGGCAATAATTCGTTTAATAAGCGGCACGTTAAGGGGTAGATAATGTCTTTTTGCCGCAATCATCCTAAAATCGGGCGGCGTCGGAACGACGGCAAACGCCCCCCGTTTCAGGCCGCTGACTGGGGTAACGCGATAAAACCCAATAGGGGCAGAAGCAGAGGCATTATAGATCAATTTAATCGGTAAATTGACGATCATCGGCACCATAACAGTGATGAATGCAAAGCCAATAAAGATCAGAAATCGCATTCGTTCTGTCATGCAGACACCGCCCTTTCCAACAGCCAGGCATTGTGCAATCTGGCTTCATAGGGGAGCGGATCAAGGGACGCATTAAGCCGAGCATTGGTCTGTATCCAGTACCACGGTGCAACATCCGCAAGGTCAATCTCGGCCTGTTCAATCAGGTCAATTGCTTCAAAGAGACGATGGACACGGGCCTTGCCGGAGACATCCAGCAACACTTCTGCGCCGGGGGTTATGCCCGGAATATTACAAACCGCTGTTGTTGGGTCGCCGCCTTGCAGGACAAAAAAGCGCCAGATTTTGGTGCCGTATTCATTGGTCTCCCAACGGATATAACCAAAAATATCACCACAGGAATAATACTCATAAGCTTCGCGTCCGGTATAGTCATCGCGGTATTTTGGAATACCGAAACGGATATAATAATTGAAACTGTCACGACCAAAATGCAGGTGAACACGGGTCAGATAATCAGTCATTTTTGCCTCCCTCATTAGTAAGAGAAGCTGAATTCTCATCACTGTTGTGACTGCCGTATGGACGGGCTTTCTGACGTTTATGGCTTTCAGACCAGTGATCCAGATCATCCATATGATAGACAATTCGCCGACCATGATCGCGAAAAACAGGCCCGCGCCCTTCATGTCGCCATTTATTGAGCGTATGAAGACTAAGCTTGAGCCTGTCCGCCGCTTCCTCAATATCGAGATAAGGCGATGGGCATCTCTGCTGGCTTATTTTGTCAGGGGGCCAGTTTGTTTTATCAGGGGGAATGTCCGCGCTCATCATTCAGGGTCTCCATCAGGGTTAATCGATATATTTCGATCAATTCTGATTTAGAGACGGGCAGTTTTGCAGACTCGTATTTTGCCCTCTAAAAAAACGTGTAGGTGAAAATTCAGCCTTTTCGGGAGCGATTAAAGAAAACCCGGTGGCCTTTATTGATGAGATTACGGCCCTTTTTCAGTAAGCGATAGGTCCGGCTTTGCACATGGTGACTTATGTCATCCCAGCCATTTTTTACAGCCTCTTCACCAAAAATACGGATGGCAATTTCCCGCTGGGACAGACCATGCCCAGCCAAATCAAGTGCATAAAGGATTTCCGGCGTCATGCGAAACCGCGCGGGCATCATGCAGTATGATGGATTGAATCGGCCTCTTTTTAGTAGGAAGTAAAGGCATGAGATGGCCTCAATCTGCTGGGGCAGAATGCCGGGCGCACTGGCACTGATTTCAAAATAGGCGTTTTCATGAAGGTCAATTTCCGCGTCAAACACAAGCTGCAAGGTGTGTTTTTCTTCTGACAGAAGCAGATGCTGTTTGCCGTCACTGGTGCGCACAATTGTCCACGCGCAAGGCAATACAGAAAGAAGAGCGCCGGATGATTTATCGCGTTTGTCACGCTGGGTCGGTGTGCATTTTAATATGCAGGGATTATGGGCCGGTGACCAGAAAGGGCGGATGGAGTCCGAGTCTTTTTTTGGATCAGCGAAAAAAAAGCAAGCCAAACCGTGCGGCAGAAGCGGTCTCCTTTTGGCTAATTACCGGAATATCCTGTCCTGATTGTTCAATATCCGCATGTGAGGCGTGGCGTGCCCATGCCTTTTGATAGGCAGGATCACGGCGCGTAAATTCCCACGCCCAGGCTTCAATGCTCATATCTTTTTGGAGATAATTATACTGACTTTTCTCCGGTTCATCATCGATCATAACTGACATCCAATTCAAAGAATTGTTCCAGTTCCCCAGCCCCGATTAGCTCGAAATATTTAAACCAACAGTTGCATGCAATATATCTATATGTTAAAAAGTGTTAATTATTTCCAAGGATTTGGTAGCTTTTTAACGAACTGATACACCAAAAATGTTCCCCCACACTTAATCTGTGTGAGGGAACAGGATGTTGATCATCAGTCTTCGGGGTTCCAGAGGATTGCACTGACGCCTTCCTTTTCCTGCCCGGAAGCTGGCCCGAGATTGGCGTAAATTTTACGGGAACCAAATTCCGGTGCGGCAAATGTGAGTGAAATATAGGGGTTTCCGCTTACCTTTCCGACCCGGTTCCAACCGCCGCCAATTTCCACTTTGTCTTCTGTATAGACCCTGAAATCGGGCTGTTTGTCATTTTCCTTTTTGCTGTTTAGCAAAATAGTGATGCGTTTTTTTAGGCTCATCATTGCGAGTTGTCCGGTAAAACCGTTTTCAGTTTCTGTTACATATCCAATTGCTTGTGCCATTTTTTCGTCTCCTTCGTTTATGAGCGGGGCGACCATCGCCTCGGCTCGTGCTGGGCCGTAATGGCGTGCGAATGGCATTCTCACCCGTAGGGCTGGACTGCTAATTTTTGCTTTTTTGACCACTTGCTGGTGTGCGCGAGGAGACGTTCCATTCTTGCATTGGCGGCGGGGAAAAAAGTGAAAATTAGTGGTTTAGAATGACAGCCGTTCGCCATAGGTCAATTAAGCAGAGCCAAGGCTATGGTTGTTTCGCATGACCCTAATTTATGGAGACGAAAAATGGTGCAGATCGTTGGATCGTTATATAAGGCAAAGAGTTTTATCTGTCAGATCAAGAAGCCGGGGCATGAATGCCCGCCCATTAATTCTGCCAAACCACCGGAAAATACCACCTGATTTCAGGGTCTATACAGAAAGTGCGCTCGGATTGCGGCTGGTACCGGATTGGCTAGGAGCACTAAGCGGTTTTCAGTCCCCTTCGCAACACAGACATCTGAAGCTGGTAAAACAGGATTATCTTGGCTGGTAATACCAATGATCATAAAATTATAATCCAAGCATTTTTCTTGCTTGCTGTATATCAATATAACAATCGAACCCATGCTTTTTTAATAAACTTAACAAATCACGGCCATTTAAGAGAGTTAATGGTTTATCTTTTACAAAATTATAGGCGTCAGGCCCATAATTACTGGTGGTTACAAGTATACCCCTGTTAGCTCCTTCGTTTAAGGTGGTACCGTAAAGATCGCGCACAGCAGAAACGTCTACCGTATTTGTATACCGTTTTGCTTGTATAATAAATTTTCCACCCCTGATAGGGTCTTTGTCTAGAATAATAGCATCAACGCCTTTATCACGACTTGCCCTAGTTACCTTAACTTCGGCACCGTTTTCACCAAATTCTTTCTCAAACAGTTCTCTGATTAAATGTTCGAAATCTTCCCAGTCTATAGCTGCCAAGTTGGTGCCAATTACATCTTCAACAACTGACTTTCCTTCGACAAATCGATTTTCATTTTCATTGAATGACAATACAGGAATTGTATCAATTACATCATGAGGTTCGCCATTATAAACGCCTTTAAACATTTTATATGTTTCTTTAAAGTCTACCTTATCAATCAGGATTGATTTGATCTGATTTAAATCAACCATTACAGAACCAATACAAATAGTGCTGGGCTGTCCTGTCGCCGGATCAGGGCGATTTACGATAGAATTGATAACTACAGAATCAAAATTCTTTAAAATTGAGCTGTGAGAAATTTCCCACGCCAGCCTTACAGGATAGCCAAAGAAAATTTCCTTTAAGGCAGATTTAGCTTCCCCCTTGTTCGCAAACACAGTCTTTGTTGATGTAACAAGTTCTCTTGTCTTCAATATTTCGAGTTTACTAAGATCAGGAAAATTAAGAGAGAAGATTAAAATTTTTGAATCAATATCCGCATGTACTTTTTGCCCTATAGGCAAGCATTGAGGTAAATCGCTGTAACTTAATATGAAATCCCACCATAACCCTATATCTAACCCTTTTTTTGATGAACTCAGTTTCAATAATTTGTCTTTTAGTTGATAACGCTCATCCTGAATTTTATTAAATTTGTCTGCGTCTCTTTGATATATTCTATATTGATCAAGAGCATTTTCTTTCAGTCTTTTGCACTCGATTTGCCAATATTCTTTTCTTTCTTGGTTATATTTAGTGATTTGAGAATTAAGTTTTATACCTTGCTGGCGGGATCGCTGGATTTTGTGGTATTTATCTAAATCTGAATCTAAATCATCTTCATCCCAACGGTTGAACTCTCCCAATAATTGCAAATATTCTCTTCGTATTTTCTTGTTTTTCTTGTTTTTATTCCATGCCAGATATGGAAAGAGAATATCATACCATGTAATAGTTTGGTACTCAGGTTCAAAAGGCTCCAACGGTTCTGGGATAGCTGGTTTCGGCTTCGGGGGCTCCGGCACAATACTAATCAAAGCCCTTTCTTGTGGCGGTTCTTTTGGAATTGCATTAAGATAATGATCTAAATTAATTTTCTCTTTTGGAAACACATATTCTGTTTCTAGTTCAACATTAATGAGGCTAGGATAATTTAACTCCCTCTTAAAGCTAGCTAAACAAGCTAAATTTATAGAAGTGCTAATGGTGCTCTTTGTATCAGGATTTATTTCTGGCGGAAAATCATTATACTCCATTCCCTTGTAATGCAATGGCTCTGGGTATGTGAGAAGTGCAGTTGAAAATTCTGAAATAGTCTTTTCTTCGGCTTTAAGTGGTCCTGAAACTTTCCATTCATCTACGCCAGTGGGGCACTTCCTCGCTCTTTGTGTTCTATGGTAAAGAATATAACCGTCATAAAGGACAAAATCAGCACCTTTGTCAAAATTTGTATCTTTACTACCCTGATGAAATCTACGGGATCTTCTATTGCTATATTGATATTTGTGTTCTTCCAACCTAACGCATTCCTATTTTGATTAATATAACAGTACCAAAAATCCAACAAAACACAACTTTTTATATATTGTCGTACGGCTCGATGAATTCGAATGCCTTGCCCTTTTTCCGCACAAGCAAAGGCTGTTGAATGCCGCGCGCGCGAATGCTGGGTAGTATGTCAGAAACATCTGGGGCTTTGCATCCATGACGCATATTAAGGGGTGAGATTTCCAGTTGGCTTAAGGGTATTTTTGCAAGTTCCATGAGATTTATCCTTTTTTGTTGGGGTTGGTTGGGGAGTGCGGCGGTCAGTTTATTGACCGCCGTTTTTCAGATTCAAGCCCTGCTTTGGCTTGTAAAAGCGCCTTTTCTTCAAAGGTGATTTGGCCGTGTATGCGCGCCGCTTGCGCATAGATGGAAAGCGGAAAATCGGCGGTAAAATGCCTGTCCCGTTCAATGCCAAGCGAACCAAAGAGCCTGATATTCTCAAGTTCTGACAGGCTTACATATCCAAGTTCAGGAGACTGAAAGCCAAGATCACAGAGGCCGAATAAAATATCCGGCTGGCCCAAGACCATTTCCGTTATCAGCCATGTGGCGGCACCCACTGGATTAAACAGTTTCACCACGGGAAACGGGTCTTTGTTTTCATCTTCATTTTGCCAATTGGCGATTAGTTTTTTGCGAATGTTTGCTGGTATGAGTTGCATGATTTTACCTCTCAAATTTGGGCGAATTGGGTTTTCTGGAAAAGCCGGGCGCGGTCACGCCGCTGCCCGTGCTTTTTCAATTTGGCGCGTGGTTAAGAGATAATCGGCGGCCTTGCTGGCCAGACTGGCGGCGCGAAAAATCGCCCTGTCATCGTCTTTCAGCAGTGCAAGCCATGAGGCGATATAGTCCGTATGGCGAACGGTGGGCTTGACGGTTAGCGAGGCGCATACAAAGGCGCTGGTCATTTCTGCCACAAGTTCCTCATGGGCATAGGGCTTGCTTCCCTTTGCGTGGCGCAAGTCCCTATCAAGGCGGGATTTATGGCCTGTCCAGTGACCCAATTCATGAAAACAGGTGCGATAATAATTGATCTGCTCATGAAAAGCGGGTTGTGGCGGAACCTGAATAAAATCCTCTGAGGGCATGTAAAAAGCCCGATTGCCGCCAATACGAAAATCTGCGCCCGTGTCTTTTATCAGGGCTTCGGCGTGGGGAATTTGCTCACATTCGGGAAGCTCTGGCGCACCCTCGTAAAGATCTTCGGGCAAGCCTTCGCATTGCGCGATATTAAAAACGCTATAGCGTTTCAGAAAAGGAATGCGCTCCGGGTCGCGCTGTTCTGCGCGCGCGGTCTGGCGTTCTTCCTTAGTGATAAAACTATCGGCATAGACAATGGATGTTGATTTTTCGCCCTTGCGAACCGTGCCGCCAAGCTTTTGCGCCTGTTTATAGGTTAGCCAGCTTTGAAGTGAAAAACCCCGCTCAAAAACGGCGCCCCAAAGAAGCAGGATATTGATGCCGGAATAATTTTTGCCGGTGTCGGCATTGGCGGGAAGTCCTGCCGCACCGCTCCCATTGCCCCATGGTTGCACCCATGGCACCCGGCCTTGTTCCAGTTCCTGAATGATGCGGGCGGTCACCTGTTGGTAAACCGTTTGGCGCTTGTTCGGTGTTTGTTGGTTATGTCTGGTCATCGCGTCTTGTTCCTTCCTCTTCGCCGCATTTTCCCCCGGAGGATGGGGGGCGGTGAAAAGGCCGCTTAGCCCCAAGCTTGAGGGCGCGGCGCAATATTTTTGGTAGGAGAAATGAAATGACTGAGACGAATTTAAAGCCAAAACTGTTGCGGCGTGACCGCTTGGGGCTATAAAGGTCAGGCGCCTCCCAGCCGACAGGGGAAAATAATCCAAAAGTCACCGGCCTTGGTCGGTGTCCCTATGATCTTGGGGCGTTGCGGGGTGTCCCCGCTGGAAGGGGGTGTGCTGAAAACAGACTGGTTCAGGCTGGTTGAAGCCAGGGGGAAGGCTTTCCCCCACATGAAATTATTTCAGAAAAGAAGGCTATACAGACCAATTTTAACTGCAAAAAAGACGTATCAAACTTTATCTGGGAACCGTCAAAATTGCTTGAGTAAGATTTTTTCGCAGGCCTTTTGGGAAAGATTTGGGTCTGGCTGCAATATATTCTGATCTGTCAAACGGCGAACTTCTTTATGGGCCCATTGATCAATATTTTGTGTTTCTGGCTTTAGGATTTTACCAGCCACGATGGCAGATTTAAGTATGTGAACCACCCAATGTTCAAAGGACGCATTTTTATCGGAACAAATGGTTTTGATACCTGTCTCACACATCCATTTTGCCCGTACCAAATAGGAATCATAAAGCCTTCTGGCCATTTCAGCATTTTCATCCGGGTCGATTGCGAGCAATTTACGGGAGGTCTCTTTCCAGCATTTCCCCGCTGAATCCAGATCAAGGATTTGAATATAGATCGGGAACAACCGTCTGTCTTCGGCGGTTATTATTGACGCTGTTGGCGCCAATTCCATGTTGATAAGTGCAATATTGCCCATTTGTACCGAAGTCCGGTTCATCATTCACCCAAAAGAACTCTCCTCTGATTATAGCATTAACCACCAACAATTTTAATCAAATTCCAGTGAAATTTTACTAGCCCCTCTGTCGATTTAAACGACGCGGGCGTTTAAGGCGTATTTTGTCCTTGGTTTATCGGATTAAATTGGGTATTATGGGGTAAATTATTGGATATAGAACTCTATGAAAGACCCAAATCTTTATCTAACACCGGATATCGTGAAGCTTGTCGCAGAGATTGACGAGTTTAAAGGCCGTTGGCAGGCACTGGAAAATCTCTCTCCTGAACGCCTGTCTGCTTTGCGCAAAGTAGCAACCGTTGAAAGCGTTGGTTCTTCAACCCGTATTGAAGGCGCAAAGCTGACCGATGCGCAAGTAGAAACCTTGTTGTCGGGTTTAGGTAAAACTTCTTTTGAATCCCGCGATGAACAGGAAGTGGCGGGTTATGCCCATGCCATGGATCTTGTGTTCGAGGCTTTTGCTGACTTGCGGCTTACAGAAAACCATATTCGCCAACTTCACCAGACATTACTGCGTTACAGCCATAAGGATGAGCGTCATCGCGGGTCTTATAAGACGCTTGATAATCATGTGGTCGCCTTTGATGCTGATGGTCATGAAATAGGTGTTATTTTTGCAACCACCACGCCCTTTGATACGCCGCGCGAAATGGAAGAGCTGGTTGCCTGGACCGTAAAAGCAATTGATGAAGAAGCGCTGCATCCGCTGTTGACCATTGCCGTATTCGTGGTGACATTTCTTGCTATCCATCCGTTTCAGGATGGAAATGGACGCCTGTCCCGTGTGTTGACAACATTGCTATTGCTTCGGGCTGGGTATGATTATGTCCCTTACGCCTCGCTTGAAAGCGTGATCGAGGAAAACAAAGACCTTTATTACAAAGCTCTGCGCCGCACCCAGACTACGCTGAAAGACGATGAACCCGACTGGGAACCATGGGTGAGTTTCTTCCTGCGCTGCCTTAAAAAGCAGAAAAACAATCTGGCTGAGCGGCTGGACCGTGATCAAATCGCCAGTGACGATGATGCCGAGTTGCCGGAAATTTCCCTAAAAATTCTGGCCCTGCTACGCACCCATGATCGCCGAAACATTGTGCAGATTACCGAGGCAACCGGCGCAAACAGAAATACGATCAAGCTGCGACTGCGCGAGCTGGTAGGTGCTGGTAAAATCCGTCGACACGGGAAAGCGAGGGCCACATGGTACACATTATGAACAATGATATATCCCGCCGCTTTCTTCCATATCAGCAGCATATTGATAGGGAATTAGCGTGAAAATAATCGATAACATCAACAATCTTCTCGGAGACGATCTCAAAGCGACCCTAAAGAACGGGACGCGGTTGAAAATTGCGGCTTCCTGCTTTTCGATATACGCGTTTGAAGCTTTAAACGCTGAATTATCAAAAATCGAAAATCTGGAATTTGTTTTCACTGCCCCCACTTTTGTACCAGAAGGGGCAACGGATCAAACTAAGCGCGAACAGCGCGAATTTTTCATTCCAAAATCACAGCGCGAGAGAAATCTCTATGGAACTGAGTTTGAAATTCATCTCCGTAACAAACTGACACAACGTGCTGTTGCCCGTGAGTGCGCTGACTGGATAAGAAAAAAGGCAACGTTTCGCTCAAACAAAACCAAAGCCCCGATGCAGCAATTTATTTGTGTCGATGGCAAATCTGAACAGATTGCCTACATGCCGATAGGTGGTTTTACCGCTGTTGATCTTGGCTTGCAAAAAGGAAATGCCGTTTCAAATATCGTCAATCGGTTTGATGGCGCGCCTTATACCAACACGTATCTCGATCTGTTCAATCAGATCTGGGGCGACCCGGATAAATTAGAAGATGTAACCGAATCCATCTGCCAGCATATTGAATCCATTTATCAGGAAAATTCGCCGGAACGCATTTACTTCCTGATCCTCTATAATCTCTTCAATGAATTTCTGGAAGAAATTGACGAGGATGTTCTGCCAAATGACCGTACTGGTTATCTCGATAGCTTGGTTTGGAACAAGCTTTTCAACTTTCAGCGTGATGCAGCAACGGGGATCATCAATAAGCTTGAAACCTATAATGGCTGCATTCTGGCGGACAGCGTTGGTCTCGGTAAAACCTTCACAGCACTTGCGGTCATAAAATATTATGAGCTTCGCAACCGCTCTGTTCTGGTTCTTTGTCCCAAAAAACTTGCTGACAACTGGATGAACTATAACAGCAATTTAAAGACCAACCTTTTTGCCAAAGACCGTTTGAATTACGATGTCCTCTGCCACACGGATTTATCGCGGGACAGCGGTATGTCTTTTGGCATACCTTTAAACCGTGTCAATTGGGGGAATTACGATCTCGTTGTTATTGATGAATCCCACAATTTCCGAAACAATGACATCTACAAGGATAAAGAAACGCGCTACCAAAAGCTGATGCGTCAAGTTATTCGAGAGGGTGTCAAAACCAAAGTACTGATGTTGTCGGCGACACCAGTAAACAATCGTTTCACTGATCTGCGCAACCAGCTCGCGCTTGCCTATGAGGGCCAGTCCGATGCTCTTAGCCAAAAGCTGAAAACCAATACCAGCATTGAAGAAATATTCCGCAAAGCACAGACCGCTTTTAATACGTGGTCAAAACTTCCCCCCGAAGATCGTACCGCACCGGCAATTCTCAAAGCACTTGATTTTGACTTTTTTGAGTTGCTGGACAGTGTAACGATTGCCCGCTCCCGCAAGCATATCGAGACATTTTACGACACCAAAGACATCGGAAAATTCCCTGAACGCCGCAAACCTCTTTCATTTCATTGCCCGATTACCGCCAGAAAAGATGTGATGGGTATGAATGAGATTTACGCTCAATTGACTCTGGTGAAGCTGGCCGTTTACGCGCCTTTGAGCTACATCTTGCCCAGCCGCATGACAAAATATGAAGAGCTGTATGATACAGAGCTTGAAGGCGGCAAAGGGCGCTTGCGACAAGCGGACCGCGAACGCAGTCTGCAAGCACTTATGACGACTAATCTATTGAAGCGACTTGAAAGCTCGGTAGAGGCATTTCGTCTTACTTTGGGCGCACTAAAAAACAACCTCACAACCACTCTTGATGCCATAGCGGATTTTGAGCGTTCTGGAAGTATGCCGGACATATCCGACTATACCGCTAATGTTGATGATTTTGATGGTGATGATGACGATTTAAGTGGTCTCGGGGATTTTACCGTCGGCAAGAAAATCAAAATCAGTCTTGCGGATATGGATGTTCAATCCTGGCAGCATGATCTCAAAGGCGACCTCGCGTTGATCGATGGGCTTCTCGCTTCCATGGAACTGATCCGGCCCGAAGATGATAGCAAGCTTCAGCATTTAAAGGCGCAAATTCGCGACAAAATCAAAAATCCACTTAATGCGGGTAACAAAAAGATACTTATTTTTACCGCCTTCGCCGACACAGCAAATTATCTGTATAAAAATATTGCTGCTGATATTTTAAAGACCCAAGGCTTGCACTGCGCAAAAGTTACTGGTTCGGACGCGCCTAAAACAACGTTCAAAAAAGCATATGATTTCCAGTCCGTCCTCACGCTATTCTCACCACGCGCCAAGGAAAAGCATCTCATTATGCCCGATGATAGCAACGAGATTGATATTCTCATTGGCACCGATTGTATTTCCGAAGGCCAGAACCTTCAGGATTGTGACTATCTGATCAATTATGACATTCACTGGAACCCGGTGCGTATTATCCAGCGTTTCGGGCGTATTGACCGTATTGGCTCACCCAATGCCCAAATTCAGCTTGTGAACTATTGGCCGGATATAACGCTCGATGAATATATCAACCTGAAAGAGCGCGTTGAAAATCGCATGATGATTGCCGATGTGACGGCGACTGGGGATGACAATGTATTAACCGCCAAGAGCAGCGAGATTGCCTACCGCAAGGAACAGCTCAAACGCATGCAGGAAGAAGTGATTGAGCTGGAGGATGTGAAAACCGGCATATCAATCACCGATCTTGGCCTTAATGACTTCCGCATGGATTTACTGAACTATGTGAAACAAAATGGCGGCCTTGAAAGCCTGCCCAATGGCCTTCATGCGGTGGTACCGGCTGATGCTGATCTTGGGCTTCCCCCCGGGGTTATTTTTGCCCTGAAAAACATCCATGACAGCGTCAATATTAACCAGCAAAACCGCCTGCACCCCTATTACCTTGTCTATATCAATAATGATGGTGAGGTTGTGGTTGACCATACAGAAGTCAAACGTCTTCTCGATCTGGTGCGGTCGAGCTGCAAGGGGCAGTCCGAACCCATACAGAATATCTGCCGCCTGTTTAATGAGCAAACAAGTGACGGCAACGATATGGGGCAGCAATCAGAGCTTTTAAGTGCCGCCATCCATTCCATGATTGAGGTTAAGGAAGAAAAAGACATTGACAGCCTGTTCAGCGGCGGGCGGACAACGGCACTGGTTAATACCATTGCCGGACTTGACGACTTTGAGCTGATTGCCTTTCTGATTGTTCAGGAGGGTATCGAATGACAGCATTTTTCGATTATCCCAAGGCGGCTGAATTTGGCAGAATCTTGCCCAAAAGCAAAATCTATGATCACGCCCGTGCATCCTCAAAACTGCAACAGCTGTTTGTTGATCAGGTGGAAAAAATCATCTGGAAAGTCAAACTGGCACCGGAAACCATCAATCTGAGCGCAACAAAATCCGTATCGGAAATTCAGGTTTTTGAAATCCGCTTGCGAACCCGCAATGTGCATGAAGATATTTTACGTGCCATTGACAAAGCCATTCCTTATCCGTTGATTTTTGAATTGTCACACAAGGGTAAATGCAAAGTTATTGCGGCCTATAAGCGGCCTTACCAAAATCAAAAGAATGAAGCGGACGGCACTAAATGGGGGATCAGTGAATATTTTGAAACAAATTGGCAGGCTGCGGACAGTCCCCGAACGGCTTTGCCTACGGCACTTAATCTTGGTGCGCTCTATGATAAGCTTTTAAGCGGCTTACTGCCCGGTGACGTTGGCATGGATGCGCCCATTGCGGTGCGGGTCGAAAATCTGGAAGCTATTCGGGCGGGTGAACGCGAAATTGAGCGCATCAAAGCACGTATGACCCGTGAAAAACAATATAATAAACGTATTGCCATCAACGCAGAATTGCGTACGGCGCAACAAGAATTAAAACAATTAACTGGCCAGAAAATTCAGGGCGGCAAGGAATAAGAATATGGACAAACTAAAAATGCACAGCCCTGATTTAACGGATGAGAATATCGCGAAAATCCGTGACCTGTTTCCAAGTTGTGTAACGGAAGCTAAAGACGAAAACGGCAAACTGCGCTTTGCCGTGGATTTTGAACAATTGCGGCAGGAATTGTCGGGCAGCATTGTTGAAGGGCCGCAGGAACGCTACCGCCTTGACTG
>TARA_R110002073_G_scaffold58664_3_pt1 | contig 19017 bp, 16 predicted proteins | sample TARA_R110002073 | Tara Oceans TARA_R110002073 (sample SAMEA4397174) | marine metagenome | biome: Polar Biome; feature: [DCM] deep chlorophyll maximum layer (ENVO:01000326); material: water (ENVO:00002006), including particulate matter (ENVO:01000060) such as... | depth 40 m
GGTTCGTTCGGAAGCGCGCCAAGTCGTCAACGCGCGCCAGGTGCCGCTGTTCCAGTACGCGATGTTCTATGAGAACGACATGCACTTCACGTGGCCTGCGCCGATGCAGATCAACGGGCCGGTGCATTGCAACTCGGGCATCTACTTCTCGAACTGGCTCGACCTGACGTTCAACACGAACTCGCTGGCCGCCAAGGACGGCGTCTTCCTGCGCACCAAGTACGCCGAATGGGAACCTTCCTGGCTGTACGACATCCAGACCGACGTCAAGATCCGGAAATGGGTCGAGGATCCGAACGACCGCTCGGCGCCGATGGAATTCAACGTCCTCCAACCGGAGCGCACGCTCGACAGGGCCGGGATCGCCAACGTCAGCGGTTACGACTCGGACTTCACGGGCTACGACCAGAACGGTGACGGTCATTACGGTGGCCGCAACGACTGGATGCCGTTCGGCGCCGGCGCCATCGACCGCTTCAGCTCGCCCGACTTCTACGCCGGCGAGGGCGACGACTTCACCCTGAAGACGCACGAGCACGGCATCACGAACGTCAAGATCCCGCCCGAGGACAGCATGGACATGTTCGTCAAGGAAACGGGTGGCACGCACGCGTGGGACTCTCATCTCAACGAATACGTACTGGCTGCTGGCGGCTCGGGCACGCATTCCAAGGGCTCCTATCACGCCAAGGCGGGTCTCTCGATCATCCAGAAGGCGAACGGAAGCTGGCAAGCCTTCAACGAACTCGGCATCGACATCAGCGCCGACCTGTCCGGCATCGTCAGCAGCGGCAGCACGTACGACGCGCGCCAGGCGAACGGCAACGGCAGGAAGATCAGCATGGCCACGGTCGACGTGGAGAAGCTGGTCGAATCGGGGAACTTCCCCACCAACGGCATCCTCTACGTCGCGGGCTACGACTCGGGTCAAGGCACGAAGCTCAAGGGCTTCCAGGTCAAGAACGGAGCCACCTTGCCACAGGACTTCTCGGTGGTGTCGCCCGACGCCGTGTACGTCCAAGGGGACTACAACACGAACGCTCCCAAGAACGCCGCCGTCATGGCCGACGCCGTCAACCTGCTCTCCAACAGTTGGGACAACAGCAAGCGAGAGGGAAGGCTGCCGAGGGCTTCGGACACGGAATACAACATGGCTGTCTACACGGGCGACACGGAAGCCTCCAAGGACAGCATGAACGGCGGACCGCACAACCTGGTGCGCTTCCACGAGGACTGGAAGGACAAGAAGTGTGACATCAGCGGATCGATGGTCTGCGGAGCACACAGCCGCAAGGCCACGGGCCAGTTCAAGGTCGGCAACGACTACTACCAGCCGCCGATCCGCAACTGGTCCTTCGACGAGGACTTCAGCGAACTCGAGAACCAGCCTCCCGGCACTCCCCAATACGTCACTCTCGACAACGTCGTGAGTTGGTGATCCCCATGTCAAGCAAGTTCAAACGATCCAAGAAGCTGGTCAACTCCGGCCTGCAACTGCGCCTGATCGGAGCCTTCGGTGGAGTCGCCGCCATGGCCTGCATGTTCCAGGTCTACCTGGTGCACTCGACCCTGATGCCCGTCATCAGCGCCTCGGACGGCCCGCCCGACACCGCGGAGCTTTACGGCGTCCTGATCAGCAACGTGGTCCTCACGTTCGCCGTGCTCTTCCCGCTGATGCTCGTCGTCGGCATCCTGATCACGCACCGCGTCGCGGGTCCCATCTATCGCTTCGAGCAGCATCTCGGCGCGATCGCCCGGGGCGAGAACCCGGGCGTCTGCCGGATCCGCAAAGGCGACGAGTTGCAGAGTCTGTGCACGGCGATCAACGCCGCGATGCCAGCCATGGTCGACAAGACCGACGCAAGCGACGAGCGCCAAGCGGCATAGGCGTAGGTACGGAGTCAGGTAACCATAACTTCGATTCCCCAGTCACCGGAAAGCCCTGCAACGGCGGTTACGCCGCCGTTGCAGGGCTTTTCGGTGAATGGGGAATCGTAGTTATGGTTACCTGACTCCGTACCTACGCGTTGCGCTAGGCCGACTAGAACCCTGCGCCGATCAGGAAGTGCACCGACGCGAGCACTTCGGCTCGGCCGTGGGTCGCGGCGACCTCGACGACGGTCGGGATGCCCCTGGGGACGTACTCGTGGACGAGTTTGAAATCCACTTCGCCGGCGCCGGGGGGCAGGCCCTCTTCGACGGGCGACGCATCGGACAGATGGATGCCCGCCATGCGCGAAGCAAAACTGTCCAGCCAGGCACCTTGACCCGGAAGTCCAGCCTTGCAGCGGCGATGGATGCGCGCGGTGTCGTGCCAGTAGCCGACGTTCTCGGCGGCCAGGTCGGCGAGCGCCCACTCCATCGCCTCGAAGTTCAAGAGGTCGTTGAAGTGCAGGCCCGGCTCGATGGCGATCTGCGTCTCGGGGAACTCACGACGCAGGGTGTGAATGGATCTGCAGAAGTGCTCGAGCTGTTTCTGACCGCGCTTCTGCACCTTGTGCACGAACTCGGCGACCTCGGCCTGGGCCTTCGGGAGCGTGTCCTCGTCGGATTCGACCAGGCCCATCGTCAAGCGATCGGCGGCACCCGCGAGCGCGCCGTTCTCGACGGCGCAACCTCGCACGACGACGATGGGCGCACCCAAGCGTTGGGCCAGCCGAATGTGACGGCGACTCGAGTTGAGCGCACGCTCGCGCGCTTCGGAATCGGCCGAGCCGAGGAAGCTGCCCGACATGTTCTCGCGCATCGGATCGAGCGCTCCGACGATGACCGAGTCGGTCTGCACACCCGTCTCACGATGGGCGTCCTCCCAACCGGCCAGGTCCGCCGGCGTGGGCGAGAGTCCTAGCTCGAGTCGACGGAACCCCATGGCCACGGCCGAGAAGGCTTGGTCCTCGATGGCGCGCAGCCTCGGGCCGTAGCACGAGGTGGACAGCACCATGTCGTTGGGGATCCCGGGTTTGGTCACGATCGATACTCTGCGGATTCTGGGTGTCGGCAAGAGAGTTGCCGAAGAACACTACCCCGCGGGAGAGGTGCGGCGCGGTTCTTCCAGACAGCGCGAGAATACCGCCGAATCGGGGGGGTGGAAGGGTGTCCAGGGGCCGACTCGCGGGGGCCCGTCGGGAATTGAGACACAGATAGGGGCTTCCCCGCGCAGCGCCCCCACCGGACGTGGTGGACCGTTTCGAATCACCGCTCGGACGCCCGGATTCCGAGCGCGACCACGCCTGGGCGGTCCCCGGTCACGCCTCCCGACTGCGCCTCCCAACTGAGCCTCCCGACTGAGCCTCCCGACTGAGCCTCCCAACTGCGCCTCCGAACCACGCCCCCGAACCACGCCGGCTGGGCGCAGTTTGCGGCCCGGCGCCCGGTGCAACGGCCGGCCCGCGGACCTACTCGGACTCGAGCTCGAGGTGGCTCAGCTCGGGGAAGCGCTCGCGCATGAGGACCTCGAGGCGATCGACCTCGTCCCCCACCGCCTCGGTCATCCGCTCCCCGAACTCACGCGCGAACGTCGCGCGGCCCTCCGCCGTATCGAGCAGCGCACTCTGCGACTCGACCCACTCGGCCTGCGCGTCGCCCAGCACGCGCCCGTCCCAATCGACCTCGACGTGCAGCCGGTAGCGGTCCGCGCCCAGCAAGCGGCTGCGCGCGACCTTGATGCTCTCGACGGTCGGTTGCTGCTCGAGGAACGCCACGACCTCGGCCTGGCGCGCCGGCGCGAGTCCCGGACCCAGCAACAGCGTGCGGTTCTTCCAACCGATCCAAACCGCGATAGCGCCCAGCAAACCGGCGATCATGAGGGTCGCGATCGCGTCGGGATAGTGACTGCTGGTCGCCTTCGCCAACAGGATGCCGCCGAGAGCGATCAACACGCCCAGGCATGCGATGCCGTCCTCGGCCAACACCGCCAACAGCGTCGGATCGCTCGACGACCTCAGATAGGCGACGAAGCCCTGCTTGCCGCGCTTTTGATTCACGATGCCGATGGCCTTCTTCAGGATCACCCCATCGATCACGAACGAGATTCCGAGCACCGTGTAGTCGATCCAACCGGGATCGGCCAGGTGCGGATCCATCAGCATGTGCACGCCGTGGTACAGCGTGAACCCGCAGCCGAGCACGAAGATGCCGATCGCGCTGAGCAGCGCGAAGAAGAACCGCTCGACGCCCAGCCCGTACGGGAACACCGCGCTGGGCACGGCCTGGCTGCGACGGATGCCAACCCACAACAGGGCCTGGTTGCCGGTGTCGGCGGCCGAGTGGATGGCCTCGGAGAACATCGCGCCGGACCCGGAGATCCCGAACGCGATGAACTTCAGCACGGTCAAGATGCCGTTGCCGACGACGGCCATGACGACCGCACCTTTCGAATCTCCTCCACCAGCCATGATGATTTTCCCCGGATCCAGGTTTGGACGCAGTGTCAGACGCGAACTTCGGACGTGGCGGTCAGGTCGGCGTAGCGCTCGAGCACCGGCTTCACCTCGGCCTCCAGGAACTCCAACACCTGCTCCGGCGCGCGACCGACGTACAGCTTGCCGTCGAGCAGCTGGTCCAGGTTGCCGGCGATCGAGGCGAACGCGGGGTCCGCTTTCAGGCGCGCCACCAGGTCGTTCTCGCCGCCGGACTTGATGACGCTGGCGGCCTCGTGACTGTGGACGCGGATGCGTTCGTGCAGGTCCTGGCGATCGCCGCCCTGCTTGACGGCAGCCATCATCAGCGTCTCGGACGCCAGGAACGGCAGTTCGGCCATCAGGTTGCGCTCGACGATCGCGGGGTTCACGACCAGGCCACCGGCGACGTCGACGTACAGGTTCAACACCGCGTCGGTGGCCAGGAACATCTCGGCCAGCGCGATGCGGCGGTTGGCGGAATCGTCGAGCGTGCGCTCGAGCCACTGGTTCGCGGCGGTGTGCGCGGTGTTGCCCAGGGTCTCCATCACGAAGCGGGACAGGGCGCACATGCGCTCGGAGCGCATCGGGTTGCGCTTCCACGGCATGGCGCTGGAACCGATCTGCTTCTTGCCGAACGGCTCCTCGACCTCGCGCTTGTTGGCGAGCAGCCGCAGGTCCGTCGCGAACTTGTGCGCGGACTGGCACAGGCTGGACAGCACCTGGCCGACGCGGAAGTCGAGCTGGCGCGGATAGGTCTGACCGGTGACCGCGAAGGTGCGCTCGAAGCCCATCTTCTGGGTGACGCGACGATCGAGCTCGCGCACCTTGTCGTGGTCGCCCTGGAACAGCTCCAGAAACGAGGTCTGCGTGCCGGTCGTGCCCTTCACGCCACGGAAACGCACTTGGGTCTCGGCGTGCTCGAGGTCCTCGAGGTCGTGCACCAGGTCCTGCAGCCACAACGTCGCGCGCTTGCCGACGGTGGTCGCCTGGGCCGGCTGGAAATGGGTGAAGCCCAGCGTCGGCAGGTTGCGCCACTCGCGGGCGAAGACCTCCATGCGGCGGATGACCTCGACCACCTGCGCGCGCACGAGGCGGATGCCGTCGCGCAACAGGATCAGGTCGGTGTTGTCGCCGACGTAGCAGCTGGTCGCGCCGAGGTGCACGATCGGACGTGCGGTCGGGCATTGATCGCCCCACGCGTGGACGTGCGCCATGACGTCGTGGCGCAGCTCGGCCTCGTACTTGGCGGCGGCCTCGAAATCCACGTCGTCGGCATGCGAGCGCAGCTCGTCGAGCTGGGCGTTGGAGATGTCGATCCCCAGCTCCTGCTCGGATTCGGCCAGCGCGATCCACAGCTTGCGCCAGGTCGTGAACTTCTTGCTGTCCGAGAAGTTGAAGCGCATCGCCTCGCTGGCGTAGCGCGAGGACAGGGGGCTCGAGTAGTTCCGGGCGTCGCTCATCGGGCTCTCGAACGGGCGCTTGGGGGAAGAACGGAGGTCCGCGCCGGCGATCGAGGCGAGCAGTCTAGCCTGGATCGCTCACGAGCTTGCACCGTGAGCACACCCAAACGGTCGCCAAAGGCGACCTCTCGCACGTTGACGGTACGTTGCGATCACGTCCGTCCTCGACGGGGCCAGAGGCCCCGACTGCGGGGGCCGCGACCGCAAAGCACCGCCAACGCACGAGTTGGGCCCACTCACGGCACATCCTCGTGAGGGATCCAGGCAAGCCGCACGCCGATGGGATTCCTCGGGTCCAGCCAGGTTCGTGCCCTGCTACCCGTGAGACCCCGCACGACCTCAGGCGAAGGGCCACCAGCCAGCGCCGACGAACACGCCCCAGGCGGTCGACAGCCCGGAGGCCAGCACGCACGCCAACAATCCGGCCCAGAGTTCCCTGCGGATCACCCTGGCCTCGGCCCGCGGACCCGCCAGGCGTGCGACCCGCAGCGTGCAGACGATGCCGACCAGATCGGTCCCCAGGTCCCAGATCGACGCGTCGCGGCCCGGTACGAAGGACTGGTGCGCCTCGTCCAGGAAGGCCCAGACCAGGGTCACGGCCAGAACCGCGATCAGGAACGGGTGGGACAGTCGCGCCCAGCGTTCGGGCGTGCGCGGCGCCAGCGGCAGACAGAGGAGCGCCAGCACGCCGAACTCGAACGCATGCGCCAGGTTCGTGAACCACCCCATCCCGTGGAAGCCGCCGCCGGAGATCCGGATCGAGCCCGAGGACAGGGTCCAGATCAGGTAGCCCCAGACGATCGGCAGGAGCGGCGCCAGGGGGCGCGGGACCGCGAGGAGCAGGCGGCCGAGTCCCGTCACGAGGCGCGCCGGCTGACCCGGGATCGGGGAAGCGGGCGAGACCGGATCCACGGCCGTCATCCGTTCGCTGCGGGCGGGTCGCTCGCGGGCGGGTCGCTGATGGGCGGGTCGCTGATGGGCGGATCGTTCGCGGGCGGATCGTTCGCGGGCGCGGAAGCGGGAGTCGCCCCGTCGCCCGAACTGGCGATGACGGCCAGCCCAAGTCCGTCGCGACTACGCTCGACCTCCATCCGATCGACCATGTGCACCAGGAGCGTCAGACCGCGGCCGCGTTCGTCCTCGAGGTCGGGCATTGCATCGTCGGCCAGCACCGCCCGCAGCCGGTCCGGGTCGCCGCCACCCTGGTCGTCCACGCGCACGGACCAACCGCCGGGTGAGGCGCTCAGCTCCAACTTCATGCGAACGTCGGATTCCAGGTCGGCCTCGTCCATCGCCGCCTGGCCCCCACCGTGGTCGACCGCGTTGTCCAGCAACTCGCCAACGACGAACTCCAGCGTCTGGATGCGGTCCTCGTCGAGACCGCAGGTCGCAGCGAACTCGCGCGCCATGTGACGCGCCATGCGGCACGCGCTGTGCGCGGCCGGCAGGTCGAGCTGCAACGGCTCGGGTGCAGCGCTCGAGGCGTCCGTCATGCGGAAGCCCCCGCCGCGTCGCTCGCGGATCCCGCGAGGGGCTCCAAGTAGAGAGACAGGTCCAACGCCGGCGCCGAATGCGTCAGCGCGCCGATCGAGATGCGATCGACTCCCGCTTCCGCGACGCCCGCCACCGTCCCCAGGTGAATGCCGCCGGAGGCCTCCAGTTCGACCGCATGACCCAATTCGTGGGCCAGAGCGCGCAGTTCGACGCACAACGCGACGAGCTGGTCCGCGGGGATGTTGTCGATCAGCACGACGTCGGCGCCGCCACGCACCGCCGCGCGGGACTCGTCCGCGTCGCGCGCCTCGGCGGTGATGCGGGTGCCCGGAGCGATCGAGGCGCGCACGTGTTGCACGAGCGACTCGAGGTCGCGGCCCGAGAGGTCCAGGTGGTTCTCCTTGATCATCGCCTCGTCGAACAGACCGATGCGATGGTTCTCGCCGCCGCCACAGCGCACGGCGTACTTCTCGAGCAAGCGCAGTCCAGGCGTCGTCTTGCGCGTGTCGAGGATGCGCGTGCCGGGCACGTGGGCCACGGCGTCGACGTAGCGGCGGGTCAACGTCGCGACGCCCGACAGTCGTTGCAGCACGTTCAATGCGGTGCGCTCGGCGATGAGCAGACCGGCCGCTGAACCGCTGAGCGTCGCGAGGTGCTGGCCCACCGTCACCGCATCGCCATCCGTGGCAAGGCATTCGACCTGAACGTTGCCGTCGCACAGGACGAAAGCCCGCACGAACGCATCCAGTCCCGCCAGGACACCGGGCGCCTTGGCGACCAAGCGCGCACGTGCGCGGGCGCCGACAGGCACGCTGTGCTCGGTCGTGATGTCACCGGTCCGCACGTCCTCGGCCAACGCCGTCACCAGGACCGGGTCCAGGACGTCGGGCGTCAGCGACGGCGGCAATCCGCACCGGGGTGCGGGCAGATCCACACCGGATGAGGAGCCCTCGCGGGATGTCGAAGAGAGGTTCGTCATGGGCCTCGGGGCTCCGAGTGTACGACCTGGACTGGACCGTGCAGCCATTCGGACACTCGGTCCGCCGTGATCGGGCCAATCCCATCGATCGACTGCAGGACGTCCCGGATCGTGGCGCGCAGGGATTCCCCCTCCGGCCCCGGCTCGGCCTGGAGCCCGATCCCCGTGGTCCAGATCCGATCCGCCACGCGGGCGGCTCGCACACGCCCCAGGCCCGGGGCCCTGCGCCAGAAACGTGGCCCGGGAATGCGGGGGGAGCGCTCGAGGCGGCCGCCACCGGCCGGAACCTCGGCGGCCCCGTTCTCGGCAACCCCAGCATCCGGCGTCCCAATTTCCAGGGTCCCAGCCTCATGGTTCACGGCCAACAGGGTCCCCGCCTCATGGGTCGCGGCCTCATCAGTCCCGACCTCATAGGTCCCGACCTCGTCCGCCCAGCCAACCAGGGTCCAGTTCGAACTCCCCGTCGGATCGAGCGCGCCAAGGACGGACCCGCCGCTCATCCCCGGCACGAACCGCGACAGATCCGGCCGGCACATGGGCACGTGCGGCGCCGGCTCGGACCTGCCTGCGCACCAGCGCTCGCCCAGCACCCAGCCGAGCAGCACGAACAACAGGGGCCACGCCGGGGCGCTCGAAGGTCGAGGCTGCATGCCAGGGGGACCGACCTCGGTCGCGCCGGGTTGCTCGTCGCAGCCAAGAAAGTTCGAACGAAGGCCCGGTCGTCCGCCGCCCTGGAAGCACTGGCTCCAGCAGCTGGCTCCAACAACTGGCTCCAGCAATGGGCTCCAACGACCGGATCAGGCGGTGCGCGTCTGCTCGCGCAAGCGATGCAAGAGCGCCCGCCCCAGGCCACGCGGATGGTGGCGTCCGATGTCCTCGAGCAGACCGTGCGTGAGATCGCGCAGGGCCACCGCGAGTTCGCTGTCCTCCTCCCCACGCACGACGGGCATGCGCCGTTGCGTGCAGCGGAAGGCCGCGCGGTCCTCGGGCAAGCTCGCGATCCATTCAGGTTCGAACCCCAGGAACTTCTTCGACACGCGCTGGATGCGACGCGCGGCGTGGTCGGCTTCCTCCGGACACGTGACGCGGTTGATCACCAGTTGCGGCACGGACAGGGGCTTGCGCGGCACGAGCACCTTCAAGAACGCGTACGCATCCGTCATCGCCGTCACGTCCGGCGTCGTCACGACGATCACGCGGTCGGAGGCCGCCGCCATCTCGACGGTCTGGTGCGACAAGCCCGCGGCCGCGTCCACGACCAGGAATCGGTACTGCCGTTCGAGACGTTCGAGCCCGGCCGCGAGCAGCTCGAGTTCGCACATCTTCAAGCCGGCGACCTGCGCGTAGCCCGAACCGCCCGCGATCAGATCGAGCTGTTCCCCGCAAGGATGCACGACGTCGCGCAACTGGCAGCGACCTTCGAGCGCATCGACCGCGGTCCGTTCGGGGTGGACGTCATGCAGGATGTGCGCGTTGGCGACGCCCAGGTCCCCGTCGAACACGAGCGTGCGTCCGGTGCGCGCAAGCATCGAGGACAACGACGCGCAGACCGTGGACTTGCCCGTTCCGCCCTTGCCGCTGACGATGCAGATCGAGGTCGCACGCACGGACGCGAGCGGATCCGTACCGAGATCTCCGGCGTCCGTCGAGGTCGACGGGACCGGATCGATGCGCTTGAAACGCAGGATCTGACGTGCCTGGGCCCAGTTCATGGTGGCCTGCCACGCGCGGCGATTCGGGCCGCGCGCTCGCGGTGGACAGGATCAAGCAACCAAACGCGAGCCCCGCAATCCAAGGCGGCCCGTGCAAAGTTGCGACAAGAGTGCCCGCATCGAGTCCCAAAGCTGGGAAACAAGCCGCTCAGGTCACCGTGCGGTCCCCTGGATGCGCCTCCGCAAATGGGGATCAGTCGCGGAAGGCGTCGATTTCTTCGCGCGTCAGGACCGCGCCGGTGTGGCGCGGGATGAGTTCGACCTGGGCGAGACCGGGCTCGTCGCCCGTGCGGGCCTCGGTCAGGTCGAAGTAGCTCGCGATGGCCGCGGCGACGACGTCCTCGAGATCTTCGCCGTTCGCGAGCGGCTGGGCGGAACGCCCGTGCACCACGACCTCGAGCGCCGTTCCGCGATGCTCGACCTGCACCAGGTCGTCGCCACGGAAGCGCCAGCACAAGCGACCGGCAACGACACGCGTCGTCAGTTCCACGTCGAGCCGCAGCAGGCGCTGGGCCAGGTCCTGGACGTGGCGCTGTTCGGAATCGGGCAACGCGGCGACGAAACGCTCGAAGGTCGGCACCGGATCCGCGGCATCGACCGGGTCGAGCGCAGGGATCCAGTGCGTCGTCGTCGTACGCTGGCTCTTCACCTCGCAGAGCACCAGCAGGTCGACGCGCTCCGGATCGAGTTGGGCCAGGCGATCCTGCAGCACGCGATCGACGCTGCCCGCGAGGACGATGACGCGCGGGGGCCGCGTCGCATCCAGGCGCGCCGCCGTGGCGGAACGCAAGTGGGACTCGAGCACGTCCAACTGCACACGTCCGAGCCGCAACGCATCGAGCGCTTGCACGACCGTCTTGGCGGAATCGTGATCGTCGGCGAGGATCACGGACACGAGCCCGCCCGCGCTGTCGAGCAGGACGAGGTCGACCTGCATGTCCCCCACCGACAATCCGCGATCCACCAACGTCAAGTCGGGGCGGATCTGGCGCAGGGCCTCCTCAGCAGCTTGCAGGTCGGGATCGTGCATGGTTTCGTCGGGTTGCATCAGGCGGTGCGCGGCGTGACGTTGGGCGGGTCCGGTTCGACCAGCATCGAGCGGACGCGCGCACGGTGCACGTGGGTCACGGCGAGCGCCAGGGCGTCGGTGGCGTCCAGAGGTTGCGGCACTTCGCTGAGGCCCAGCTCGGCGGCCACGAGCTCCGCGACCTGCTCCTTCTCGGCCTGGCCGTTGCCCGTGATCGTCTTCTTGGCCTCGGCCGGCGTGAGCTCGATGACCTCGGCCCCGAAACGTGACGCGGCGGCCAGGATCATCCCGCGCCCTTCGCCGATGCGCAGGGCGGTCATCGTGTTGTCCTTGACGAACGCGCGCTCGACGACGACGACGTTGGGCTTCAGCCGCGCGAGCAGCTGCTCGAACTGCTCCAGGATCAGCCCCAAACGGATCGGCGGCGACTGCCGGGCCGGCGCGCGCATCACGCCGGCGGCCAACATCGCGATCTTGGCACCCTTGGGCACGACCGCGCCGTAGCCGACGACCTGGGTCCCCGGATCGATGCCGAGCACGATGGTCCACGGACAGTTCTCCGGGACCTCGAAGCCGTTCGAGGCGGAGGACGTCGTGGGCCGCGGAATCTCGCGGTCCGGAGTCGGTCGGGAAGGGGTTTCAGGGGGCACGGGCGTACCCTACGCTCTGCCCCCTGCCGATCCCATGCCCGCCTCGCCCTCCTCTGCCCCCTCCCCAGGCACGCCCCCGTCCGGCGCACCGTTCGCCAGCGCCGTTCTGGTCGCCGCGGGCCGCTCGACGCGGATGGGTGGCGCCACGCGCAAGCCCGCCATCTTGCTGGCTGGCCGCAGCGTGCTGGAGCGGACCCTGGACGCCTTCCGAGCCGCCGGCACCGTCGCCCAGATCGTCGTCGTGGTCCACGCGGACGACCTGGACGACTGGCGCGCGCGCTTGGCGGACGACATCGTGCTGATGGCCGGAGGCGCGGAGCGCACCGACTCCGTGCGCGCCGGCGTGAATGTTGCGACGTCCGAGGTCGTGCTGGTCCACGACGCGGCGCGCTGCTTGGTGCGCCCCGAACGCCTGGATCAAGTCGCCCAGGCCGCCCGCGCGGACGGCGCCGCACTGCTGGCCGTGCCGGTGCGCGACACGTTGCATCGAGCCTCGGAAGGGCGCGCCGTCGAGGTCGTCGAGCGCGAGGACCTGTGGGCCGCACAAACGCCCCAAGCCTTCCGCACCAACCTGCTGCGAAGTTTTCTCGAACGCGCCGCGACCGACGGCTGGACGCCGACCGACGACGCGGCGCTGCACGAGCGCTACGCCGGCCCCGTCACGCTCGTCAGCGGCGATCCGGACAACCTGAAACTGACCACACCCGCCGACGTGGCGCTGTTCGAAGCGCTGCTGGCGGCACGGGGGAACGAAGCATGACCGAGACACGCGTTGGGCTGGGATTCGACCTGCATCGCCTGGTGGAGGGCCGTCCCTGCATCCTCGGCGGCATCACGTTGCCGCACGTCAAAGGGCCGCAGGGTCACTCCGACGGCGACGCGGTGCTGCATGCGTTGACCGACGCGTTGCTCGGCGCCGCCGGCCTGGACGACCTGGGCACGCTGTTCCCGGACACCGACGAGCGCTGGAAGGGTGCCGACTCGGCCACGCTGCTCGGCGCGGCGATGGAGCGCTTGCGCGAGGCGCGCTGGACCGTGAACAACGCCGACATCGTCATCGCGACCGAGGGCCCCAAGATCGCCCCCCACCGCGCGGCGATGCGTGCGCGGATGGCCGAATTGATGGGCACCGACGTCGAGCGCGTGAACGTCAAGGGCAAGTCGCTCGAGGGCCTCGGTGCACTCGCTGGCGGCACCGGCGTCGCGGTCCAGGCGATCGTGTCGCTCGAACGGCTCTGACCCGGAACCCCGCAGCCCACCCGCGCCCATCGCTCGCGGGCCCCGGGCCCGTTCCACGCAGCACTCGCCCGCGCCTGTTGGTCGCGCCTGTTGGTCGCGCCGGTTGGTCGCGCCGGTTGGTCGCGCCGGTTGGTCGCGCCGGTGCATCGGCCGTACGCGATCAGTTCTGGAACTGCATGCCGTGCAGGCGGGCGTACAGCCCGTCCAGCTCGAGCAGTTCGGCGTGCGTGCCGATCTCGACCAGCTTGCCCTCGTCCAGCACCGCGATGCGATCGGCGTTGCGAATGGTCGAGAGGCGGTGCGCGATGACGATCACGGAATGGCCTTCCATCAGGCGATCGAGGGCTTCCTGGACGACGGCCTCGGACTCGGTGTCGAGCGCGCTGGTGGCTTCGTCCAACAGGATCAACGGCGCGCCGCGCAGGAACGCGCGCGCGATGGTGATGCGTTGACGTTGGCCGCCGGAGAAGCGCGTGCCGGCGTCGTCGACGCTGGTGTCGTAGCCCTCGGGCAGGTCGACGATGAAGTCGTGCACGTTCGCGGCGCGCGCGGCGGCCTCGACCTCGGCCTGGGTCGCGTCGGGCTTGCCGTAGCGGATGTTCTCGCCGACGGTCGCGTGGAACAGGAACGGCACCTGGGTGACCATCGAGAAGTGCGAGGTCCACGAGTCGAGCGAGATCTCGCGCAGGTCGTGACCGTCGACGGTGACGCGACCCTCGGTCGGATCGATGAAGCGCGCGACGAGGTCGACCAAGGTGCTCTTGCCGGAACCGGAGGGTCCGACCAGCGCCAACGTCTCGCCCGGCTTCACGTGCAGGTCGAGGCCATGGATCGCGGCGCGGTCGCCCACGGCGTAACCGAACGTGACGTTCTCGAGGTGGACGCCCGCGCCCAATCCATCGAGCGTCACGGCCGACGCGGACTCGACGATGTCGGGCTTCTCGTCGATCAGTGCCTGCAGGCGATCGCACGCGCCCTGGGCCTGCGCGACGTTGGCGAGGGCGCGCGTCGTCTTCTTGATGCTCGTGTAGGCCTTCGAGATCAGCAGGAAGAACGGCGCCATCTCGGCGGCGCTGGAGTGCGCTCCGCTCTGGATCATCATCCAACCGACGACGCACACGACGACGCCGATGCCGGCGTGCGTGTAGATGATCGTCCACGCGCTGCTGATGGCGGAGACCTTGGCCATCTTCACGGACTCGGTCACGTACTGCTGGTTCGTCTCGTCGAACTGCTTCAGCATGCGCTCCTCGGCACGGAACGCCTTGACGGTACGGATCCCGGTGAAGATCTGGGTCAGCACCTGCATCGAGGCGCCGAGCTGGGTGAGGCTCTTGGTGCTGCGCTTGCGCACTTTGCGCAAGAGGATCGCGATCGGGATGATCAGGAGCGGCATGCCGAGCAGCACGAACAGCGTCGCGTAGGGCGAGATGAACAAGCACATCGTCAACGCCATGAACGCCATCAGCGGTTCTTGGACGAGCTCGCGCAGCGCGATGTTCACGACCGTCAACGTCTGCAGCACGTCGGAACTGACGCGCGAGATGAGGTCGCCGAACTTGCTCTTGCCGTGGTAGCGCAGGCTGAGCCCCATCAGGTGGCGCGCGAGCTGGAGGCGCAGGCCAACGACCATGCCGAGCCCGGCTTTCGCCGCGAACACGGTGGCCAGGTACTGCGCAACGCCCGCGACGATCGCCATGGCCGCGATGATCAGCGCGACCTTGAAGAGCGCGGCCAAACGCGCCTCGGAGTCGAGTTGTTCGCTGCCGCCCGTCAGGCTGTCGTTGAACCAGTCGCGCGCGTGGTCGACGAAGGCGAACATGCCGTCCTCGGGCTCGACCGGCTTGGGCGGCAGGAGGTCGCGCATCTGCGTGATCGCGTTGGCGACCTCGCCGTCGGCACGGGAGGCGGCGTCCAGTGCGCTCTCGGTCGCGATCAGCTCGTGCACGGCCAAGCGCGTCGCCTCGTCGAAGCCCGGTACGGCCCACGGGGTCGGGATCGCCGACCGCAACGCCTCGATCGAAGCGCCGGCCTCACCGTCCAGACCGGACAGCGCTTCGCCGTCGAGCAACTGGTGGACCTGGGCGGCCTCGCTGGCTTCGAACACCTCGTCGCCTGCGGGGAACAGCAGGTTGAGGGTCGGCTCGAGCAAGAGGTAGCTGCCCTGTTGCAGGAACGCGCTGACGAAGTTCAACGCGAGCACGGCCACTAGCAGGCCGAGGACAGGCTTCGCGTGCGGTCCGAGCAGGCGCCGGAGCTGGGTGACGTTGAGCTTCACGAGTGATGTTGCGGGGCGAACCCGCGGGGCGCAGATCCTCACCGCACGTCCGGTCAAAGTCCATGAACCCGGTCCGATTCCCCCCAGAACTCCGCCTTCACGCCTCCGCTGGCCGGAGGGTGTCCGGGTCCGTTCGTCCTGGGAACGAACCAGGGACCCCGCAGCTGTGCCGCGGGGTCCCTGGTTCACTCATCGGGCGGACCCGGACACGACGCGAGGAACTCGGCGCAGCGTCTGGGTCGGAACCGGACTACAGCTCGCTGCGGTCCAGGCCCTTGATGTCGGCTTCCTGGAGGAGGCGTTGGCCGAACGCGGTGAATTGCGTGCGCAGGTAGTCCTCCTGGACCAACCCGAACATGCGCTCCTCGCTCAACTGAACGGGCTTCGAGGGCGGCAGCTTCGACTTCACGTAGACGATGTAGTAGCCCTCGGGACCGCGGTACGGGCCGGCCACCTGGCCGCGCTCGAGCTCGAAGAAGATCTTGTCGGTGATCAGGTCACCGGACAGGTAGCGGCTCCAGGCACTCTCGCCCAGGGCACGGCGCAGGTCGTTGCGCGTCTTCGGTCGACCGTCGAACTTGCCTTTCGACTTCATGCCGATCATCGGGGGCATCTTGCCGGAGACGGGCAGCGGGGCGTCCCAGTAGTCCGACTCGAGCTCGAGCATGTCGTCCCAGAAACGGTCGAAGGGCTGGGCCTCCGGATCGCTGGCGACCAGGTCCATGTGCGCGTCGATGCGCGCGCGCAAGCCGTCGGCCTTCGCCTTGGCCTTCTCCCAGCCGCCTTCGGCCCATTGGAAGTTCGGGAAGTCGAACGCGGAGCAGAGGATGACTTCGACCTGGGCTTTGGCGAGGCCCATGATGCCGTTGGCGACGGGCAGGTGATCGAGCAGAGCCTGGGGCGGGTTGCCGTTCTCGTCGCGGTTCAGATCGTCGGCGATCGTCGTCTTGAACGAGTCGACCATGTACAGGTGCTCGGTGTACGACTCCATCGAGGGGAACATGAAGCCCTGGAGCGCGAGGAACCCGAAGTCCATCATGCTGGCGCCCATGGCCTGGCGCAGTTCCTCGACGCGCTTCTTGAAGACGCGGTAGTCGATCAGGTCATCGTTCTTGGCGAGCTCGTCCTGGATCAGGACCTGCAGCGTGATGAAGAGCTTGGCCTCCTGGATGTCGTGCTCGGAGAAGATGTGCTGCATCTCGTCGAACACCTCGTCGGTGGTGACGACGTGCAGGAATCCGTCGCCTTTCAGGGTGACCAGCTGGTCCCAGGGCAAGCCGTCCAACGACGTCTCGACCTTGAGCACGTGGGGCAGCGTCAACCCGGCTTTCACCATGTCGCGCAGGAGGCCCATCATCATCTCGTCCTCGCGCGGCTCGAAGTTGCCGTGCTCGGCGTCGAGCAGGTTCTCGAGGAACGCGTCCTCTTCAGCGTTCAGCTCGTCGCGCGAGCGTCCGCCGTAATCGTCCGCGAGGACCTGGGCTTCCATCTCGTTGCGCACGAACAACCAACGGTCGCGGCGCAGGACGTGGTTCTTGCGGTAGTCCTCGACCAGGTCGAAGTTGGGCGAGCCGCCGTGGATGGCCTCGGTCGTGATGCTGGGCCAGTTCTCGACGGGACCGGGGAAGAACAGCGCGTCGAACTCGAGCGTCTGGTGCAGCTGGCCGATGTACCAGCTCTTGCTCTTGTAGGCGCGGCGAACCTCGGTGTCGTAGTCGAGCGAGGGGTAGCGCTCGTAGAACGTCGCCTCCTCCCGCGCGATACGGTCGGTGACTTCACGCGGGTCGTAGACGTACAACGACATGAATTCGTCGACGGCCTCGTCGATGATGGCCTTCTGCTCGTCGGTCAGCTCCTCGTAGGGCTGGCCGTCCAGGCGCTCCTCGATCTGGCGACGACGCTCGCTGCGGATGCGCAGGTTGCGCTCCTCGTGCATGAGGGCCGACCAGGTGCGAGCCTGCATCGCGCCGCTGCCCCGTGCGTAGCACAGGAAGCGCTTGATCACGACGTCGGGGACGCGCTTGCCGTTCACGTAGAGCGGCTCGCCGAAGATGCTCGTGCCGCTGTCCTCGGTCGTGGTCAGCGGCGGCGGGGGCATCTTCGGGCCCGTGAACGCGGGCTCGTCCGACTCGTCGTCGGCGACGGGGCCAGCCGGGGCGGCCTCGCCGGGCAGCAATTCGCCGCCGAAGATGTCTTGGGCCTGGGCCGGAGCGGCAGCCAGGAGCGGAAGCAGGAGCAGGGAGCTGATGATCTTCATGGTCCGAATCGAGTCGTGGAGAGCCGGCAGAGGGGCCGTTCCGAGCCGGTGCAGGGGGTCCGCAGAGGCGGAGATCGGGGCGGGCTCGGGCCACGGGGGCGACGATCCTACGGAGCGCGGGAGCCGTGATGAGAGAAAAGTCGGAATCGAAAGTGCGGGGGACACGGATCGGGTCCCCTGCGCGAGGGGTGGGTGAGGCCCATTCCAGATGGCCCGCCCTGTGCGGTGGACTGCGTACGGCCCAACGGAGACCCAGAATCGGGCCAGAATCGTCACAGAACGGGGTGGATCGGGGCCCGGAAGGCAACAGGACGCGGCCTGCCGGGTACTCTCTTCGGCCGTCCGCGCTCCCCGCTGGAATGGTCCGTCCATGGCTTACGACCCCCGCACCGTCGCCCTCTCGGCTGACCTCTTCCATCCCCCGCTCCCGCTGGACCCCAGACCGGTCCAGGCGTTGCACAACGAGATGTTTGTGGCCCGCACGCCGGCCTACACGAGCTTCAACGTGACGCCCCAGGGTCCGGTGCTCTCGAACCCGCCCGTGGCGCCGAACTCGGTGTCCCAGGTGGCGTTCCGCGAGGACCGCGTGCAGATCCGCGAAGAGGTCACGTCGCTGACCGTCGAGGACTTCGCCGCCCGCGTCGGCGAGGTCGGCCAGAAGCTCGCCACGGCGCGCTCGATCCCGGTCTACGTGGGCCAGGTCGTCACGCTGCGCAGCCTCGTCAATCCGCAGGGCTACGACGACGCGCGCCAGTACCTGAAGGAGGGCATGTTCCGCTTCGAGGACGAGCCCGAGACCTTCGGCCGCCCGGCGAACCTCTTCGGCCTGCGGATGGTGTTCCCCGCCAGCGAGGACGAGACCACGACCTTCGGCCTGCGCATCGAGTCGTTCGCGGCGGACCCGCGCTCGTTGTTCGTCGAGGTGCAGGGCACGTTCGGACCCGTGCTGACCCAGCGCGACCTCTCCCCGCTCAGCGAACGCGTCCTCGAGACGTATCGCTTCCTGACCACACGTGCGCTGTCGTTCATCAAACGCTTCGATGCCTCCAACCGAGGCCCGGGACCTGGCCGGTAACCAACTTCGATCCGCCCCATGCCCCACCGCATTCGCCTCGCTGCCACCCTCCTCCTGTGTTGTTCGATCGTCACGGCCTGCGGACCCGACGAGGTCCCGGTCGATCCCGATGCCATCGAGTGGAACGATGCCTGGCCCGAGGACACGATCCTGCTCGTCGGCGACGTGCCGATCACCGCGTCCCAGGTCATGGCGTGGGTCCCCACCATCGCCCAGATCCATCGCCACAAGAGTGAAGGCGATCACATCCGCCAGGCGTTGACCAACCTGGTGCTGCACAACGCGATCGCCGGCCAGGTCTACCCGGCCGGACGCGCGCGTTCCCGGGACCAGGCGCAGACCTGGCTGACGACGTTGCAGGCCGGCGAGGAGTTGCCCGCCGAAGGTCCCCAGGTCGCGCGTCTGCACGGTTCGTGGACCGAGCGCAACGCGGACATCGGGCTCGA
>TARA_R110002073_G_scaffold263874_1_pt1 | contig 19016 bp, 19 predicted proteins | sample TARA_R110002073 | Tara Oceans TARA_R110002073 (sample SAMEA4397174) | marine metagenome | biome: Polar Biome; feature: [DCM] deep chlorophyll maximum layer (ENVO:01000326); material: water (ENVO:00002006), including particulate matter (ENVO:01000060) such as... | depth 40 m
TCAGGACTTTCACCTGACAATTCAATCGCCTTTGCAGGCGCACTAGCTCGGTGGTCCTCCACCGAGACGATCGCAAGAGTCAAACAGTTGTTTCAACTGTTTGCGTGCCCGGGGGAATTCGCTTCGAAGCTTGACGCGAATGGTTAGAGCATTGCCGGGGATGAAACGCTGGTTGGCGGTGGTGAGCTTGAAGAAGGAATTACTGAGGACAATCGCTCTACTCTGGGACTCACTTCGTTCGATCCGGGGCGATGGAGTGGCCGGGAAAGTGCGGGTGGGCGAATGCTTTGGTTTGCGCTTGGTCACGGTGGGGGACCACCGTACTACAGGTTTAGCTGACGCTGGGGACTTCGTGAGTGAGGCGGCCTCGTTGTTGACACAGCGATGCGAGACGGTCGGCGTGTTCTTGCGTCAACGCTTGCGGTGACAAACGCCATGCCCAGTTGCCGTCGGCGATGCCAGGCAAATTCATTCGGGCTTCGTTGCCCAGACCCAATACATCTTGAATGGGAACGATTGCGATTTCAGCGGCGGATGACATGACCGCATCGATCAATTGCCAGTGCACGTCGTGGTCGCTGGTCACGACTTCGGCGAGAGGATCGTCGCCTTCTTCGGGTGGCGTTCGCAGGTGGTACCAACCCATCACCGTGTCGTTGTCGTGGGTACCAGTGTAGGCCACGCAAGATTCGGGGTAGGTCGATGGACGATGGAAATCATCTTCCATGGTCGCGAATCCGAACTGGAGCACTCGCATGCCTGGGAACCCGAGTTCTTCACGCAGTTCATGAACCGCGTCGGTGATCATCCCCAAGTCTTCAGCGATGAACGGAAGTTCGCCGAGTTCCTTTTCGGCGGCGCGGAACGGTTTCGCGCCGGGACCAGTTCGCCACTGACCGCCGATCGCGGTTTCGGCACCGTAGGGAACTTCCCAATAAGCTTCGAAGCCGCGGAAGTGGTCGACTCGGAGCAGATCAAACTGTTCCAACGAACGACGGAAACGCGCGGTCCACCAAGCGTAGTTGGCATTCTCGAGTGCATCCCAATCGTATTGAGGGTTGCCCCAGAGCTGACCGGTTTCGCTGAAGTAGTCTGGCGGCACACCGGCGACCAACTTTGGCGTTCCATCTTCGTTCAACGCGAACATGTCTTGGTTGCCCCAGACATCGGCGCTCTCGTAAGCGACGAAGATCGGCATGTCACCGCACAGTTGAACTTGTCGTTCGTTGGCGTATGCCTTCAGTTGGTTCCATTGGCGATCGAACAAGAACTGTTGAAAGCGAGAATAGTCGATCTCGCGAGACATCTCTTGGCGAGCTTGTCCCAACGCTTCGGGTTCGCGACGACTGATTGGATCGGGCCACTTCGACCAATTCGATTCTTCGAACTTGTTCAAGAAGACTTCGAACAAGGAGAACTCATCGAGCCACCAATCGTTCGCGTCCAAGAATAACTCGAACGCGATCTTCAGTTCGCGTGGTGGCTTGGCGAGGTAGCGTTCGTACGCGAGTTTGAGTCTGGCGTGCTTGAATTCGTTGACCGCGCCGAAGTCGACGCATGCTGGATCGCTCTGCGTGAAGCCTTCCAGGTCGGATGCTTCGAGCAAACCTTCGTCTACCAATGACTCCAAGCTGATTAACAAGGCGTTGCCCCCAAACGCCGAGTAGGCGCTGTAGGGTGAGTTGCCATAAGCCGGCGGACTGAGCGGCAAGATCTGCCAAATTGATTGGCCAGCCGCGTGCAAGAAGTCGACCATCTCGTACGCCGCAGCACCAAGATCACCAATGCCCAAATCCGATGGCAAACTGGTGATGTGACAAAGAATGCCGGAGGATCGCGGGAAACGCATGCGTGAGATCTAGTTGGCGATAGTCGGTCGGTTGAATCGGAAGTTTTTGGCCTCGTGTTGAACACAGGGCAACTTCCGCACCACTTTTAAGAAGACTACCGGACTTCGGTCAAACCGCCAATTGGACCAACTCTCTTGCCGATTGTTCCCCGTTTGCCTGAATGGCTTTTGCTTCCAAGCTTTCGTCCACGAGGTTGTAGTGCACATCACGCTGGCGGGGGACGAAGCCGAGTTCCTCGATCGCTTCGCGAATTTGCTGTAGTGACAGATAGTGCACCGTTCCGGCTTCGGCAACGACGTTTTCTTCGATCATGAGACTTCCCATGTCGTTGGCACCAAACATCAACGCCATTTGCCCAATCTTCAAACCTTGCGTGACCCAACTACTTTGAAGGTTTGGAATGTTGTCCAAGAACAATCGTGAGACGGCCAACATTTTCAGATATTCAAACGAACCGGTCGGTCGCACGTCGGACATGTCGGTGTTGTCGGGTTGGAACGTCCAACAAATGAAGGCGGTGAAGCCACCGGTTTCATCCTGCAAACTTCGCAAGCGTTCAAGGTGCTCGATTCGTTCAGCGAGCGTTTCGACGTGACCGAACATCATCGTGCTGGAACTGATGCCGCCCAGTTCGTGCCACACACGCATGACGTTCAACCAGTCATCCGTCATGACTTTGCCGCGAGTGATTTCGTTGCGCACGCGGTCGGTGAGAATCTCGGCACCACCGCCGGGGACGCTTCCTAGTCCAGCGTCCTTCAACCGTGAAAGAACGTCGCGAAGCGGGAGGTTGTTGACCTTGGTAAAGTGATGCAATTCCGGTGGTGAGAATCCGTGAACGTTCACCTCGGGAAAGCGAGTCTTGATGTCCCGCAGCATCTCCTCGTACCAATCGAGTTTGTACTTTGGATGCAGGCCGCCTTGCAGCAAGATCTGATTGCCGCCCAGGTCGACCGTCTCTTGGATCTTCTGCAGCAGCACTTCGCGAGGCAGCACGTAGCCTTCGTCACTTTTGGGGCCGCGATAAAACGCGCAGAAGTCACACACCGCGGTGCAGACGTTGGTGTAGTTGATGTTCCGATCGACGTTGTACGTTCGGTAGGGCTCGGGGTGCTTGGCTCGCGAAACTTTTTCGGCCGCGGCACCGATCGCTGCTAGGTCGTGGCTTTCCAGCAACGTCAAACCTTCGGCGGACGTCAGTCGATCCCCAGCGACGGCTTTGGCGAGAATGTCGTGGACGGCAGATGAGTTGGCGGGTGCGTTCATCAATCTTGCAAAGGTGAGTGGGAAGCGGGGACCAGCCCCAGATGTTCGGCTTTTTCGCGAAAGGCTGCCAGCCCCGATCGTTCGCCGTTGCCGAGTTGGAAGTGAAGATTCTCAGCGAAGTAGCGGTGCAGGTCTTCGATCGTCAGCCCGTGACCAGCGGCTTCGCGTTTGGCGATCGTCTCGAATTGCTGCAATCCTTCGTCTCGAGACACATTCAATGCGTCTTCGATCCGCTGGCGGATTTTCGGATCTGCGATGGCGGATCGCCTCGCCACCCACATGGCAAACACGAATGGCAATTCGGTCCAGCGGCACCATCGATCGCCGAGGTCCCAGATTTCTTGGTATTTGCCTGGAGCAGGATGCATGGCTCGATCGCCGATCATCAACAACGCGTCAGCGTCAATTTCGTCTGGCGACGATCCGATCGGGAAAGGAACCGTTTCAGGTCGCAGCCCGTGCATCTCCGCCAACAAGACTTGCGACATCGCGGCGCTGGTGCGACTGCCTTCGTCCAAAGCCAGCGTGCGGACTTCGTTCATCGGCACGCGGCTGAGCACCCGCACGCTCCACACCGGGCCGCGACATGCGATCGCGGCGTCGGAGATGATTTCATACTCATCGCCGCCGCGGAAATATTCGACGCTGGGGATTAGTGCGATGTCCAATTCTCCAGCCGCTAAATCGCGAGCCAATCGCGATGGCAGGTCCAAACGCAATTCGCCCGATTGGCCCAAACGCTCTGGCAGCGTTTCAATCAACGGCTTTGTGTTCAGATAGGAAACTGCACCGAGGCGGAGCATGATCGTTTCAGGGTTGGAGGAGTTCGTACGATGGCCTTCCAAGGCCGTCGTGGGTCGAATCGACGGTTTTGAAATACCAACGCAGTTGAGTCGACGGCCTTGGAGGGCCATCGTACTGGCTAGGTGATTGTTGGCGATTACTGGGAGGACTTGGTCCGTGTTGATAACCGCGGCGAACGGAGGCCGGCAACCCGGTTCAGCTTCGGCCACGGGTTTTTCGCCAAACTCGCATTTCGTTGGGGCCTTTGAAAAGCACCATCACTGCTCCATAGGCCGCGTAGCGATGGAAGACATACTCGTGGAAGTCGTCCTCGCCCGGCCAAGGGTAACTGTAGATGATTCCGAAGTCCTCCACGTCCAAACCGATGGACGAGTAGGCTGATTCGATTGAGTGACCCAGGCTGGGGAGCGTTGGGTCTTCCGCAAGCGTCTCGGATCCTTCCGGCAAGAAATTGCCTCTGACTAATTCGGGGGTGGGGCCGGACTTCGGTATCGAGGCCAAGGTTTCTTGCCAATCGCTCAGCGTCGTTTTGCCCTGGCGGATCAATTCTGGTTCGGACTCAATGCCGATCGCATCCCATCCGACCGCGGCGGCCAGCCAGGTGATCGCCGCGAAACCGCAGCCCCATTCGACGAACCGCGAATTGTTCAGCATTTGAGATTCGGCCACCCACCGCATCGTCTGATAAACGTGCAAGTAATCCGCCGCCACGAACAATTCGATCTGGGGGCGGTCCCAGCGATCCTGGAATGCTTCGATTCGTTGCTTCACGCCGTGCACCATGGCGTGAATTTCGGTTGGGATTTCGGTCGAGTCCAAACCGGAAGGCAATTCGATCGGTGTCAGCATGTCGGGCGGGTCAATCGAGGACGAGTCGGGTGCGAATGCGTGTCGGAATAGATCGCAGAATCCGAACAATCCGTTCAGCAGCGAAGCCAGACCGCGTGGTTCTCTGGCGAACCCCGTGATTCGTCAAGCCCGCTGGAGGGAATCGACCTATCTGTTTCGATAAGGCACTTATTCAGCATCTAAGAAATGGCACCATGAATCTAACTTCAGTCGATTTCAGCCAACCGTCGGTCGGTTGGTTGGACGAAATGTGGGGGCAACTGGAGGACACCAGCCACGAGGAAGAACCACTCGAGGAACAGTTGGCTGACCAATGCGGTCTGACCGACGAATCCAAGCTGGCGTCGGTTTACGCGTCGCATTACTTGTTGCCGTTGTTTGAACCGCCCAGCGGTTTGGCGATTCCTGTCGATCGTCGTCTCAAACAATGTCTGCCGGCTGACTTCTGCGAAAAGCACGAAGTGGTTCCGTTGGCGGTGCAGGATCACAGTCTCGAAGTCGCGATCGCGTCCCCGTCTGCATTGCTGCTGGCCGACGAAGTCAGACGAATCAGCGGTTTGCAAATGCGGCCGCTGTTTGCTCGAGCGACCGTCGTTCGCCGAGCCTGCCAGGAACTGTTTGGCGAGCAGAATCCGCTGCCGAAAACTGCTGATGCGACAGCAACTTCTTCGGCGGCATCGGCGACTGAATTGAAGAAGGCTCAACGTCAATCGATCCCGCAGCCTCCCCCCGTGGAAAAGACCGTGGTCGCATCGCCAATGAATTTGACCGCTTACGACCTGAAAGCCGCCGAGCGATCGGCATGGCAAAAACAGTTGGTGGCGGACAGCGGATTGACGGTTTATTGCGGGCGAAAGGGTTTGGACAAAAGTCCATTGGCTCGATTGTGGGGCGTTTGGTCCAGTCAAACGCATGGCCGTCCCGCCAGCCGTTGGAATCCCTTGCAACGCGAATCGGTGGAATCGGACCCTTCTGTGGTCATCATTCCGGACCTAAACAGCCCCGTGTCGGCAGAGGTTTGTCTGCATTCGGTGCTCGAGGGACAGCGTGTTTTTGCGGTCGTTCACGCCCGTGACCCTGTTTCGGCGATTTTGCGTCTCCGAGCTTGGGGACAAATTGGCCACTCGCTCGCCGAACAGATTAACCTGTTGATACATCAGAACGGCCTTTCCCGATCGGAGTGTCGCAGCATCGAAATTGACGATGTTCGACGTTCCGCTTTGGCGTCCGAAAATGACATGGGCCGATTGCAGAAGCTTTTTCCTTCGACTGGTAGCTTTCTATGTGGCCCCTGACCAACGGAAATCGATGTCTCGTCGGTCCCGAAGCTGAATTGTTTCGCGGCACGGTCGCGATGATGGTGGATCAGTTGGTCGATGAGTTGAATCCCGCCGCGGAAGTGGAGCACGATGGCGAAAGCGATTCGATGTTCACGTTGTCGGGCCCCGTGGTCGGGTTTGACCCGCCGCATTGGTACGACATGTGGGAACCGCAGCAGAAGATTTGGCTGCTCGAACGAGTCGCCACATCGTTGCTGACGTCTCGCCCGGCACCCGCGATGGCGGCGATGTTCGAAGCCACCGTCGAAGCGGTTTATGTCGAGATGGGCAATCTGATCGCTTTGGAAATCACCGAAGGACGGCCCATCGAACCAGGTTCGTGGCGTCAATCGCTGTTGGATGCCTATGTGCAACGATGTCCACGCGACAGTTTTTTAGAAGCCACCCATTTCGAAGCAACGACGTTGGATCCGTGTTGGCCGCGCGAAATCGAACAGCAGATCCGCCAATACGAACAAACGCCTTCCACGGACGGCGATGCCAACGCGAACTCGATTCAGGATGCCAATTCGGTTCCCGATCCCGTTGAGAAACGGCAAAGTGATTGGTTGACTTATTGGTCGATGGTCATCGAACGGTTGCTCGATGCGACTTATGGTCCACGAGTTCATCACGCGGCGGAAGCGTATCGCGATGGCGATCCAAAGTTGCTGAAACAGTTCCTGCAATCCAAAGGCGTCAGCCCCAAGTTCGTCCAGCGAATTCCGCCCCTACGAACCAAGGCTCAACTCCAGAAAGCGGTGACGCGTTTGCAAGCGTTGTTGCTGGACGAGTGAAGTCGCGAACGTAGTGGATGAGGCAACAGATCCTTCCACGCTCGGCGTAGTGGATGAGGCCAGGAATCCTTCGGCCTGAACATGAGAGTAGAACAGTTGTCTTCAACTGTTCCGTCGTACCGCCCTTAACGGCCAAGCCTCATCGCGACGTGCGCCACTTCTCATGCCCGGCCCTCACCCTCGCGTACGCTTGAACGGCGTCGCTCGACGTCTGACCAAACTCTCTTTCGGGAGAGGTGCGTCATGCTGAAATCTGCCGAAAAGCGGTATCGACAAACTGCACGACCTTAGTTCAGCTTGAAGCAGCGTGCTAAGCCGAGACGGCTCGGGATGGTTTGAATGGGATGACCGACGGTGTGTCGGCGTCCATCACGTTCAACTTTCGGACGGTGCGTTTGCGACGGATGGCGGGCATTGTTTCGGGAACCATGGTGCGACGCATCATGTCCCATTGCTCGCGGCTCATTTCGACGCAGCTTTGTGTGAACCAGCCCACCGCTTCGCTGAATGTTTCTTGACGCAGCACGATCGGTTGCGATTGAACGCTGGTCAGTTGCTCGCAAAACGGGCGACTGTCGTCAGCTCGTTCTGGTTCGGCTTCGACAACTTCCGAATGCAGTTTCAATCGCTCGGCGATTTCGATGAAGCGCGTCGCGACCACCATGCGCTCATGCTCGGTCGCGCCGGGGATCACTGCGAGAATCGTTTCACTGGTATGCACGGATGGATTCCAAGGTCATTTCGTCAGAATCAGTTTGCCTTGGCGGGTTTTGCGGAGCCGGTAAATCTGGCCTTCGTTTTCGATCCAGATTTCACCACCGCAACGTGCCAAGGCCTCGAATCGGATGATTTTTGGCATTCCACCGGTCGACATCGTTGTCGCCGAGGGGACTGATTCAACCGTCGGCGTACCCGCCGGAACACCTTCCACGACCGAACCAGTTGGGATTTCTCCCCATGCAGGATCGGTCGCCGACGAAGGTTTTGAATCAGTCATGCGACCAATCTAAGTCGACGGCAATGTCGCGGCAAGACCTTATTGCGAATGATTTGCAGTAAAAGTAGGCGGGCGGCGAGTGTGGAAATCGCTGGCCATTTGGAACACGTTCCCGGCCCGCAAAAGACGCGATTCTTCCATCACCGGGGCCTGCAACTGCACTCCGACAGGCAAACCATCCGCGTCGAATCCACCAGGCAGCGAAATCGCGGGCACGCCCGCCAAGTTGGCTCCGACGGTGAACAAATCGCACAAATACATCGCGATCGGATCGTCGGTTTTCTCGTTCAACGCAAATGCGGGCGATGGTGTCACCGGGCCGAGCATCAAGTCAACTTGTTGGAAAGCGGCGTCGTAATCGTTTCGGATCAGACGACGAACCTTGAGCGCTTGGTTGTAGTACGCGTCGTAATAGCCTTCGCTCAAAGCGTACGTGCCGACCATGATTCGGCGTTTGACTTCGCTGCCAAAACCACCAGCACGACTGAGCGAATACATCGCTTCGAGCGGCCCCGACTCGGCAGCGGCGATTTCGGAGTCGGCAACGCGATACCCGTAATGGGCTCCATCGAATCGCGACAAATTGCTGCTCGCTTCGCAAAGTGCGATGACGTAGTACGTCGGTACCCAGTACTTGCTGTGCGGCAATTCGACTTCGACAATTTCGGCACCTTGTTCGCGAAACACCGACTCGGCGGTAGCCAATGCGTCGCGAATGGCGGGCGAAACTCCGTCTTGGTCCAGGCCTTCTCGCAGCACACCGATTCGCATTCCGCGAACGTCTTCCGCCGCAATCGCGGGCGTGTAATCGGGAACTTCCGCGTTGACCGAGGTGCTGTCGCGCGGGTCGTAACCCGCCATCGCTTGCAGTCCGATCGCGACGTCATCGACCGACCAACCCATCGGGCCGGCTTGATCGAGGCTGCTGGCAAACGCGACCAAACCATACCGGCTGACTCGACCGTAGGTTGGTTTCAAACCCGTGATGCCGCAGAACGCTGCCGGTTGCCGGATCGATCCTCCGGTGTCGGTGCCCAAGCTCAGTGGGACGGTGCCGGCCGCGACCGCCGCGGCAGCTCCACCGCTGCTTCCGCCAGGAGTTTTGGTGGTGTTCCAAGGGTTGCCGGTCACACCCATCGCGCTGGTTTCGGTGCTGGCGCCCATCGCGAATTCGTCCATGTTGGTTTTGCCAACGACGATCGCACCCGCGTTTTTCAATCGAGCGACCACGGTCGCATCGTATGGCGGGATGAAACCTTCCAGCATCTTCGAAGAGCAGGTGGTCGGCATGTCCGAGGTGCAAAGAACATCTTTGATCGCGACGGGCAGGCCTGCCAACGGCCCCAGAGTTTTGCCCGCTTTTCGGTCGGCGTCCACGGCTTCCGCGGCTTGCATCGCGGTTTCTTCGGCAACGTGCGTGAACGCATTGATCGTCGGCTGAGAAGCTCGGATGGCTGCGAGAGATTGTCCGATGACCTCGACTGCGGTGACTTCGCCGGAATCGAGCTGTTTCAGAATTTCCGAGGCCGAATGCAACATGAACGAACCGTCTTGGTCGCGTGGAAAGGAGCGTGAATGGTTTGCGAGGCGGCAGTATCGGCGATCCGACGCCGGATTGGAATGCGGCTGGATTCACACTTCGCAAGTGGCTCGTCAGACGTGCATCGGCCAAGAAAGCTCGGCGACGCAGCCAATCAATGCCGGATGCAATTGGATCGACCCGCCGTGAAGTTCCGCAATCCGGTGAACGCGACAAAGCGATAAGCCGAGTCCGCGGCCGGCTTCTCGTCCGCTGAAATACGGATCAAACGCGCGGGCGGCATCGTCCGGCGTCAGCCCTTGACCACTGTCCGAAATTCGAAGCAGACAGCGATTGACGTCGGAATCGACTTCGACCGTAATGACGATTTGGCCTTCGACGCCAATCGACTCGATCGCGTTGAGAACCAAAGCCCGGATGGCCTCGCCGAACATATTCGGGTCCCCATCGCACTTCAGCGAGGATGGCACATCGACATCGAGGGAAATCGCATCGCGTTGAAGCGATGGTGACATCGGCGTGATGACTTCGTCGACAATATGCTTCGCAGAGAATCCCGATGCAAACTGTGGCTCGGGTGGATGAGCGTAGAACATGAGGTCCGCGATCATCGCGTGAGCCCGGTAGGACTGGTCGACGATTCGTTGCAACGAGTCTGCTTGTTCGGTTCCCGATGCCGACGCGATCAATCCCTGAGCCCGCGTCGCGATGTTTGCCAGTGGATTGTTGATCTCGTGAGACAATCCGTACGCGAGTTGCTTTGCCAAATCACGTCGAACGGATTCGAGCGAATCTGAAAACTCACCCTGCAAGCGTTCGCGTTCCGCAGTCATGGCGGTCACTTTTCCGAACGCCACATGGGCGTCTTGATTGGACGCGTGTTTGATCGGTTCCGAAGATGACTTGGATTGGTCCGAGTCGATCAAGCGGATCGAATGCAATGATTGGCAAATACTGGATCGCCGTGACAAGCCCGCTGCTTTCCACCAAAGATCGGATTCGAGCAGCCAACGCGAAAACGGCAGCGTCTGGAAATGCTGATCCAGTCGCATGAATCGTTGCAGCAAGCTTTCGCCGGTTTGGATGTCAGGGCATGACAGGAAAGCGGAGCCATCCCATATCTCTGCACCATGACGCACCCACCAATCCGCCAATTGTTTGGTGGTCCACTGTCCCGCGATCGGACGCCAACCACGTTCGTGTTCTTGCACCACTTTTGCAGCAGTGAATAGACACAGAGCGGGATCGTGCCGAAGTGTATTTCGCAACTGACGCCGAAACGTGGCGCTGGTGTCGCGAGAAACCAACGCGTGCAGCAACGTTGCCGACGAACTGGAACGCATCGGTAACCAAATGCGTTCTTCGTGCGATGGATTCGCCGTCCCCTCGTCACGCTGGATGACGATGGGAGGCAGCCAACCGGCAAACAGATCAGCCGATGACACCGCGATCCATTTCGAGCAAAGTGCAAGCACGGCCGACCAAGTCGTCAATCGAGAACGGCTTCTGCATGAAGTCGTTGGCACCGGCGGCTTTCAAACCGTCGACCTTGCTGTGCTCGACCATCCCCGAGATGCACAGAATCTTCACGGTGTCCATCGATGGATCACTGCGGACTCTTTGGCAAACTTCCTTGCCATTGATATCGGGAAGCATAACGTCGAGGATCACGAGGTCAGGCCGAAATTCCTTCACGCCCATCCCGGCGTCAAAGCCGTTGTTGGCGGTGCGGATGTCGAACCGAGCATCGCGTTGGAATCCGTCCTGCATCAAGTCGACCAAGTCTTGGTCGTCATCGACGATCAGCAGTTTCTTTTTACCGCTTTCCAAGGCATCAGTTGGGATCCCGTTGTCCTTCATGAACAGAAACAACTGCTCACGGGGAATCCGTCGGAACTTGCTTCCTGGGACACGGAAACCCTTCAGCGAACCGTTGTCGAAACAACGGATGATCGTCTGTTGGCTGACTTTGCAGATCTTGGCTGCTTCGCCAGTCGTGAATACCGTTTTTGTGGTCATGGCGGGAACCGTCCTCCCTGTGGGGTAGCCCAATACCGAAATGAGGAAAGCGCGAAGCCGGTGGGTGGTCAGAGAAAACTCTCACCGAAGCACCCAGCTTCACTCCGTCACTCCAATTAGCAAAACCGCGGGGATGATGCACTAGCACTTCAACCCACTAGAGTCACAAACGCACTTAAAATCCGCCGAACTCGCAAGGGTCACAAGCGACCGCACTTCCCTGGCTTGCCACTACGGCAAATCATACAGTTCAGGCAAGATGGGTCAAGGTTGATTGGGCGGCTCACCGGTGCAGCGGTTGGTGATTGTCAAAGAACGCGAATTTGCCTGCGTTTTACGAGGCGTTTGCGTCCTTTTTCCCGGCGGAAGGACGTTCAGCGCCGTCGAAGCGAGACCAAGCGATCGTACGATGGTCTTCCAAGACCGTCGTAAGTGACCCGACGGTCTTGGGAGGTCGTGCAGTTTTTAAGTGTTGTGCAAGTGACGCCTTAAGGACCCCGCCCGAGCAGGAGGTCGTGCAGTTTTATTTCACCCTCCCTTTGGGAGGGTCGGCCCGCTTCGGGCCGGGGAGGGTTACGCGCTGGCTCCGATGCTCGACCCTCCCCTCGCTTCGCTCGACCCTCCCAGGGGGAGGGTGATGATAAACGCTTGGCAACACAGCAGTTAAAAACTCCACGACCTCTCAGCGGGAGGGTCGGAATGCGAGCGTTCAGCGAGAATTCCGGGGAGGGTAGCGGGCGCCCTTTCCAATGCTCGGCCCTCACCCTCGCGTACGCCTGAACGGCGTCACTCGACCTAGTATATCGCTGTTGCTCTCCCCAAACTTCGTTTCGGGAGAGGTACGCCGTGTGTAAGTCAGCCGAAAAGCGGCATCAGAAAACTGCACGACCTCTTTGGGAGGGATTCGTTCGAGCTTGAATAGTTTCTTCGACGGTCTTGTAGGACCGTCGTACGCGTTCCGAGAAAATCCGCGACGGTCTTGGAAGACCATCGTACGTGTGTTGAGAAGATACGCGACGGTCTTGGGTAGACCGTCTTGGGCTCGCATTTGCGGGTATTAGGAAACGTGAATCACGGCTTTCACGACACCCGATTCGGGATCCGTCCAAGCCGGGAAGGACTCGATCACTTCCTCGAATTTCGCGTGGTGCGTGATCCAAGGATCTGTGTCGATGACGCCGGACTCGATCAACTGAATGATGCGAGAGAAATCTCGAGTCAAAGCGTTGCGGCTGGCAAGGATCGTCAACTCGCGGCGATGTAAGAACGGTGCGTGCGGGAACTGCAAGTCTTGCTGAGTGATCCCGACGTAGACGACTCGTCCGCCAAACGCGGCCATCTCCATTGCGCGACGCATGGAATGATGGTTGCCGGTTGCATCGACCACCACATCCGCACGACGGCCATCGGTCATCGCTTCCAGCTTTTCGATGTCCGCTTCGGATCCATCAAATTGGATGGTGTCGGTCACGCCCATTTTGTTCGTGACAAAGTCCAACCGCGTTTGACTGAGGTCGGCGACAATCACTCTCGCTCCTGCAACACGAGCGAACTCGATCGCGGACAATCCAATCGGTCCCGAACCAATCACCAACACGGTGTCTTTGTCGGTCACGTTCGCACGATCGATCGCGTGACAGCCAATGGCCAACGTTTCAACGAGCGCAGATTGCTCGTACGAAAGGTTGTTGGCTGGATGCAGTTTGCGGGCCGGCAGAATCATCTTTTCGGTCAGTCCGCCGTCGCACATCACACCGAGTGTTTGGTGTGATTCGCAACAGTTGGTCAAACCACGCTCGCACGAGTAACACTTTTGGCAATTAATGTAAGGTTCGACGCTGCAGCGATCGCCGACCTTCACGTTCTCGACGCCTTCGCCAACCGCGACAACTTCCACGCCCAACTCATGACCCGGAATTCGCGGGTACGAAAAGAAGGGGAACTTACCGAGGTAGCCACCCAGGTCCGTGCCGCAAACACCAACACGGTGAATCCGCACCAACGCTTCGCCAGCAGCTGGCGGCGATGGTTCGTCGATGTCGATTTGCTCCCACTGTTTCGGAGCACTCAGTTGCAACGCTTTCATGTTCAGGCTCCCGTTCCGATGGCTTTGCCATCTTCGTCGATGAACAATGCCAACAGGTGGCGATCGTAGATGTTCTCGGTGACTTGTTGGCCAACGATTTCTTCGTTGGACTTCAGCAGATCCGTGTAACGAGCGCCCGCTTTCGCAGCGACCTTAAATGACACGTGCAACAACTGACGAACGTTGGCGTTGAAGTTCGGATTCGAAGGGATGTGGCGAATCAGTTCCGCAAAGGCGGGGCCATCCAGCTTTTCAACAGCGGCCGAATCAGGCAACTGCGAACGGTCGATGTCGATGACACTGGCGTAAGGAGCACACAGTTCGTCGACGTGTTCCAATGCGTAGACATAGATTTCTTTGGCCAGTGCCAATCCATCGCCACCGGCTTCAGCCAGCCCGATGATCTCTTCCAGCCAAGTCGTGCCAGCGGTTTTCAAGTGAACGCCCGCGCCGGTCCGCTTCAGGCAATCGCGAATGATTGGGTACAAGCTGAACTTGTCGCTGCCGCTGTGAACGCTGAGTTTCAGAACTTCGGGCAAGCCGTACGCTTTGACGGCGTGAGCCAGAACGGCAACGTCGTCATTGAATTCGCGTTCGAATTGAGCCAGGTCACCAACGTAGTCGACCCCTTTGTTGAATCGACCGGTGAACTTCGGTGCGATCGTTTGCACGCGAATGTTCTCGTCGGCCAACATCGCCAAGATGATCAACAACTCGGGTGGCGTTTGCGGTTCGTCGGTTTCGTCCATCGAAACTTCGGCGATGTAGTTGCCTTCGCCTTTGACGGACGCGATGTGACGATCGATCTCGCCCGCTTCCTTGGTTGCCAGCATGTACTGACCAGCGACACGACGAACGTCTTCTTCGGTGATGGTCAGCGGAGCGGAGAGGCCTTCCAGTTCCAACGTGCCGATCAGTTCGCTGTGCTTGGCAACGAAGGCATCGATGTCAGCTTGGTCGGCTGGTTTGCCGATCGAGTCAGCAACGTCGAGAGTGAAGAAGTCCGAGCAAGGCAGGAACGGTTCGACGGTTTGCAAACCGATGTGATCCGCGTCGACGTGCCAAGGGCGATCGAAGCCAAGCTTTTCGACGGCGGCCGCGGCGGCGTCGTGAACGCTCTGTGGTTGCGAGCCAACAAAGGTGTGTTCGCGATTGGATTTATTCCAAACCGGAGCGACGTGGATCCCCTTTTCGGCCAAACGAGTGAAGGATCGCAGTTGAGCGGCCGCTTGATGGGCGAAACGGTCACCGACGCCGAAGGAGTATTTCTCAATCGTTAGCAAGGGAAGGCTCTTGAGCAGAGGGGGATGAATCTGATTGGGGCCAACAATATGACGCATCCAGTCGATTTCGACCACGGGGTCGTTTCAACCCTCCGGAACCGTAAGTCTTAATTGTATATAGACTTCGGGGTGCGGGTGGGCCGCTTCGCGAAACGACGGGGGATCCTTTGTCAGAACGCGTATCCGAGCGTCAACCGTGGTTTGGTCATTGTCGCAATGGACCTGTCGTTGAGATCAGGCACAGAGATCAGGCACAAGAAAACGGAAGCACCAGCGTGCTTCCGTTTCATGAACGTTCTTTCGATACCGATCGGAGTGATCAATACTGTTCGCCGTTGACCTCGGCAGTTGGATCAGCCGTCGAGTTCTCGGCAGCGACATCTTCAGGAGACATCTCTTCGTGACCGGTGACCACGGTGGGTTCATCTGAACCGCAACCGGTGATGGTCAAACTGCAAGCCACCATGCCGAGCATGGCAAATCGAATCAAATTCATTTCTTTGTTCTTCAAAAGGTGTGAAACGGAGTCAGTGAAAGGTGAAGTTCGATGGATGGAGTTCATTCGATCGAATTCCAGACCAGCGATTCAGGAGAGCGATTAAAACTCGCCGATGGTTTCCTTCGCGGCGCGGCTGCCGAGAGCTCCAAACAGTCCATAGGGACTCTCTGATCCAGCCGGGTGAACAGTGTTGCCGGTGAAGACAGAGCTGCTGTCCGCATTTCCAGCGTCGATCGAATCGGTGATAAAGCGAACCGCTCCATCACCCATCAAGACGTGAGCACCACCTTGGTGACGACTGCTCGGCGACGCTTGGCCGGTCGAGTCGAATCCGCCGCCAAAGCACAACGGCGTGTTGGGGCCACGCATGGTATTGATGCAGGTGAACGGCACATCGCTGCTCGCCCAGCGAGCGCCACGCGATCGCGTTCCATTGTTCTCGGTGCTAATGCCAGGAATCCAAAATTGTGGGCGTTCTGGATCCAGGTCACCGTCGCAAGCATTCGCGGACCCACGTACTCCGGTGGGAAACCAGCCATTGCTAACGTTGATCAATGTTCGGGCGTCGCGGTCACCTAGGTCAGACAACAGTTCGCCTGCGGCGATCGTGTTCGAAAGGCCATCCAGAATATCTCGGAACTTGTTGTTGGAACGCTGGACGAAAAAGCCGCGGCAGCTACCCGAGACTTCTTGGATGTGTCCTTGGTTCCATGAGCCGCCGGTCAAACGCCAGATGCCCCATTCCGTCCATTTGATCGCGTCGCCAATGTTGACGCCGTAGTTCGTGCGACCGAGAGCCGGCAGTCCCTGGCCTGGATCGCTCGGGCATCGGTAGGAAGGAATGTTGGTGACCCAGGGATCGTATTGAGCCACCCAAGGACCTGGGCCCATCGCCTGCCAAATTTGGTTTGGATTGGCGGGATCTGGCATGTGCGGGTTGCTGATCTGCTCCCACAACCCTTGTTGTTCGATGAACGGCAGCAAGCCAACGAGAACGCTGAGTTTGCGCTGATTGTGACCAGGAAAGGTTTCGCTGTTGGCGTTGGTCGTCGGCAGAAACGTGCCGGTGCCCTGGATTGGCAACTGGTTGTAGGCGGAATGATAGTTGTGCATCGCCAAGCCGATTTGCTTGAAATTGTTGCTGCACGACATGCGACGAGCTGCCTCGCGAGCCGCCTGAACAGCTGGCAGAAGCAATCCAACCAAGACACCGATAATTGCGATCACGACCAACAACTCAACCAGCGTGAACGCACGCCGACTGATAGAAACGCGTTTCATATGTTTTGCCCTAGAAGATGAGATGGAACAGAATGGCGTCGAACACGCCGTTCGGAGGATCCGCCGGACAGGGGGTCCCCAATGGCGAATACTATAAGCAAGGATGCTCAAAAAACAGGGTCTGTTGCGTGTTTGTCACTCACTAAGCGTCGTGAAGGGCTCAGGAGAAGCTAATATGTCTCAGAAAACGGGCTTGGCGTGATTCGCTATCTCACTGACGCAAAACGCCTGAACTGCGGCTTCACGCAAGGCGTGAGGTGTATAGATCCGGTGTCTTTGGGAGCTTTCTCCCGCTTTGAGCCGGATGACAACAGTTCTTCGCGAATTATTTTGCGCGGAATCCACCCAATTCGTTTTCGAGACCGGCATCTTGTTGGACAGTGTCCAGCACCCAGGTCATCAACGCTGGCGCAGCTGTTCAAAGAAGACTGCGATCCAGACGGTTGGTTCGTCGGGCGTGGTCCATTCGACTCGGTGGCGCCGGTGGGCGGAGATAAGAAGATGATCGCCCGCTGTCATGGTGACCAGTTCGCCGTCGTCGAAACGGAGTTTGGCTTCACCCTTGAGAACGACCACCCATTCGTCTTGTTCTTGGTCGTACCAGTTGTCCGGATCGGTGGTGTGTCCGGTTGAGACGATTCGCTCGATGCGAACCGACTCTCCTTCTGCCAACACTTCAATGAGTTCCGATGGCAACTGCGTCGGAACGTTTTCGAACAGATTCATGTCGGCGACTGGTTGTCGTTGGATTGGCTGGTGAACGATGTGGACCGAGCGTGATACCGATCGCAATTCACCTGATCATTCCAGGTGAATGATCCCCAGGTCAACTGCATCGGTCGCACGCGTCCCGCTTGTTCGGGCACCGAGAATCGATGGTTCGGGATGGCCTTTCAGGTCAATGATCCGTAGCTCGAAAGTCTGTAGTTCAGCTATTGCGCCGTTGTTGCTTTCCTCTGCTTGGACAGATGAAAGACTCAGCAGCGTGAGCAACAACAGCCCTGCGAGCGACCACCGCGTTGCAGGGAATGTCAAAGACGTCTTATCAGATTCTCTGTGTTGGGCGAAGCGTTGAGCGACAACAGCGTGCTGCAAGAAACCATCAACAAGATAGCACGCCGCGATATCGCATCGGGTTTTGCGTGCGTGTACGATGCGATCATGACTGACAGCGCACTTCCTCCCAATCAGCAACTTGTTCGTGGTGATCGTTGGCCCATCGTTGGTGAACGACACCCAGGCGACATCGATTCGCCTTGGTCGCTGGAGATTTGCGGCTGTGTCGCGAGTTCGCCAACGTTTTCGCTCGACGAGATTCGAGCGATGCCGCAGGTGACGCGGCAAATCGATGTTCACTGCGTGACCCGTTGGTCGAAGCCGGCGATGTCGTTCACTGGCGTTCGTCTGCGAGACCTGCTGCACGATTCAGAGACACCGATCTGGACCGACGAGACGAACTTCGTTTCGTTTGTCGCACGGAGTGAACGCAATCATTCGACCTCGCTACCGCTCAGCGAAGTGCTGGAACTCGATCCGATCATCGCTTTGCAAGCCGAAGGCAAGTCGCTGGCGACGGAGAACGGCGGACCGATGCGGATGGTGGTTCCTGGCAAGTACTTTTACAAGAGCGTGAAGTGGATCCGCCGGATCGAGTTCTTGAAAGAAGAGCGTCTGGGGTACTGGGAATCCGAGGCCGGCTACCACAACGGTGCGGACCCCTGGCGTGAGCAACGCTACATGGCACCGACGTTGACCAAGCAAGCCGCGTTGCGAGTGATCGAATCACGCGATTTTCGTGGCCAAGACCTTCGGGGAATCAATGCGTCGCATCGGGACTTGGCGGATTTGCGAGCGTCCGATGCCCTACTTCGAGACGCTGATTTCCGGTCCTGCAATTTGCAGCGAGCCAACTTTCGCGGCGCCAATCTATCCAACTCCAAATTGCAACGAGCTGACCTGCAGGCTGCCAACTTCACCGACGCCGATCTCGAAGGAGCAGACTTGTCCGGGGCTGACCTGCGAGGCTGCGATATTCGTGGCGCATCACTCTTCGGAGCCACCTTCTTTCAGTCCGACGCGAACGGATTAGGCAGCTTGAGTGCCGTGATCGATCGATCCACTCAAGTCGATCTCGCATCTTTGGACGCTTTGGTAGACGAACAGAAATCATTTGTTCGCAAGGCGATCGAGGCGTAGACCGCCAGAGTTCAGAGTTCTAGAGAGCTGAAAGATGTGGCATAGGCTTCTAGCCTGTGATTGGCAACAAGGGCAATTGCATTGCAAGTATTTCTGCAGTACCCAGTCAACAACCTCTTCGTTCAGGAGTAACTATTCAGCCTTCTGCGGAAGTGGTGGCATGGTGCCTGTGTTTGCATAGTCCGCCAGAGCGTTCAAGATTGTATCGAGTGGTTGGTGCCCTCGGAGGC
>TARA_R110002073_G_scaffold266815_2_pt1 | contig 18994 bp, 16 predicted proteins | sample TARA_R110002073 | Tara Oceans TARA_R110002073 (sample SAMEA4397174) | marine metagenome | biome: Polar Biome; feature: [DCM] deep chlorophyll maximum layer (ENVO:01000326); material: water (ENVO:00002006), including particulate matter (ENVO:01000060) such as... | depth 40 m
GCCAGATGCACAGCAGCCGTTTCATGTCTTGTCTCTTGCGGTACTGCCACTTCGTGTGGAGCCGTGACTTCGATTAGTCGCGTCTGGTCATCAATTTGAATCCAAACGCTTTTTCCCAGCGGACCGCCACGCGCCCGATCCAGCGTGACTTGCAGTGGCGTGCTGTGATTGAGAATTTCAGGATCCTGCCACGACCGACCGGTTCCCTTTTTAACATGCAGACGAACTTCAGCGAAACTCGGTTTTCCGCGTTCTCGCAGAGGGCGAACAAAAAAGCCAGGCGTGCGTCCTTGTTCGGCCGCCAATTGGAAACGCCGAGCATCGCGATCGTCCAGCCGCGTATCAATCGTCGCCCACACGGCCGCGACCGCTTCGCACCGCAGCGATTGGTCAATCGCCCAAACCGCATCAGCAGCACAGCGAGGTTGCACCAGAATCATGCGGGCGGCGGGGATCCCCAACGCGATTGCCGCCGGAGGATAAAAGGTTTGGCGTGAATCGATGATCACAATCGGGCTACTCGCATCCCCCGCCTGCTGGTCGTGAGCACGCAGGGCATTGGCAGCCACGATCATCGATAGTGCCGCCGCACCGCAACCCTCGGCGTCGGCGATCCATTCGGAAATCGCATCTTGCCGCAGCCCGCCGCGAAGCAAAGTTTGATCGAGGGCGGACGAGCCGGTCGAGAAGATTTGCCCGCGGCCCGCGATCCCCGCAGCAGAATTCGATTCGCTGGCGGGAGAAACATCCAAACAGTTCGCTTGCAGACGCAATTTTTGCAGAACCGCCTGGCGGTCACTGGTTTGTGAGTCACTGGCCTGACGCTCACTGGCCTGCGGTGTGACATTGACGGTGGATTCAGTGGAAACCGGCGAAGCTGCGCTGCGGCCGACAGCGAGGTGAGAATGCAGGGCAAGCGAAGCAGGTCGCTTGGCCACCGAGCGAACATAGGGTTCCAATGGAAACAGCAGCGATGATTTTCCAATCGTCAGCGACGGTCGCTTTGCTGTTTTGCGGGAAAGAGCGGTTTGGCGGGAAAAACTTGCGCCCGAGCTAGGCGTTGTTTGAGCAGAGGTGCTTGATGGAGCAGGAGGTCTAGATGAAGCAGGGGTTGCGGCGGAGGTCTCCGTCGCGGCAGCCGTTTCCATAAATTCAAAGGTTTGTTGGGGCACGAGGAGTGTCCTTTGGACCATTGGAGTAGGAAACAACAAAACATCACCCGCACTCGCTCACGGGACCTCCCCCCCAGCCCGGGAAAGGCTACCGGCCTGGGAAAGGTTGCTGGATTTTCCCCGGCGAGAAGCCTAGGCTTGGGTGGCGGAAAGCCTTCGCATGACTCCCCCTTTACCACCGGGCTGAACGATAGACGCATCTTAAATGCTAGCATTGGCTGGGATTACTGGAAAGCGTCTTTTAAGAAAGATCGACGAGAGAGTGTCTGATGATGCAGAAAATACGCTGGATTTTGTTGTTGCTGGGGATCGTGATCGCGTTGGTGATCGCGTTTCAGAACAATCGAAACGAAGAAGTGAACTTGTTGTTCTTCCATGGCGAAGTCTCCCTCTTGCTGTTGATTTTGACGGCGGTCGGTATCGGTTTTGTATTTGGCGCGATGTTGACGTACGGGATGTTGCGACCGAAAAAGGGCAAGAAGGCCAATGGCAAATCGGCGGCAAAAACCGTTTCGGCTGGCCCCGCCGCTCCGAATTCTTCCTCGTCGGCTCCGAAGCCAGAGCGGGCCGACGCTCTGGCCCCGGATCGTGCCGACGCGAAGAAGTAAAATGAGGGATAGGCATGTGGGATAGGCTTCCAGCCTGTCATGCGGGATAAGCTTCCAGTGATGTCGTCGAAGCGAGGATTTGCAGCGTTCATCTCAGGTTCGCAGCCCAGGGATTCAATCCGTAGCTACGTTCGCCAGAACGTAGTCCACCGTCTGGCGACGGTAGCTACATCAAAAGCACCAGGGTGTAGCGAAAGTCGCAGAAACGTTCGGCCATCGATTGCGTGGCCGAAACTCTCTGCGAGTTTCGCTACCGGGACAAAACCGCTTAGCGGGGGGCACGAGCGGCGCGAGCGGCGCGGCGGGCGGCGACGAGATCGTGACGCATCAAGACCAGACGAGCCAAGTCGCCCATGTGATTCAGCCCCGCCTTGGGCTCGTTGATGTTCGCTGCTGCGAGCTTGGTTCCAGGACGCTCGGATTTGCGGACCGCCGACGACTGGATCGCCTTCGGAGCCACGACGGCGGGCGAAGCAACGGCGACCGCTGAACGGCTGGCGATGGGGCTGGTGACGACAGGGCTATCGAAAAGCATCAGTTGGGTCATCGGACAGATTCCTGTGCGAAAGAAGCGAATCAGGTAATGGCGGAGCGATCAATCACTCAACTAAAACCATTCTTCGCGACCCTAATGACACGTCTGGTCACAGCTCGAAAAAGAAATTTTGAATTTCTTAAAAGAGTCTGTTTCGGGGCAAAAACGCCGCTCTGCGTGAGCGGCCAAAGAAACACGTCATTCGCGTGACAGAGGATTCACGCAGGCGATTACGTGGCCTCGAAACCCTTGGCGAGTTTCGCTACGTCAAACCTGCTGCGCCGGCTCAGCCGTCCACCGCTTCGACGTTAACCCAATCGCCGCCCGCCACGGCACTGCGTCGACATGCATCCAAGATCAGCTGGGTTTTCAGCGTCAATTCAGGATAGCGGGACTGGATCGAGTTCTCGTTCACATAGCTCGCAAAGCGGCGAACCATCTCGACTTCGGGGGCCACCGGTTCGCCCGATGCATACTCGTCATTGGATCGTGGCAAAGTTTGCCGCTTGAAATTCCAGCGGCAGTTATCGATCTCGAGCTGGTGATCGTGAGTCGCCCAGTGGGTTCGCGAGTCATAAAACGGCAAGACAAAATCGTCGATCGTCAAATGCCCTTTTTCTCCCGAGACAATTGCGGTTTGCTGGTTACTGGTCAAAAACGAACAGTAGAACGCAGCCGACAACCCTGCGGGAAATTCCAGTTCAGCAGAAAACTCGCCGGGCACCTGATGTTCGCCCTGTGAGTTGCCGATCGAGGTGATCGTTCGCGCCGACAACCGCGTAGGCATCTGCATCTTGGACGCCCACAAAATGAAGCGGATGCAGTACCAACCGAGGTCACCGAGACAACCGTGTGGCTCGAGCTCGTAATTGGCGCGGATATTCGATGCCTCGAACGATTCGTCGCTGCAAAACGAAAAATGGGTGTTGATGCGGCGAAGTTTGCCGAGCAATTCTTCGTCGTGAAGCGTCGCCGAGACGTCTTCGATTCGCTTGCTGTGATCGAACATCACTCCGTCCATGAACTGGACGCCCGACGCACGACAGGCCTCGATCATCTGGCGAACCTGCTGAGTGTTCACGCCGACCGGTTTTTCGCACAACACGTGCTTGCCCGCCTCAGCGGCCGCGATTACCCAATCTTTGCGAATCCCGGTGGGTAGCGGGATATAAACAGCGTCGATTTGATCGCTCTGGATCAGCTCTTCGTACGAGCCCATCGCGGTGACAGCTTCACTTTGCGGCGTTTCGGCAGAGCACTCGTCGATAAACGACTGAGCCCGCCCCAGCGACCGGCTGGCGACCGCGGCGACGCGTCCATTGCCACTAAGGCGAATTGCTTTCCAGTTTTTCCGAGCAATCCCGGCTGCCCCTAAAAACCCCCATCTACAGATTGAATCTGTCATCTAGCCCGTCTCGTAAGTCGTGTTTTTGTAGCCAATTTGCAGCCATATTACGTTTGATCCGCTTCAAACGCACCGCCCCTTCGACTGACAAACTACATTACCAGGCGGAACCAACAAAAAAATACCCTCGCCAGGAACACTTCCTGGCGAGGGTATCTGGGTCGCACTTAAGTTTGTTGTGTTTGCGGGGGAGCCCACAAAAATCTTACTCGCAAATTTTACTCGCGTGGGCGAATCGCACCGGTCAAACCGCTGTAATCAACGCGGTCGGTAGTGTGCCAAAGAGGTTGACCGAGCTCGACGCGTTTACGCAGCACTTCGATCTTTTCTTGGCTACCCGCAGGGGCGTCGGTCGGTTCAAAATTGTCGTCCTTGTTCGGGACGAAGTCTTCGTCGTGCCCATAACGCAAGATGGCTTCAAATACGTTCTTGCAATGACTCATTGTTCGTTTTCTACTCCATGAGCAAAACACCTATTCCTACAAGTGTCCTGCTATCTAATTCGTTGTCTGATTCGGCCGTGAATCCAAATGGCTACAGCTGTTTGCACGAGGAGATTATTGACGCGATTACCCCAGTGTCAAGAAAATTGTGTTAACTATGAAAGCAGCCTGTGTGAACTCACACACGAAATGGATGGTTGCCATTCCACCCCCCTTTCGTAATTACCGCAAAACTCACCGCAACCCAATGGACTAACGAATCCCCCCCATGCAACGACCGAACTTTGTCAAGGGGGGATACTCTCACATTGCCACGGGGTGAAGGAGACTTCATCCTTGACTGACGTTTTTCTGAACTCCGTTGGCATGCAAGGCTGTCTTTTGGGGCTGTTTCAGCCCCCAGTCAACCTCTGCTTGGTTTTTGAAGCAAAAATAATTCAAAAATATATTTTCAGTTCTCGACATTTCTCACTGCCCTTTTGCACTCGCTGAGTCATCACCATGTGGATTCAAAAAAAACTGCGGCTTCCCGCCATGAGCCGAGGCTTCCATTTAATCACCGACAAGGTCGTCGATGCGGTCCCCGAACTGAGCACGATGAAGGTGGGTTGGATGCAAGTGTTCATCCAACACACCAGTGCGTCGCTGACGATCAACGAGAATGCCGACCCCGATGTGCGGGTCGATTTTGAAACGGCGATGAACCACGCGGTCCCTGAATCGCTGCCTTACATTCACACGATCGAAGGGCCCGATGATATGCCGGCCCACGTCAAAGCTTCGATGATGGGCGCAAGCGTGATGATCCCTATTACCGATGGCCGGCTGCAGGTCGGTATTTGGCAAGGCATCTATTTGTGCGAGCATCGCGACCATGCGGGTGGCCGCAACGTTGTGATCACCGTGATGGGTGAAACCGCGTAGCCGAAAGAGTGTCCGCAGTGACCTCACGTAGCCTAGGCTTCCAGCCTGGGAATCACTGCAAACGCCAGGCTGGAAGCCTAGGCTACGTTCAATTCAAAGTTTTTCGGTAATCGAATCGACGTCCCGAGCGATCGGCGACATTAGCGTGCTGCGGCGCCGTGGCTTCTTAGGATCGTGGCGATCAGTGCAGTCCATCCGGTCTGGTGGCTGGCACCTAAACCGGTTCCCTCGTCGGCGTGAAAGTACTCGTAGAACAGCACAAGATCTTTCCAGGCGGGATCATCCGCGTATTGGCTGACCTTGCCGTGGGATGGTCGCGCTCCGTCCTTGTCGACCTCGAAGATCGAGATCAGCCGTCGCTCTAATTCACGAGCGACTTCCATCAACGTCATCATCACGCCGCTGCCGGTGGGGCATTCAACTTTAAAATCATCGCCGTAGAACACGTAGTACCGCTTGAGTGCCTGGATCAGCAGGAAGTTCGTGGGGAACCAGATCGGGCCTCGCCAATTGCTGTTTCCACCAAACATCCCGCTATCGCTCTCGCCTGGTAAATAACGAACCTCGTGATGCTGTCCGCCAAAATCAAAAACAAAGGGTTGATCGCGGTGAGCGGCGGACAGACTGCGAATTCCAAAGGGTGACAAAAATTCGTTTTCATCCAGCATCACTGAAATCAAATGACGAAAACGATCGCCCGATGGAATCGCCAGCAGACGGTTGCAAGGCTTTCCAAGGTTGGCATCCTCGCGTTCCATGTAAGTCATATGCTGACTAAGGTCGCTGCGATTCCTCAAGAACCAATTCATCCGGCGTTTGAAACCGGGCAACTTTTCGATGATCGGTTCTTCGAGGATCACACCGGTCAACAGCGGCAGCAATCCGACGAGCGAGCGAACGCGGATCGGAATCGATTTGCCGTCGACATACAGATGGTCGTAGTAGAAGCCGTCGTCGTTATCCCAAAGTCCGCTGCCGTCCATCGAGTTCATCGCTTCGGCGATCGCCACATAATGTTCAAAGAACTTGCTGGCCATGTCGCCGTAGGCAATTTCGTCTTCGGCCAATTCGATTGCCATCCGCAACATCGTGCCGCAATAAAAAGCCATCCACGCAGTGCCATCGGCTTGTTCAAGATGCCCTTGCGGAAGCGGTTTACTGCGATCAAAAACTCCGATGTTATCGAGTCCCAGGAATCCGCCGGCAAAGATATTTTTGCCTCGCGGGTCTTTGCGGTTCACCCACCAAGTGAAATTGATCAACAACTTCTGAAACGCGCGAGCCAGGAATTCTTTGTCACGCTTCTGGGGTGGGCCGGACGCCTTGTAGACTTGCCAAACGCCCCAAGCATGGACGGGCGGATTGACGTCACCCAGCTGCCATTCGTACGCGGGAATCTGGCCACTGGGGTGCATGTACCACTCACGCAAAAACAGAATCATCTGTTCTTTGGCAAAGTGAGTATCCAAATGCGCCATCGGCACCATATGAAACGCCAAGTCCCAGGCGGCGTACCAAGGATATTCCCATTTGTCGGGCATCGAGATCACGTCGCGATTGAACAGATGCCGCCAATCGCTGTTACGGCCCAGCTTCCGCAGCTCCGTCGCTTTCACGCCGTTTGGGTCACCATCCAACCAAGTGTTAACAACGTAGTGGTAGAACTGTTTCGTCCACAGCAATCCGGCGTACGATTGCCGCATGATCCGATTGCGATCTTCGCTCAAGGATGCGGGGATGCGGGAAGCGTAAAACTCATCCGCCTCGTCGATCCGTTGTTGGAAACACGCATCAAACGAATCGCCAAACGCGACGTTTGAAAACGTCTTGGCATCGCCGCCAGCGGTGTCTTTGATGATCGGCGAATCAACGTGAGCCAAACGCAAACGGATCTCTCGCGATCCGCCCGCTGGCAACATCAATAATCCGTACGCCCCCACCTTGGTGCCACGCCGCTCGGGGTTGACCGCCTTGGTATCGCCGAGGACGACAAAGTCATTGAGCCCGTCTTTGTAGAACTCACTTTCGCTTGGCAGATTGGGATGGCGAACTTTGTTGGTTTCATTATCGGTAAATAACCAAACCCAATCGCCCGAATCATCCATCGCATCACACGCGAACCAGAACCGATCAAGCGATTCGTGATTGGTTTGCACGACGTTGCCGGACAACCGCATCGACGGACGCGTCGTACAACCTTCGTCGGTACACTGCCACGTCCATGTGTTGCGAAAAAAGAGCTGGGGCAGCGCATGTAGCACTGCGGCTTGCGGACCGCGATTGGTGATCGTCAAACGGATCAGCAGATCGTTCGGATCATTCTTGGCGTATTCAGCAACGACGTCAAAGTAACGTGAATCAGCAAAGGCCGCGGTATCGGTTAGCTCGTATTCGTCGTCCATGCGGCTGCGTGCCCGCGAGACGTCAACCAATTCCTCGTAGGGAAAGCGACTTTGCGGGTATTTGTACAGCGCCTTCATGTAGCTGTGCGTCGGCGTGCTATCGAGATAGTAGTAGCACTCTTTGACGTCTTCGCCATGATTGCCTTCAGGGCCGGTGACCCCGAACAATCGCTCTTTCAGAATCGGATCGCGTCCGTTCCACAAACCGACGGAAAAGCACAGCCGGCACTGACGGTCACAAACGCCCAGCAGCCCGTCTTCGCCCCAGCGATAAGCCCGGCTGCGGGCATGATCGTGAGGAAAGTAACTCCACGTCGCATCGCCTCCTTCGCTGTAATCCTCGCGAACCGTTCCCCATTGCCGCTCGGACAGATACGGCCCCCAACGATGCCAATTCTGCTGGCGTCGTTGGGACTGAGTCAAGCGTTCGTCTTCAGCAGTCATGCCAAGTCCCAGGCGGAGGAGTGAGGAGTACGGAGTGAGGGTGGGAAGCGAGAGTGGGGGAGATTTAGCTTTGCCGTTTCCTTCTCCTCATCTCCCCCTCTCCGTGTCTCCCCCCTCTTTTTCTGTTGCTTACGCTTCGTCGAGCAAATCGACGGCAGCGAAGCGTTCGCCCTCAAGCATCGCTAGACTCGCACCGCCACCGGTGCTGACGTGGCTGACCTGGTCAGCGAAGCCAAGTTGATCGACCGCGGCTGCGCTATCACCGCCTCCGATGATGCTGGTCGAATCGCCATCGGCGACCGCTTGCGCGACTGCTTTAGTGCCGGCGTCCATCGGTGGTTTTTCGAACACACCCATCGGGCCGTTCCAAACCACGGTCTTGGCGTTCTTGATGATGTCGGCATAAATCTTGGCGGTTTCGGGACCGATATCGAGTCCTTCCATGCCGTCAGGAATTTCGCCTGCGGCAACGACCTTTTTATTGCATCCAGCGATGTTGCCGAAATCGTCGCCACAATGCGTGTCGACGGGCAGCTGCAGTTTATCGCCTCCCTTGGCCAACAACTCTTTCGCCAATTCGACCTTGTCTTTCTCGACCAAGCTGTCGCCGACTTTGCCGCCTTGTGCCAACGAGAAGGTGTAAGCCATTGCACCACCGATCAAGACGGTGTCACAGATGCCGAGCAGATTGTTGATCACGTTGATCTTGTCGCTAACTTTGGCCCCGCCCAAGATTGCCACGAACGGACGTTCGGGGTTGCTGATGGCGTCGGTCAGGTAGGCGATTTCTTTGGCAACCAAATGGCCGACCACGCGGGGCTTGCCGGCCATCGCTTCGGGAACGGCAACCATCGACGCGTCTTTGCGGTGACACGTTCCGAAGGCGTCGTTGCAGTAGATGTCGGCCATCGCAGCCAATTTGCCTGCGAATTCGCTGTCGCCCTTCTTTTCGCCTGGATTGAAACGCAGGTTTTCCAAAACGAGCACGTCACCATCGGCCAGCTTGCCTGCTTTGCTGGTCGCATCGTCGCCAACGGTGTCGGTGGCAAAGGCGACAGGTTTGTCGAGCAGCACGGCCAATTGTTTTGCCGCAGGTGCCAAGCTGTATTTGGCGTCGTCACCCTTGCCTTCGGGGCGTCCCAAGTGGCTCATCAAAATCACTCGGCCGCCACGATCGATCACGCTCTTGATGCTCGGCAACGCCATGCGAATGCGGCGGTCATCGGTGATTTGTTGATTTTCGTCGAGCGGGACATTGAAGTCGACTCGCATCAACACGTTCTTACCCGCTACGTCGACTTGATCGATTGTCTTTTTCGCCATGGCCTATTCTCTCAGTTCCCGAAAAAATGAATTGGTGATTCTACGAGCTAATTAGCCCGCGATTATCAACAAACCATCCGGGGTGTCGAGTAGACAAGGGTTTGGCGAACCGCTCGACCGCGGCAAGCGATCACAACCGCGTCGCGGTTTATGGCAAACAGCCCGCCATCGCACTGCTGCGATGGCGGAGCAGAAAGACATCCGTTGCCACGCCGGTGGGACGGGCGACGAATCAAACCAAGCCCGCTTTATTCGCGGCAATAGGCCAGTGCCAGCAATGCATAGGCGGTGACGAGTTGACGATCCCCTTCCATCCATCGCTCGCTCTGCTTGTTGACCCACGATCCATCGGGTTGCTGCTCGGCAATCAGATGATTGGCTAACTCTTCACGCCATGGGTGTGGGGTTCCCGAGGCGTCGTCCAAGACTTCGACATCGGCCGCATCAAGTGCTTTGGCGAACGTGTGGTAATAGTAATACAGCCCAGCTTGCCCCATCCCCGGGTTCGAATCGAGCGAATAGTGCTTGCGAATGAAGTCCATGGCGGCCAACACACGAGGGTCATCGGCGGACACGCCTGCGAAGATCATGCTTTTTAGTCCGGCGTAGGTCATCGAGCCATAGCTTCGCAGCCCGCCCCCTTCGGCTGCGCCCGCTTGGCTTTCACCGCCCGCGGCGGGAGTGTAATAGAAACCCCCATCGTTGACTTCGTCGGCATGCGGTGTGTCGTTACCTTCGTTGGCCAAGTTTTGCGAGCGAACGACGAACTTCAACGCTTTCTGCAACGATTCATCGTCCGCTTCGTTGCCGAGATCGCGAAGAGCATCGATGAAGAACGAGGTGTTCGAAAGGTCGGGTCGCTTGTGACTTCCATAGCCCGCGCCACCGTAGCTGGGGTCCGACGATTCGATGCCTTCGCCTTCATCCCACTGCAACCCTTTCAAAAAGGTTTCGGCGCGTTTCAATGCACTGTCGTAGCGACCATCTTTGTTCGCCCGCACCAAGGCGCCGATGGCGACGGAGGTTTCATAGTTTTGGTGCGACGAACCGGTGGCGTAAATCCCACCGTCGGCTTGAAATTTCGATGAAATAAACGCCAGCGCCTTTTGGATCACCGGATCGTTGATCGCTTGCGGACGATGCTGCAGGATCGCGTTGACGCAGAGGGCGGTAACGGCGGCACCGGTCTCGCCGCTAAAGGAACCGTCGTCGGCTTGCCCTCGATTTTTCAGGAATTCAATCCCTTTGGCGGCCGAACGCTGAATCTTGGCATCCAGCGGTGTCTCGGCCAAAACAGGGGAAATCGCGGAGAAAACCGTCGTGGTGAAACAAAACAGACCTGCAAACAATCGCATCATGGGTGGGGACTCGTCCTAAGAAAGTGGGTAGCGAAAGGGTGGTAGGCGGTTCCACCGGAATAACCGGTATCGACCGCACTACTGACTCGTTCATTTTATCTGGTGGGTTCAGATCGATGCAGTTTATCGGCCTCGATTTCCGAACCAATGGATAGGTGTTCGCAATTTTGGGGCCAGAGCTGCCGAATTGCAGCCTTCTTCTTCCGCCGTAACCACGACGAAGCCCCCAAATCCCATGCCCTCGTACCGCTGGAAACGAATCGAGAAGCTGAATCGAGTCGATCGTATTCGACTCGGTCGCGTTCGGATTGCCGGCGGCGAGCCGTTCGCCGGGAAGGATTCGGCATCGCAGCGAGTGGGGCGATCACGAGAGGGCCAATTGCGAGTGGGCCAATTGCGAGAGGGCCAATTGCGAGAGGGCCAATTGCGAGAGGGAATGTCACGAGGTGACTTTTTCGCGAGCTATCGCGTTGACGCGGCACACGATGTGGCTGCCGATGCCAACGACACTGCTGCCGTGTCAGTAAAACACCCCACTGCGAAGCTCCAAACCAACGCGGAAACTTCGCCCCGAGAGCAGTGGCTGGGACTGCAGGCGGCCGATTTAATCGAACGGCTGCAGGCTTGGGAATCGGACCTCGATGCTCGCGAAGCACAACTGAACTCACGTGCGGCACTACAAGAGCACCGCGAGCGGCAATTCCGACTCGAACAACAAGCTGCTTCCACCGACTTGGCCGAACAAACCCGCGCCGCGCAGCGGCTGCATGCGGACTTAAAGGCCCAAGCCCGCCGGCTTGCCTTTGAAGGTTAGTTCCAGAGCGTGACGATCGCGGGGTGATTCTTGGGATGGTTGCGGTCATCCGCCCCCCAAGCGCACAATGGGCTGACGGATTTCTCTATAATCCAGTCCTTCGTTGTAAAACGAATCCCAAACCCAGCTCCCCAACCTATTTACGGAGATTTTTCGCGATGGCTCGACCCGTTACGCTTTTCACCGGCCAGTGGGCCGACTTGCCGATTGCAGAAATGGCCCGCATGACCGCCGAATTTGGTTATGACGGGATCGAATTAGCGTGCTGGGGTGACCACTTTGAAGTCGACCGTGCGATCGCCGAAGACGACTATTGCGACAAGCATCGCAAGTTGCTCGACGACGCGGGGCTGCAATGCCACGCGATCAGCGCCCACTTGGCCGGCCAAGCGGTATTGGACACCATCGACGCGCGCCACAAATCGATTCTGCCCGATTACGTATGGGGCGATGGCGATCCAGCGGGCGTCAACGAGCGGGCCGCGGAAGAGCTAAAGAACACCGCACGCGCGGCACAAAAATTTGGCGTCGAAGTCGTGAACGGTTTCACCGGCAGCAGCATTTGGCACTTGCTGTATTCGTTCCCCCCCGTTCCTCCGAGCATGATCGATGACGGGTTTGCTTTGCTCGCCGAGCGTTTCAATCCGATCTTGGACGTGTTCGGCGAGTGCGGAGTGAACTTTGCCTTGGAAGTGCATCCCACCGAAATCGCATTCGACATCCACACCGCCGCCCGTGCCCTTGAAGCACTCGACCATCGCAAAGAATTCGGATTCAATTTCGACCCCAGCCACCTGATTTGGCAAGGGATTGATCCGGTGCAGTTCATCCGCGCGTTCCCCGACCGCATCTACCACGTCCATATCAAAGACGCGATTGTGACGCTTGATGGCCGCAGTGGTATCAATTGCAGTCACCTGAACTTTGGTGATTCACGACGCGGGTGGGATTTCCGCAGCCCAGGCCGTGGTGGCGTGAACTTTGAAGAGATCATTCGTGCATTGAACGAGATCAATTACGACGGACCGCTTTCAATCGAATGGGAAGATTCGGGAATGGAGCGAACCTTTGGTGCCAAGGAAGCTTGTGCATTCACCAAGAAGCTCGACTTCAGCCCGAGCAACGTTGCCTTTGACGCCGCTTTTGACGGTTAATATGATTCAAATCAAAGTCAACGGCGAAAGCGTCGAAATCGAATCGTCGATGAGTGTCCAGCAGTTGCTCGCGACCGTCGATGTACCGCCGAACTATTTGGCGGTCGAAGTCAACGCGGATGTCGTGCCTCGCGAAGACTATGCGTCCACGATGGTGAACGACGGCGATGACGTCGAAGTCGTCACCCTGGTCGGTGGCGGCTAAAGAGCGATTTCAATCAACCAATCTAAAACCGCGGTGCTCGCTGAATTACAGCGACATCGCGGTTTCTTTTTTGGGTGACCGAATCCTGCAACGTTTGTATGTTTGCAGCGCGAAGCGGTTTGACCAAATAATCTTTGACCACCGGGAACTTGGCCATCTGCTGCTTATCGAACTCTTGATCCGAGGTCGTCAGCACGGCAACGACAGGGATGGTGTGGTCATCGCGTTGAGAATAGTGCTCTAGGAATTCATACCCATTCATGATCGGCATATTGATGTCCAACAAGATCAGTTGTGGCATCGGGTCGAGACGGGCCAACATATCGAGCGCCTCGCGACCATCAAACGCTTTGACAATTTTGATGTCAGGTCGCGTTCGTTTGATCACGACTTCATGAAGCAATTGATCCGCTTCGTCGTCCTCGATCACTAAGATGGTTTCCACGCTGTTGTTTGCCTTTGCTTCTGACGAGAATGCGAATCGTGTCGCTGCTGCGTTACCGCGGCGCCCCATTACTCTCTAGCTTACGATTGACGTCGCACGTTCGACGGAGTTGTCAGTTTGACTAATTAATGATCTCGATCTTAAGGGTATCTCGAACTTAAGGATTAGGATCCTTGATTCGCTTGGCGTATCGGACACCCGGAACAGCCCGTTTGTTGCCGCAGCGCCCCTTCAATACACTGCTGCCCCCTTATTCCGCACAGACTTTGTGGCACGCCCCCCCCCGGGGCAATCCGGATGACCCGTTCATTTCCCCACAACAATGCCTGCGAAGTATTGACGTAACCTCTTTACAGAGGGCTTCTTACAACGCATTTTTCGTGTATCAGAAGGACACGTTTTTCTCGTTTTTTGAGTGGAAAGTCTAAATGGCGGTATAGGGTTCAGCATCAATTGGCTAGAGGCTGCACGGGGCAAATCCGTTAGCACGTTGATTCAACCGAAAGCGAGAGGGCTAGCCATGACCGATGGGACTGCGATACGGATCTTGATGATCGAAGACGATGATGGGGACGCCACTCATTTGCAGATCACGCTTCGCAAGTCGCAGGGCGACTACGAATTTCATCGCGCCGAATCGCTTGCCGAGGGGATCCGTCTCGCTCAAAAGACTGATTTTCGAGTCATCCTGACGGACCTCAATTTACCGGATTCGTGCGGTCTTGGTTCCGTACAACAACTGAGCGAATTGTTTGACAACACTGCGATCATTGTGCTTTCGGGTCAGGACCAGGAACAGCTTTACATTGACGCGGTATCCCAGGGGGCGGAAAGTTTTTTATGCAAGAGCGAGATCACTCCCACGACGGTTCACCGCTGTATTCGGCAAAGCATCGAACGAATCAAGCAACGCGAAGAGATCAAGCGATTAGTTGACGCGATCCAAGAGCAAACCGTCGTCCTGGAGACTCAATCCGCTCAGCTGAAAACCAAAAACGAACGCCTCGAACGGCTGCACGACTCGTCACAAAAATTCGTCAACAATGTTTCGCATGAGTTCCGTACGCCGCTGTGTGTGGTCAAGCAATACGCCAGTCTGATTGCCGATGGTGCGGTGGGCGAGGTTAGCGAAGAACAGTGCCGAATGTTGCGAGTGATCGAAGATCGTGTCGACGATTTGAACAACATTGTCGACGACATGTTGGATATCAGTCGCCACGAATCGGGACTTCTCGCTGCGAACCGCGAAACATGCGACTCAGCCCAAATTGTGACGCGGATTCTATCCGGACTGCAGCAACGTGCATCGCTGCGTGGAATCACGATCGAGTTCCAAGCGGATGAAACTCAAACACCGATCTTTTGCGATGCCGAAAAAGTCTCGCGGACGCTGATCAATCTGATTGTCAACGCCATTAAGTTCTCAAGCTCGGGTGACTCGATTCTCGTCCGAATCACAAGTTCACGGCGGGACCGCGAGGTGACGTTTTCCGTTCAAGATTCGGGACCGGGGATCGCGTCAGAACAACAAGAACAGATTTTTTCACGTTTCCGTCAAGCAAACACGCAATTATTGAGTTCGACAAAGGGATTTGGCTTGGGGCTGAATATCGCCAAAGAACTCGTTGATCTGAATCTCGGCCAAATGTCCTTGGCCAGCACGATTGGCGAGGGAAGCACGTTTTCGTTCACGGTGCCCTTTGACGAACCGCAAGCGGTCGCACAACGCTATTTTTCCCGGCTGCAACAAATCGACGAAAACGCGACGGTTTGTTTCATACGAATCAAAGCCGAGATTGAACCCGAGGCAAATCAGCGTGCTGATGAGATTCACCTACTGCTGAACTACTTGCTGCATTCCCACGACTTATTGATCAAAACGGGGCCTGTGGATTGGCTGGTGGTCCAGCATGCGAATCCCGAAAGTGCCGCATCGTTTCTTTCACGTATTGCCAAAGAAACCACGTCACTGAATCGCAACCGCCCCCAAGGTCCCTTGCCCGCACTCGATGTGCAGCAACAGGGAACACTTTCGATCCATGCGGGGATCGCAGCATTGATGCATCCCATTCGATGCATCGGTGATGCTCCCTTTCCTTCGTTCGCATTAACCCCCGATCACTACGAGGTGAATCATGTCTAAAAAAACACGTGTCTTGATCGTCGAAGACGACGAGGCGATTCGTTACGGAACACGGCTTCGCTTAGAAACTCGCGATTACTCGGTCAGCACGGCGATTGACGGTTGCGACGGACTGCAGCAGATCCGAGCCGATCAACCCGATGTGATTTTGATGGACATTCGCATGCCCAACATGGATGGCTTGACCGCGTTGGCGGAACTAAAAGCCGATCCCACGACGAGCGAGATCCCCGTGATCATCGCCTCGGCAAGCCTGGGCGACAAAACGACGGCGCTCGATATCGGTGCCAAATATTTCCTTTGCAAACCGTATTCGAACGACGCATTGTTCGCGGTGGTTGATTCCTCGCTTTAGTCCCCTTTTACTGTTTAGGCACGCTTCTTATGCGACCGTTACAAATCCTGGTAGTCGAAGACGACATCGACTTTGCCGAAACCTTACAGCTGACGCTTTGCGCATCGAATCACGATGTCACCGTCACCCACAACTGGTTGTCGGTGATGGCAAAGTTACGAACCGAGCACTTCGACTTGATCATTGCCGATGTAGAAACACCAACCGGCAACGGACTGACCGCACTTGAGTTTCTAAATCAAGACGAGTCGGTCGGCAAAATCGAGAAGGTTTTTGTGACCGGCCGCGATGATACTGAAACGCTGCGTCGTTGCCGTGAAATGAACGCCGGTTACTTGCACAAATCGCCTCGTGTGTTTGCGGAACTGGGCGAATTGATTCGCTCCTATTGCGACACCCCCGCACTGGGCCGCGTTTAACGCCAAGACATGAATAAAACCTCCGAGAATCGATCCGATGGTGTCCGCAGCACGTTAGTGGCGGCCGGTACGATGCGTTGGTTCCACTGGGTGATCGTGGTTTTCTCGTTCGGGTTAACGTTGTTAGCGTGGAACTATTCACGCAATCAGCTTGACGCCAGGATCCAATTGCAATTTGATCGTGACGCCGACCAAACGGTTGAACTGGTTCGCGAACGGATGCGAAAATACGAAGACGCACTGTGGTCTGGCGTGGCGTTTATTGGCACCATCGATGGCGATATCGACTCGGCCAAATGGAAACGCTATGCCGATTCGATTCAAATCGAACAAAAGTACCCTGGGATCAATGGCATCGGAGTAATCCAAGCGCTGAGCGATCAAGAACTTCCGCTGTTCATTCAGCGTGAACGATCCGTCCGTCCTGATTTCAGCGTCCATCCGATGCAGCAACGTGATGAATATTGGCCGATCACATGCATTGTTCCATTGCAAGAGAACATTCAAGCATTGGGATTGGACATGGCACACGAGTCGAATCGGATTACGGCGGCAAAGAAAGCTCGCGACACAGGCCGAGCCCAAGTGACCGGCCCAATTGTGTTGGTCCAAGACTCGATGCAAACCCCTGGATTTCTATTCTTCGCCCCGTTCTATAGCGGTCGCGTGCATCAAAAGGACAAACCCGTCATCGATCAATTTGCGGGATTGGTCTACGCCCCGTTTGTGTTCAGCAAATTAATGGAAGGAACGCTGGCGAAACAAAATCGTCATGTTGGAATTCGAATCGAAGATGCCGGCGACGTGCTATTCGACGAACATGTCGCAAGCGATGCCGATTTTGATCCCAATCCGCTATTCAAAAAAACAATCGATGTCGCTGCGTATGGGCGAACTTGGACATTTGACGTCTGGAGCACCAAGTCGTTTCGGGCAAATGTCGATACCACGCAACCATTGACCATCCTTTTCGCAGGATTGATCATCGATGTCTTGCTGATCGGATTATTTCTGTTGATCTCGAGTGCCTCGCGAAAGGCCCTTCGCTTGGCGGACGAGATGACACTCGATCTGGAAAACCTTCGTTTGGCAGCGGATGTTAATCAGATCGGAGTCTGGGATTTTGATCCAAACACCGGCGATGTCCAGTGTGATGATGCGATGTACCGGCTATATGGCCGCGACCGCAACACATTCTCGGCAACCTACCAAGCGTGGCTACACAGCCTTCATCCCGATGATCGAGACTCATGCGAAGCGGCATTTCAAGCTGCATTGACCGGCGAGAGCACGTTTGATTGCGAGTTCCGTGTCATTCGGCCAAGCGGAATCGTTCGACATATCAGCGCCAAGGCGGTGGTGTTTTTTGACGAAGCGGGACGTCCCGTTCGTATGCTCGGTGCGAATTCGGATATCACTGAGCGAAAACATGCCGCCTGCGAACTGGAATCCACACGCCGATTGCAATCCGCAATCCAAAACGCGGCGGGAGTCGCCATCATTGCCACCGATCCGCAAGGAACGATTGTTGTTTTCAATGACGCTGCACAGAAAATGTTGGGCTACAGCAAGGACGAAATGATCGACCAAGCAAACCCCGGCGTGTTCCATGACAGCGACGAAGTGAAGGCGCGCGCCAACGAATTGAGCGAAGAATTCGGATGCGAAGTGCCCGCGGGATTCGAAGTCTTTGTCATCAAGGCGCGTCAATCTGAATCCGAACAACGTGAATGGACGTACATCCGCAAAGACGGCAGCAAGTTTCCTGTGCTGTTGACGGTAACCGCACTCCGCGACCAAGAAGGAAAGATCACGGGGTATCTCGGTATCGCAGCCGACATCTCTGAACGAAAACTTGCTCAAGAACGGATCGAAAAGGCCAATGCCAGCTTAGCCCGCAGCAACGAAGAACTCGCCCAATTTGCTTACGTCGCCTCGCATGACCTGCAGGAACCGCTGCGAAAAGTCAATTCGTTCTGCGAGTTGCTCGAAGAGGATTGTGGCAACGAGCTCAGTGACGACGCCAAACTGTACATGTCCTACATCATCGACGGTGGCCGCCGTATGCGAACACTGATCCAAGACCTGCTGGCCTATTCGCGAGTGGAATCCGAAGCGCGACGATTGTCTCGAGTCGACGCTAATGAAACATTGCAGTACGCCATCGACAACCTATTCGAAGCCATTCGCGAATCCAACGCTCAAATTACCTACGACCCGTTGCCAATCGCCGAAGCAGATCCTGGGCAACTCGCTCAGCTATTCCAGAACCTAATCGGCAACGCCATCAAGTACCGCGGCGACAAAGATCCGTGCGTTCATATCAGCGGCGAGGTCCGCGGATCACGGTGCATCTATTCGATCGAAGACAATGGGATCGGAATTGAACCAAGCTACCGCGAACAAGTCTTTGGCGTTTTCAAACGATTGCACAATCGCAGCAAGTACAAGGGAACCGGGATCGGGCTGGCAATCTGCAAACGGATTGTCGATCGCGTCGATGGCCAGATCTGGATTGAATCATCGGCAAGCGGTGGATCGATCTTCCGCTTCGAAATTCCGCACGGCTCCGATGATGACTCGAGTGACGTGATCCAGGCACAAGAAGACGCGTGTTGCGTCAGCTAAGGCAGTTACTTAATTCGACGGAGCTGCGTTGTCGCTTTCCCCATATCGATGAGCCGACGGCGCTTAAACGTCAGTATTGACGTCGGATATTAGGTGGGAGTTTTTCGTCCTGCCTAAACTGCAGTGACCTCTCCACCGACGATGGTGACTGCTGATTTAGTAGCAAACGAACAGGCCGGAGGCCGACAGATAGACTGCCGTTGGCGTGAGCCAACGG
>TARA_R110002073_G_scaffold15207_2_pt1 | contig 18986 bp, 14 predicted proteins | sample TARA_R110002073 | Tara Oceans TARA_R110002073 (sample SAMEA4397174) | marine metagenome | biome: Polar Biome; feature: [DCM] deep chlorophyll maximum layer (ENVO:01000326); material: water (ENVO:00002006), including particulate matter (ENVO:01000060) such as... | depth 40 m
ACCAAAGGATAATTCTAATTCGTCATAATCTTCACTAGTCAATGTATAGGTCTCTGAACCTACAATTGGTGTTTCTATAGCGTCTATTTCGTTATAAATATCATCTAAAGGATTACAACCCATAAAGATTGCTCCTACAATTACTAATACATATATTATTCTTTTCATGTTACAATATTTTAAAAATTAATTTTCGCTGAAAGATTAAATGTTCTTCCGTATCCATACCAAACTAATGCGCTCATGGCATTGGATCCTGCTCCATCTAAAGCATCTGAGATATATTGCGTGTCAAATACGTTATACATTCTTGCTGTTAAAACAGTATCGAAATCACCTACTTTAAATCCATGACTTACAATAAAGTCAAATAGCCCATAACTTGGCATCTTCCATGTATTTGCTCCTGGTTCGCCTCGATCACTTGGGTCGAAATCAGCATAATAGTTGTCATAATAGTTATAATCTATTAGGATATTGGTTTTGGGCATGATTTCGTAGTTCATTCCTAATGCCATTGTTGTTTGAGCTGCATCGCCAACCTTTAAATCTTTAATAAAAAGGTTAACTGTATCTACAACATTTTGTTCTTCGTCTATAATATCTACATTTTCAACATTGCTATCCCATCTCCAGTCACCAAAAGAAGCCATACCAGTAAGCCTTAGTTTATCTGAAGGTCTATACTCAAAGTCAATTTCAATACCTTTATGTAAAGCGTTTACCCCTAAAATATTCGCTGCTAAAAAAGAGCCGTCAGGTTGCTGATAACCTGCTGTTTCCGATCTGTCGTTCCATCGTGTACTATATAAGTTTACATTGGCTGCCAATGTTTCACTTCTATATTTGTAGCCCAATTCAAAACTAGTAATTTTTTGGTTTTCGGCATTTTCATTAATACTTTCGTTATTAAAGTTTAAAAATACGGCGTCAAAATCTGGTGCTTTTTCAAAATACCCAATGTTTGTAAATATAGTGTGGTTATCGTCTATGTTATAATTAATACCACCTTTTGTACTGAAACCTAAAAAATTATAACGATCGGTTTCCTGTATTGGGTCACTGTCTAAATAATTAAAATAATCTACACGTTTGTTTGACGTATTAGAACCTGATAAAGAAATAAAAGCATCAAATTTATTTTTAGAATATTCTAATTGACCAAAAAGGCCGAACCAACTTACTAGTCCATCATTGTAATAATCTATTTTGTCACCAACTTGAGCAGTGGCTAAAGGGTTGTTAACATTACTATCGTCTGAAACATATTGCCCTCCTAATAAATCGGTTACTTCTCTATAATGAATTCCTTTATAATCCCTTAAATCTAAACCTGCTAGCAAAACAAGCTCGTCAGATAAATCGGTTTTAAGTGTAGAAAGAATTCCATACCAATTATGGTCGTTACGAGAGGCTCTTAAAACTGCCGTTGCACCATTAGCACCATTGGCAATGTTTTCATCCACGATTCTATCTATATCTACTGGTCCTAGATTTCCTATTTTATATTCTGAACTTGTAAATTTACCTCTATCTGAACCATAAGTACCGCCTCCACCACCAGAGCCCCAAGAAGCGTAAGCTGATGTTGATATGCTTGTTTTGTCACTAACTGTCCAGTAATGGTTTAACGACATTAATGGTTTGTTATAGAAGTTATCCTCAATATGTGTTACTTGACCATTTTTATAACCCCAATCGGAATTGTACTTTATGCCTCTTTCGCTAGACCTATAGGTGTCAATTGTTTGTCTGTTTTGTCTTTGCCCATGTCTTTGTTTTGCTCCAAAAGTAGAGAAAGATAGTTTGTGGCTATCGTTAAATCTTTTGGATATATTCATAAAATAAGAGACTGATGTAAACTCGGTGCCATCAACATAACCATCTCCATCTGTTTTATCGGCTGAAACCGTAACTGCTAAACCATTTTCCATTAAACCAGTGGAATAGGTAACTCCATATTTTCTGTAATTGTCATTACCTGCTTCTGCAAATACACTACCGCCTTGCTCTGCATCAGTAGTTTTTGTTATAATATTAATTGTTCCACCAATTGAAGGTACTGCCAACTTGGTTGCCCCAAGTCCTCTTTGCACTTGCATAGTACTTGTCACACCTCCAAGTCCTGCCCAGTTGCTCCAAAACACACGACCGTTTTCCATATCGTTAACAGGAATACCATTTATAAGAACGGCAACATTTTCAGAAGAAAACCCTCTAACATTAACTCTACCGTCACCAAAACCACCACCTGCTCTTGTTGCGTAAATTCCAGGCGTAGATTTTAAAATTTCTGGGAATTCCTGCGAACCTAATTTTAGGACGATATCATCGGCCTTAATAGTAGATACTGCTACTGGTGTTTTTCTATCAACTGCTACAGATGCAATTATACTTATTTCCTCTAATCCAAAAGCACTTGGCTCTAATGTAATAGTTCCTAAATTTGTATCACCTGAAATAGAAATTTCTTTATTTAAAAAGCCTATATAAGAAATTACTATTACAGCATCTCTTGATTTGGTTTTTAAAGTAAAATTACCGTCAAAATCGCTAGAAACACCATTTGTAGTTCCTTTTTCGATTACGTTTACTCCTGGAAGTGGAGTATTAGTTTCAGGATCCATAATAGTTCCTGTAACTGTGCTTTGAGCTATCGCGCTTGAAGTAAACACCAATGCTAAAGCCAATAATAAAAATTGAGTAGTTTTTTTCATACTGAAAAATTAAATTGATTTTTTAGTTCTAGGCAAAATTAACTATTAATAATTATAATTTATTAACTTATCGTTAAGAATTTTGCCCGCGTAAATATACATACTAATGTTTGTTTTTAACAAATTTTAACGTATTAACCTTCTAAGATAGGCTTATATGATTATTCTGTTAACTTTTTATAGTGAAATATGAGGTTTTTTGTAGAAGCATCATGATTAATTATACTTGACGAATTAAACTCTTCCAAAATATTACCAGCTAATTGTTTTCCAAGCTCCACACCAAATTGATCGTAACTGTAGATATTCCAAACAACACCTTGTACAAATATTTTGTGTTCGTACATGGCTATTAGCTTCCCTAAGCTTTCAGGCGTTAACTTATCTATAAAAATAGTAGTGGTTGGTTTGTTCCCTTCAAACACTTTAAAAGGTATTAAGGCTTTTTGTTCTGAAGCATTTAATTTAGAGTGCGAAAGCTCAAGTTCGACCTCATCTTTGGGTTTACCCTTAAGCAAAGCTTCAGTTTGAGCAATAAAATTAGACATGAGTTTGTCTTGATGGTTAGTATTGCCATGTAAACTTTCTTTAAATCCTATAAAATCGGCAGGAATTAATTTTGTGCCTTGATGCAAAAGCTGGAAAAAGGCGTGTTGCGAATTTGTTCCAGGCTCTCCCCAAATAATGTTTCCAGTTTGATAATTCACTTTATCTCCATTTCTCATTATGGTTTTACCGTTGCTTTCCATGATTGCCTGTTGAAGGTATGTAGCAAACTGATTAAGATATTGTGTGTAAGGAATTATTGCTTCACTTTCGGCTTTAAAAAAATTATTATACCAAATGCTTAAAAATGCCGAAATAACTGGAATGTTGGTTTGTAAGGGTTCGTTTTTAAAATGTTCATCCATTTTATGAGCCCCTTCTAATAGAGCCTTAAAATTATTGTATCCAACCGATAAACTAATACTTAAACCAACTGCGCTCCAAAGAGAAAATCTACCTCCAACCCAATCCCACATTGGGAATATATTTTCATTAACAATGCCAAATTCTTTTACTTTTTTAATATTTGTAGATACTGCTACAAAATGTTTAGCGACAGTATGTTCTTGAGCTGATTTCAAAAACCATTGCCTAATTGTATTTGCATTAGACAACGTTTCTTGTGTAGTAAATGTTTTAGAAACAATAACAAATAGTGTTGTTTCTGGACTAATTTTTTTTAAAACTTCGTTTACATGGTCGCCATCTACATTGCTTACAAAATGGGTTGTTAAATGGTTTTTATAGAAGCTCAAAGCCTCAACAACCATAGCTGGCCCAAGATCGGAACCTCCTATACCTATATTTACAACATCCGTAAATGGCTTACCTGTATGGCCTGTTAACGCTCCATTTATTATATGATTGGTAAAGGTTTTAATTTTTTTATTTGTCTCGTAAATTTTTGGAATAATGTTTTCTCCATCAACAAATACTTGAGCACTTTCTGGTGCTCTTAAAGCAGTATGAAGCACTGCTCTGTTTTCTGTTTGATTTATTTTGTCTCCAGAAAAATAGCTTGATATGGCATTTTTTAATTCCACCTCATTGGCTAATTCCAAAAATAAATCAATGGTGGAATTAGTGATTCTATTTTTAGAATAATCCACAAAAAAATCGTCCCACTTTATTGTAAAACGATTTGCACGATGAGTGTCATTTTTAAACCACTGTGTCATGTGAACATTTTTTATCTCCTTAAAATGTTCTTCTAATTTTTTCCAAGCTTTTGTTTTGGTTGGGTCTATGCTTTTTAAAGCCATTATTGTTTTGTTATTAGGTCGTCTTCTACCAATATTTGATTATCTAAAATTTTAGTGCTATCCAATTTAATCTCCAATTTATCTTCTAAAAACTCAATACCATCCAGTTGAATTTTAAGTGGTTTTATAAATTCAAGATATTCGGCTTTAAGGCTGTCTGAAATGGGTTCTGCTTCAGGTAACTTTTGTTTAAAAGGGTCAACTTGTTTTCCGTTTTTCCAAAAACGGTAACACACATGAGGACCTGCTGTATTTCCTGTCATGCCAACCCAACCAATTACATCGCCTTGTTTAACAAATTGACCAGCCTTTACATTTCTATTTTTCATGTGTAAATATTGGGTACTGTATGTGGCGTTATGTTTAATTTTTACGTACTTGCCATTGCCTCTTGTATAGCTTGATTTGGTCACTGTGCCGTTTGCAGTGGCTAAAATTGGTGTTCCTACATTTGCTGCGAAATCGGTTCCTTTATGAGGTCTTACTCGATTGCCATAATAGGCAATGCGCCTTTTTAAATTATAGCGTGACGATACACGACTAAATTGTACAGGTGCTTTTAAAAAGGCTCTGCGTAAATTTTTAGCGTCTTCACTAAAATAATCCCTAAAGCCTTTTTCTTTATCGGTTTCAAATTCGAAAGCATAAAAAAGCTCTTTGTTATGCTCAAAATAAGCAGCTTTAATATTATGAACGCCTGCGTAAGTACTGTCGTCAATATACTTATCGGTATAAATTACTTTAAATTTATCACCTTGTTGTAATCTATTAAAGTCAATAGTCCATGCATAAATATCATCAGCCATCATATAGGCCAAGACTTGGCTTAATCCTTGTTCATCTAATACTTGAGAAATGCTAGAACCAGGTGCGATAGTTCCAGTTGCTTCTTTTTCGATATATTTAATGGGTTTTTTGTTGGTATATGCGTGTATAGAATCCTGAAAATTAATAACCACATAATCTTCTTTATTAGGTTGATAAATAAAACTCGTTGGCAATTGTAAGGAGTCTTTAGAACAAAGTAAGGTATATGGTTTACCTTCTTGAAGCCTTGCAATATCGAAAGTATCTTTCACCTTTTCAACAATATGGTAAATTTGAGGGTAGCCAATTTTATTGCGTTCGAGTATTTGACCAAAACTATCTCCTTTTTTAATGGTGTCTCTTACAACAATAAAGTCATTTAATTTAAAACCAAACTCATATCTTTCGATTATTTTTTCTTCTAAAGCAATTTCATCGCTAATTACAGCTTCTTTAGGTTCTTTTTTACATGAAATAATATTTGCAAATACGACTAGCGCTAAACATATCTTTTGTAATTTTTTATTCTGAAAACTCATGTTAAACATTTTCTCCCCAATTATCTATTTCTTGTTGGCTCCAAAGTTCTGGAAAAAATATACGTTTTTGATACTTTGGGTGCATATATTTTTGCCAATCGCTTCCTCCCGTAGCTTCTCCATCACCTTCAGGGCCAAGAATGTAATGTACTGCTGCATTGTAATGTGCTATTACCCAGGTAATATTAACTGTATAATCGAAATGCCTCATAGCTTTAATTAAGGCTTTATTTTTTTGATCCTTTTTTGGTAACTCTTTAAACCTTGACCATAAATTTTTTGTGTTATAAATTTTCATAAATGTTATAAACTCTTCTTTATAACGGTTTTCAAAATTGATGAGTAATTTCGATTTGCTGCTTGTTTTATAATCTTTCCCAGCGGCTTGCCAATATAAATGCTCAAAAGCATGCTCGAATGGTGTGTTTCTATCTATGGTTTTTCTAAATCTATTATCTATAAGATTAATAAGTTCAGTTGATGCAAATTCAATTTTTCGGTATTGTCCGCTCTGGAAACCACTTGCAGGAGTTAAGGTATGTCTAAATTTGCTGTACTGCTCTACATCCATGCCTTCGCGCATAATGTTAAATGAGGTTGTAAGCATATCGAAATAACGGCTAATGCGCATCAATTTATCTTCAAAAAACTTAGCTGATAAATTTTCGTTTTCGGCAATTTGGGAAATCTCCCAAAGAATCATTTTAAAAAGTAGTTCGTTTATTTGATGATAGGTAATAAACACCATTTCATCAGGAAACGTAGTGCGTTGAATTTGAAGGCTTAATAAGGCATCTGTATGTATGTAATCCCAATAAGTAATGGAATTTGAGTAGAGTAAGCCTTCTAAGTAATTTTCGGTGTCTTCACTTTCGGCGTCGTATTTTTGCTGAATCTTATTTAATAAATGGGTATAATCTGGTTGGTTGGACATAATTATTAATCAAATTGTATTTCAAACGGATGCTTTAACCCCTTAAAAGCTTCTAAATCGGCTCTTAAAGAACCTATAGCTAGATCTGCTTTTAAGCGCAAAGGTATTTTATTTTTGTCGGCACTTATCCATAAAGTTAAACTTTCTTCTTCTTTAAAAACGCGTCCAGCCATAACATATGGTCTAAACATTAAGCATTTTACTTTTCCAAATGCCGTTCTAATGGTTTCATTGCCTAAATATTTTAGTTTAAAATTATAATTTTCGAAATCGAAAAACATGGTTAAATTAACTTCATCTCCTGATTTAATATTTGTTGTGTCATAGTTATTTCGCAAATAATAAAATGCCGACACCATATCTTGTACTCCTAACTCTGTGTCGTGAACTGTTTCCTTATTTTTCTTAAAATTATTTACGTAAGCTTTTTGGTTTTCCTGATCGAATTCAATCTCTAGGTTTTTGGTATGGCCTCCTTCGTTAATATCTCTTATAAACTTGTATGGCAAATTGTTTTCCTTATCGAAATAGCTTTCGTACCTATCTCTTACTTTAAAAATCCAACCAATAGGCCCAGTTGTTTTTCCTTTACCAACCACGTGAAATACAGGTTTTTTGTTTAAAATGGTTTCTTTTAGTTCTAAGGTAGCTTCACCTGCTTTCATCCAGCCACTGTAACTCATTTTAAATTTGAACCATTCTCCATCTTGATATGCAGATTCTTTACTTGAGCCACGCTCAGGAATCTCTTGAGAAAAAGAAGGCAGAATTAGTAATATTGCTAATAATATAAGTGAGGTTTTTTTCATAATTTGAGTAGCTGTATTTAAACCATTTTATTGTGTTTTTATTGTTACAATACTTAAAAATACAATTACTGTTCCAAAAGTATTAAAACCAAAAAACTCTATCGATATTATCGACAGAGTTTTTAATCTTTTTTTAGTTAAATATTTGTTATAATGTACCTCTATTTGCTTGTTCGCGTTCAATAGATTCAAAAAGTGCCTTGAAATTACCTGCTCCAAAGCCTCTGGCTCCCATGCGTTGTATAATTTCAAAGAATAATGTTGGTCTATCTTCAACAGGTTTTGTAAAAATTTGCAACAAGTAGCCTTCTTCGTCTGCATCAATCATAATTCCTAAATTTTTTAAGGTTTCAATATCCTCTCTAAGCTCATGACTAAACTCATCCAATCTTCCTGGAACTGCTCTATAATATGATTCTGGAGGCGTTGATAAAAACTCGACTCCTCTTGCCCTTAATTGCGATACAGTGCCAATAATATCATTGGTCGCTACAGCTATGTGCTGCACGCCTGAACCTTCGTAGAAATCTAAATATTCTTCTATTTGCGATTTCTTTTTCCCTTTAGCAGGCTCGTTAATTGGGAATTTTATGCGGCCATTGCCATTGCTCATTACTTTGCTCATTAGTGCAGAATATTCAGTATGGATTTGCTTATCGTCAAAGGATAGGAAATTTTCAAATCCCATGATATCTTCATACCATTTTACCCAAGTATTCATCTCGCCCCAACCTACATTACCAACCATGTGATCTATGAATTTTAGGCCTACCGAAGTTGGATTATAATCTGATTCCCATTTTTGATATCCAGGGAGAAAAGCTCCTTTATAGTTTTTGCGCTCTATAAATATGTGCACTGTTTCGCCATAGGTATGAATTCCTGCTTTTACAACTTCCCCAAATTCGTCTTTTTCCACAACAGGTTCTAGATACGATTTTGCACCTCTACTAGTGGTTTCTTGGTAAGCGCTTCGAGCATCATCTACCCAAAGTGCTATAACTTTTACACCATCGCCATGTGTAACAATATGGTCGTTAATTGGTGATGTACTATTTAATGGCGTAGTAAGTACTAATCTAATTTTATCTTGAACCAAAACATAACTTGCTCTATCTTTTACGCCAGTTTCCAATCCAGCATAGGCTAAAGATTGAAACCCAAAAGCTGTTTTATAAAAATGTGCTGCTTGTTTTGCATTACCTACGTAAAACTCTACATAGTCTGTTCCTAAAAGAGGCAAAAAATCTTGTGCGCCTTCAAATATTTTTTCTAAACCGTAGTTTACTGATTTTATTTCTTTCATAAAAAAACCCTCTTAATCTCCCCAAAGGGGAGAAACTCAAAGCGGGAATTTGAGTTCTTAATTTATAAATTTACTTGCCTCAAAAAGTCCCCTTTGGGGATTTAGGGGCTTATAACCAAGATTTATAATAATCTTCGTCTGCAATTTTCATAGCTTCTTCTGTAACCATTAAAGGTTTAAATGTGTCCACCATAACAGCCAGTTCTTCTGTTTTTGTTTTACCAATACTGCGTTCGGCAGCTCCTGGATGTGGTCCATGCGGAATTCCCGCTGGATGTAACGATATATGACCAGCTTCAATATCGTTTCTGCTCATAAAATCGCCATCTACGTAATACAACACCTCATCGGCATCAATATTACTGTGGTTATATGGTGCTGGAATTGATTGTGGATGATAGTCGTACAATCGAGGGACAAATGAGCAAATTACAAACGCCGTAGTTTCAAAGGTTTGATGAATTGGTGGTGGTTGATGTATGCGTCCTGTTATGGGTTCAAAATCGTGAATTGACAAGGCATAAGGATAATTAAATCCGTCGTAACCAACTACATCAAAAGGATGCGTGTCATAAACCATGTCGAATATTTCATCTTTCTTTTTTACCTTAATAACAAATTCGCCTTTTTCGTTATTTGTTTCTAACTCATAGGGTTGGCGAATATCGCGCTCACAAAATGGCGAATGTTCTAATAGTTGACCAAACCAGTTACGGTATTGTTTTGGTGTGTAAATTGGTGCATGAGATTCTACTATGAATAAGCGATTATTTTCTGTATTAAAATCAATTTTATAAATGATTCCTCTTGGAATAATTAAGTAATCTCCATATTTAAAATCTAAATTACCGTAGATGGTTCTAAGCTTTCCAGAGCCTTTATGAATAAAAATCATTTCATCGGAATCTGTATTTTTATAAAAATACTCGGTGGTAGATTTTCTAGGAGCTGCCAATGCAATATGGCAATCGGAGTTTGTTAAAACTATTTTTCTACTTTCCAAAAAATCGTCTTCGGGTGCCACCTCAAATCCACGCAATCTATACGACTGTATGTTATTTGCTTTTGCAATTATTGGTGCAACACTATATTGTGAACGAATTTCTTTAACTCGAGTTGGCCTATGTTCGTGATACGAATTGGTTGACATACCATCAAAGCCAACGGTACCAAATAACTGCTCGTAATACAAGCTGCCATCTGGTTTTCTAAATTGAATATGACGCTTATGCGGAATGCTTCCTAATTTATGGTAAAATGGCATTTTTTAAAATGTTTATTTGTTTAATTGTTAGTTGTTCTCTTAAAACTTGATGCAGCAACTAATACAATAAAATTTATACTAAGATAATTAATTAAAAGATTCCTGCCTACGCAGGAGTGACAAATAAGCCAACTTACTCAGGATTTCTCTTAATAAGGTAATGTAGTAATACGAGATATTCTGTCCAGAATGGTGTCATAGTATCACAAATATCGTGAAAATTTATGGATAATTTAAAACCTATAAATAACAATATGTAATTGTTAATGAAATGTTAAATTTTACTTACGGTTTTACCGTAATTCCTTTGTGTTTATTATAGCTGTAAGATGTAATTATTTCATAATTAATAGCTTACATCATATTTTGTAAGAAAATTTTGTTTTATTCTTTTTTTTTTTTAAACTTTGAAATGTCTGAAACATTATCTTGAGTTCCGTTAGAAGTCTTATTAATATGTAATAGACAAGTGACTAGTCTAAAACTGGCGTCGGTTTTTTAAATGTCCCTAAACTGACTTAATAACACAAAACTTCTAACATTTTAAAGCTTCTAACACAAAAACTTCTAACGTTTTGTTTAACCTGTTTGTTGTACTAACTATAATACAGCCAACCAAAATTTAGAAATTATGAAAAATTTATTTTTAACATTAGTATTTGTTTTAGGAACTGCAACAAGTTTTGCGGGAAGTAATTTAATTATTAGTGATCTTACCTGTATTACTGTTACAACATCTTGTGGCATTGTAGGAACGGTATGTGATTACACTACTGAAGGACTTTTGGAGGGAGCATTAGAACTAGATAGATGGGTTTGTGCTAAACAGTAAAATTGCTTAATAAGCAGACGGTTTCTAATATATACACTGTCTGCTTTTAAATTAAAACTATGAGGAAAAAATTATTATTTATACTTCTTTCATTTATTGTTAGTTGTTTATATAGTCAAGAAAAAATAGTTGATACTACAATATATAGGGCTTACTATAAGTTGATTTATCAACAAGATTCAACTAATGTTGATAGCATGGAAGAAGAAAAAATGACACTCCTAATTGGAAAATCGTATTCTCTTTTTCAAAGTGAAAATAATAGATTTAATGATTCTTTGTTGTCTTCTCTATCAAAAATTGACATTGAAAATGCTCAACAAGCAGTTGACATTGCTTTATCTTTAAAGAAAAATACTAGATTTAAGTTTAAAATAGTAAAAACCTTAAACCGCCTAATTGTTTTTGATAAAATAACTACAGATAAATTTATCTACGAAGAAAAAAATAAATTAAAATGGCAAATCACTAATGAGGCTAAACTAATTAATAATTATTTGTGTCAAAAAGCAACAACAACTTTTGGTGGTAGAAATTATATTGCTTGGTTTACAAACGAAATACCAATTAGTGATGGGCCTTATAAGTTTAAAGGACTTCCTGGTTTGATTATTAAAATTTATGACCAAGAAAAGCATTATAATTTTGAGCTTTTTAGTTTTAAAAAATATGTATCCATTTTAGAAGTAAATTTTAAGAAAGCTCAAAAAACTAGCAAACAAGACTATTTTAGAGCTTATAAAAATTTTAGAACCAATATTGTAGCTCAATTAGAACAACGAGGAATTTATCTTGATGATGATGAAGCAACAAAAGTTAAACAGAGGGTTAAAAAAACAATGAATAATGAAATTGAATTGAAATTTGATTAATTTGTAAGGGCTATCATTTTATTATCAATTCCTAAAAAATGAAAAAAAATATCTATTTCTTAATTATAGTATTTGCATCAATACAATCGTACTCTCAAAATGTCACTAAAATTGACAATGCTACATATAGATGTGAATACCTTATAACATACCAATTGGATTCAACGAATGTAACTAGAAAAAACTCAGAAACAATGCTTTTGTTAATTGGAGACAAAACCTCTAAATTTTTAAGTTTAACGACTTTTTTAAAAGATTCAATTAATGAACATAGTAAATCTTCATCAAATTTACAACAGCTAATGGCTGTGCCTAAAACTGCATTTAATCATAATATTTTTAAAAACTACCCACAGGGTAAAATAACAAATACTGAGAATGTTTTTAAGGATTACTACAAATACGAAGAACCTATAAACCTTTTTAATTGGACTATTACAAACGAGACTAAAACAATATCTGGCTACAATTGCCAAAAGGCAACCACCACTTTTGCTGGCAGAGACTATGTGGCATGGTTTACCAATGAAATACCAATAGCAGATGGCCCTTATAAGTTTAATGGGCTTCCTGGGTTAATAGTTAAAATTAACGACACCAAAAACCATTATGAGTACAAACTAACTAGCTTTAAAAAAGTTACTGGTAATATTGGATTTATAGAGAGAAATTATATTAAAACCACAAAAAAAGAATTTAAAAAGGCTAAAAAAGAATTTTCTAGTAACATTTTTGAAAGATTGCAACAAAATGGTATTACTGTTACCTCTATGAACGCTTCTGAAAAAAGGGATTTTCAAAAAAGAATTAGTAAAAATAAAATTAGCCCTATAGAAAAAGGGAACGAATAACTTATGCGTTATAGTTTTCTTGTAATTTTTTTACTAGTCTGTTTCATTGGTTTTTCGCAAACAAAAATACATGGCACAATTACCAATGCCAAAAACTCACCACTTCAAGGCGCAAATGTTATAGTAAGCAAACCACAAAAAGACATTATAGTGAGCTATGCAATAGCTAATGCAGATGGCGAATTTTCTTTAAATATCAACTCCGAGTTAGATTCTTTACAAATTAGTGTGTCGTTTATTGGTTATGCTAAGCAAGCGAAAATTGTTATCAATAAAAATCAAGAACTAAATTTCATTCTTTTAGAGTCCAGCGAAGAATTAAAAGAGGTTTTTATAAAAACTTTCCCCATTACAAAAAAAGGTGACACCATTAATTACTCTGTAAGTGCATTTAAAGACCAAAAAGATAGAGTATTAGCAGATGTTTTAGCAAAAATGCCAGGTATTGAAGTTTTATCTGATGGTAAAATACTCTACCAAGGAAACCCAATTAACAAATATTATATTGAAGGGTTAGATTTGTTGGAAGGCAAGTACAATCTTGCAAACAATAACTTGCCAGCAGATGCTGTTTCAAGAGTACAGGTATTAGAAAACCACCAACCCATAAAATTGCTGGATAGCTTGGTTTATTCAGACAAAGCAGCCTTAAATATTAAACTTAAAAAAAATATTACCGTAACTGGTACAGCAAAATTAGGCACTGGCTTTCTCCCTTTATTATGGAATGCTAATATAACACCAATGCTGTTTACCAAAAAGCAACAAATGATAACTTCTTATCAAAGCAACAATATAGGTTTAGACATCTCCAATGAAATAAAAACATTAACTATTGAAGATTTATTAGACCAATTTGAAAGTAAAAACGAGAAACAAGATTGGGTAAGCATTGCACAATTATCACCACCACCATTTTCTAAAAAACGTTGGTTGGACAATAATGCGCATTTATTTACAACAAATTATTTGATACGCTTAAAAAAAGATGTTGACCTTAAAGTAAATCTATCGTATATAAACGACTTTCAACAACAAACAGGAAATACCCAAACTACGTTTTTTACTCCAATAGACACTGTAAACATTAGGGAAGATACTAACAACAAATTATTCTTCAGCTCGTTAAAAAGTAAATTTGTTTTAACAAAAAATACCAAAAAGAGTTATTTTAAAAATACTTTAGAGGCAAACAGTTATTGGGATTCTCAAAGAGGATTAATCGTGTTAAACAATGAAAAAATAAGTCAAAATACAACAATTCCCTTTACGTCATTTAGCAATAAATTAAAATGGGTACAGCCTTTTGGCGAAAAGTTGATAACGTTAAAATCTATTTTAACCTATACAAAAACACCTCAAAATTTAAGAGCAACTCCTGGCAGGTTCGAAGATCTTTTAAACAACGGAAATCCTTTTGATGCAATAAACCAACAAATTGTGCACTCTAATTTTTATACCAACAATTCTTTTAGTTTTACGAAAGGAGTTAAAAGGTTTACATTTGTACCTAAAATTGGGTTTTCTATTCAAAATCAAAAGTTAGATAGTAGTATTTCACTTTTTGAAAGTAGTGTTGAAGATATACTTTCTGGTGATTTTCAAAATAACCTAACTTTTAATAAATCTTCATTTTACAGTATTTTAAAAACACAATACCGTAATAATAATTGGAGAATAGAATTGGAAACGCCTTTTAAATTACAAGCATTTAACAGGACTGATACTTATTTAAATAAATCACAAAAACTAAATCGTTTTACTTTTGAACCAAGGCTTTCAATAATTAAAGACCTGAACGCCTTTTGGAAAACAACTTTTTCGGTAGGTGTAAAAAATAATTTTGGAGATATTAATCAGCTATATTATGGTTATATTTTAAATAGTTATAGAAATATTCAAAGATATGAAACACCTATTTTAGAAAGCCTAAGAGAAAATTTAACTTTGGGGATATCATATAGAAACCCAATAAAATCATTATTTATAAATGGCTTTTATTCGTATGGTAATTCCATGCAAAATTTACTTTTTGGAAACATTATAAACAGTGACGGAACTACTTCATTTGGGTTTTTTGAGCAAGATAACTCCAATATTACACATAGCATTAACTTGAGAGGAAGCAAGTACTTTAGTAAACTAAAAACAACGTTCGCTATAACTACAATTGCATCTCTAGAAAGTAGAGAGCAACTGTTAAATGGTATATTGACTGATATTACTACAAAAAACATCCAATTAAAAGGCCAATTAGATACCGAGGTTACAGAATGGATGGGCGTAGGTTATAAAAGTAATTTTACCATTTCAAACTCGCAATTTGAAGATCAATCGTTTGACAATATTGTTAGGCAAGAACATTTATTGAATTTCAATTTTTACCCAACTTCAAATCAATATATTGGTCTTGATGCAGAGTATTACAGCAATAATTTCTCAACTGAAAACCAGGAAAATTATTTTTTAAGCTTAAATTACAGGTACACCCTTAAGAAAAGTAAAATTGACTTAGAATTAAATTGGAACAATCTATTAAATACAAAAGAATTTACAACCGTGTTTAATGATGCGTTTTCTTATACACAAAGCACTTATTTATTAAGACCATCGCAACTATTATTGAGTGTGAAATTCAATTTCTAGACAAATTATTTCATTAAAAAGGTTTTTATCTTCTTGAAAACGAAAAAGCTTAACTTAAAACCAAAACCCAATATTAAAAAACCATTTGCTTTCTCTGGTTTCGGGCGACCAAGTATATTTAGCTTCAATTGGACCAATAATGGTACCATAATATAGTAAGTGTCGGAAAATATACCTTAGCGAAATTTGCATTACATTTTTTAATAAATATCCAATCACAACAAAATATTAAAAAGAGCCTAAAAATATTTTCAATTACGGTTTTACCGTAGTTTTCAATAATAGCTAAATGTACAGGGCCTAAAATTAGTTAAAAAACTTATTAACAATGAGTTATGCTGGGAAAATTGTTAAATTATTTTGTGGTTTAGCGTATTTTTTTTTAGGTTTGTCTTGTTGTAAATTTTATTATAGACTCCTCACAAGGCGGTTTATGGTAAGTTTACGGCAACAATGGATTGATCCAAAAAATAGTCAGCTGACTTATTTTTAAAGCCTTGTAACTTGTAGCCTTGTAACTTGTAGCCTTGTTAAACAGCCTTGTAATTTTTAAGCCTTGTTAAAAACATTTTATTAACCAACCTATGTAATCATAGGTTTAAAAATTAAAGATTATGAGAAATGTATTTTTTGTTTTTTTATTGGCCTTAGGCTTTATGAGTTTTACTTCCGTTAGTGAAGTTGAAACAGATTTATCTTTTACAAATTCTATAGAAATTGAAAGACTTGCAGAAGAGAATGTTCCCTGCAGATGGAGAACTTGCACCTATATAAACGGTGTACGTCAAGGATGTACAGAATGGACTTATGGCGAATGTGAAAAGGATGGAAATGGCAAACTCACTCCGATAAGATAGAGTGTTTAAATGTATATTATTGCCTATGTTGGATAACATAGGCAATTTTTATCTAAATTTAAAAAAATGAGCCCTTTAAAAAACTTAATTTTAACTATAGTATTTATTTCTATTACTATAAAATCGGCTTCGCAAAATGTAGATTTTTGTGGAACTGTTAATTATACTCAAATCGTTAATTTCGATTTTGAATACTTAGAAAACTACCTATTAACTTTTTCGGGCAGTGAATCTTTATATGAAGAAGTTGAAATTAAAACTTCTAATACAACAAAAAAAACTTTAAATTCTGATTTAGGAACAACTAACGCAATCATTGGTGGGCGAAAAAACACCACTGCCAAATTTTATTACAACAACAAAGTTAGTTTCTACTTTAAAGATAATTTCTCAGATGAAGTTTTATTTGTTAAAGAAAACTCATTTTCTTGGAATTGGAATTTACATAACGAAACCAAAAAAATTGGTAAATTTATTTCTAATAAAGCCACTATTAAATTTAGAGGAAGAGAATATATCGCTTGGTATACTAATGACATTCCCCTTCCTTATGGACCATGGAAATTTCAGGGATTGCCAGGGTTAATACTTGAGGTTTACGATATTGATGAAGTCTTTCATATTGTTCCAAATAAAATTACCTTAGATAATAAAAATAAATGTGAAATATCTTTAAATAAAGAGGCCTTTAAAAACACTTTAAACATTAAAAATTATTTAAAAAGAAAGGAAGAGATTATAGAAAATATTTTTGCAGAAATGTCAAGTAGATTACCTAAAGGCTCAAAGCCTTTAAAGTTGAATAAAAATTGTAAAGATTGTAAACAAGAAATTGAGAGGTTTAATGAAGATAATTAACCTATTAACATTATTATTTGTTGAATTTTTAAGTGTCAAATTTTGTAACGCTCAACATTCTGGCATTGTAGAATATCGCCTTATAACAAATTTATCTTTTAATTATCAAACTACAGCCGTTTTAAAAATACACAAAAAACAATCTCATTACCTAGTATTAAAATCAAACAGCCTTCCTAACGAACTTACTATAACTTCCGAGAGTAATAATATTAATATTTTAGCTCCCGAATCAAAACATAGACCTGCTATCTATATGGATTTTAACTCAAAAAACTTATTTAGCTTTGTGCCAATGTTTCAAAAAAATAATATACTCTATGAAAAAGAGGCCATCCCATTAAAAGAATTTGTAACTGAAACAATTCCAATAAAGTTCAAAGAATTAGAATCACTCATTAATTCTAAAACAGATAGACATACTACTTTTTCTTTATCATTACCAAACCGATATCACCAAGAAGAAATAATATATGAATGGGAAGAAAACTAAACCTAACAATAACTTTGTGGATTTTTGCCTTGTCAAATTTATTTTCGCAAACCACCATATCCGGTTTTGTATCAAGTGAAAATAATTTGCTTTTAGCCTCAGCAAATGTCATATTAAAAGATAGTTTAAATAGTTCAATACTCACATATACCTATACTAATGAAAAAGGAGAGTATGTTTTAAACACAAATAAAGTTGGAGCATTTAACCTCATTGTTTCTTCTATGGGTTTTGAACGCAAGACACTACCCTTGGAAATCAAAAAAAATCAAAAGGAAGTTAACTTAAATGTGGTTTTAAAAGAACAACCTATGAGTTTGAATGAAATTATCATACAAACAAAAAAACCCATTTCCATTAAAAAAGATACCATTAGCTTCAAGACCAAATACTTTACAGATGGCACAGAGCAAACCGTTGAAGATTTATTGCAGAAAATACCAGGATTACAAATAGACGCCCAAGGCGCCATCAAGGTAGGAAACCAAGAAATAGAAAAACTCATGGTTGATGGTGACGACCTTTTTGAAAAAGGGTACAGAATATTATCTAAAAACATGCCTGCTTACCCCATTGAAGAAGTTGAGGTATTGAAAAACTACTCAAACAACAGACTTTTAAAAGATATTGAAGAAAGCAATAAAGTGGCTTTAAACCTAAAACTGGACGAAAAATCCAAACGCATTTGGTTCGGCAATATGGAAACCAGTATTGGCAATGACAATTTTTATCAACTAAAAGGCAACTTGATGAATTTTGGCAAAAAAAACAAGTACTATTTTTTAACAAACCTCAACAGTATTGGTTATGATGCCACTGGAGATATACAACAGCTTATAAAACCGTTTCGATTTAACGAACCAGCTAGTATTGGCGATGACCAAAGTGTAAATTCACTATTGAACCTTTCTCCCAGCCAACTCAATTTTAAACAGGACAGAACCAATTTCAATAACGCCGAATTGGTTTCGCTCAATGCCATTTTTAACCCAACCGAAAAACTTAAAATAAAAACACTAGGCTTTTTTAATTGGGACGAAACCGATTTTTTTAGGAACACTACTGATGTTGTAGATGTCAATAGCACAAATTTTATAAACACCGAAAATTTTGAGTTGCGCAACAAAAAAAAGATAGCTTTTGGTAAACTGGATTTTATCTACAACATCTCAAAAACCAAAATGCTGGAGGCCACTACCAAATACAATGAAGGTAGCTTTAACGATGCCTCCAATTTAGTGTTTAATGGCAATTCAACCATTGAAAACTTAAAACATAGCAACACGCTTTTTGATCAAAAAATAAGCTACACCAATAAGTTTAAAGACAAAAAAGTATTCCTGCTCACAGGCCGTTTTATAGATGAAAAAGCACCACAAAACTACAACATCAA
>TARA_R110002073_G_scaffold3115_10_pt1 | contig 18961 bp, 17 predicted proteins | sample TARA_R110002073 | Tara Oceans TARA_R110002073 (sample SAMEA4397174) | marine metagenome | biome: Polar Biome; feature: [DCM] deep chlorophyll maximum layer (ENVO:01000326); material: water (ENVO:00002006), including particulate matter (ENVO:01000060) such as... | depth 40 m
CGCGTACATTTTAAAGGATAGACGATTGATCCAACCCCTCAAAATATACCGTCATAAATCACAAATCAGTAATCCATACAAAGTCTGGTTCATGTTTAAATTTTCCAATGTAAACAATAGGGTGTAAGCTCAAAACTAACCTTAAGAGCGGGCAAAATTCCCGTGGCAGTCTGGTGTATAGTCAAAAAATCTTGTTGATAATGAGCTTGGGAGGCAAATAGCCATGGCCAGTGTAATGAAAACCACCCATCACGGCGGCTGTCCGCATGACTGTCCTGATACCTGTTCGATGGTATATGAAGTCGAAAATGGTCAGTTAATCTCAGTACGTGGCAATCCCGATCATCCGATGACGCGAGGTGGCTTGTGCGTCAAACTCAAAGATTATGAAAAACGTCATTATCATCCCGAGCGAGTGTTACATCCGATGCGACGAGTCGGTCCTAAAGGCAGTGGCCAGTTTGAACAAATCAGCTGGGATGATGCGCTGACCGAAATTACCGACCGTTGGAAAGCGATAATTGAAGAATATGGACCACAAGCCATTATCCCTTATAGCTATCTCGGCAATCAGGGCCTGGTACATGGGTTAAACGGTGGCGATGCTTTCTTCAACAAAATGGGCGCCACCGTTTGTGAGCGGACTTTTTGCGGTGAAGGCTCATGCACCGCATGGTTGTTAACCGTCGGTCCGACGGCAGGTGTGGATCCCGAAAGTTTTATTCATTCCAAATACATCATCATCTGGGGTTGTAACTCCGTCAGCACCAATCTGCATCACTGGCATATTGTTAAAGATGCCCAGAAACGTGGCGCTAAAGTGATTGTCATCGATCCCTACAAATCCAAAACCGCTAAAGAAGCTGACTGGCATATTTCCCCAAGACCTGGCACCGATGGTGCTCTGGCTATGGCAATGATGCACACCATCATCGAGGAAGGCTTGGTAGATCAGGATTATGTTGATAACTACACTGTCGGGTATGAAGAACTAGCCGAACGAGCCAAACAACGGACACCCGGATGGGCCGAAGAAGTTACCGGAGTAAGTGCTCACGACATTCGTCAGTTAGCTCGTGAATTTGCTACAACACAACCTGCAGCCATCCGTCTGGGTGTTGCTCTGGAACGTAATTATGGTGGTGGTCAGGCGATTCGGGCAATCAGCTCCTTACCGGCATTAGTCGGTGCATGGCGGCATGTTGGCGGTGGCGCTTTACAATTTCCGGTGTGGGAACATCCCTATAAATTTGATGTTATCTGCCGTCCGGATTTAATCCCTGAAGGTACACGGGTGATTAATGCCATTCAGATTGGTCGGGCATTAACCAATGAAATGAATCTGGATATTCCGATCAAATCGATGATGTGCTGGAATGCCAACCCTGTTACCCAGGCGGCTGAAACAGACAAAATCGTGGCAGGGCTTATGCGGGAAGATTTATTCCTGGTATCGGCCGAACATTTTCTTTCGGATACTGCGTCATTTGCCGATATTGTGCTTCCAGCATCAATGGGCGCAGAAATGGAAGATATGGTGTTGTCATGGGGCCATCTCTATCTTACCTACAATGAAAAATGTGTTGAGTCTCCCGGTGAAGCCATTCCGAACAATGAAATATTCCGCCGGCTCGCTGCCAAAATGGGTTATGAAGAAGAAAACTTCAAATGGAATGATAGTGAGTGTCTGGAAAACTATGTTGACTGGGACTCTCCAGCCTGTGAAGGAATTGATTTAGCTTATCTGCGTGAACATGGTTATGCCCGTCTTAATGTCGGTACCAGAGATAATCGGGCACCACATAAGGCCGGTAATTTTCCAACGGCCTCCGGAAAGTGTCATTTCCGTATTGATGATGCTACCAACTTTGTTGCCGGCCCATTCAGACAAATGTATGACGGTTTTCAGCCCGGTGAACCGCTGGATAGTCTGCCAGATTATGTGGCTTCAAGAGAAACGCCACAAACCAATCCGGAACTGGCTAAGCGGTTTCCATTGAATATCATTTCACCGAAAAGTCATGCCTTTTTGAACTCCTGTTACGCCAATATGGACAACAAGCTCAAAGTCCAAGGCGATCAGTTTGTCATGATCAGTGCTGCTGATGCTGATCTCCGGCAGATCCAGCAGGGAGATACTGTTAGGGTATATAATGACCGGGGTGGTTTTGATGCCAAGGCACAAATCACCGAAGATGTCAGCCCGGGTATTGTTGTGGCTACACTCGGATATTGGCGTCAACGCAATAATGGCACCGTGAACTGTGTCAGTTCAGCAGAGTTTGTTGATATGGGGCATGCGCCAACCTTCACCGATAACCTGGTGCAGGTCGAGGCTATTAGATAGTCCAGGGCTTGTTGATCTTTCATCTCCGCCTCTGTTTTGAGCTGAAAAAGCGTCAATCAAGGCACGAGGAGCGCCTTTTAGTTATTCTAAATAAACGACGAGCAACGCAGAGTGGCGCTTTTTCAGTCACAACCCGCGGGGCTGGGGCTATTTTTCCGCCCTATGGCGTTGGAAATGACTTATGTAGAACAACTACATCGCATCATTTCCGCCTTGTAGGACGAAAAAATAGCCTCCAGCAGTGGTGGAGATGAAAGATCAACAAGCCCTAGAAGCGGATATCCTGATTCAGTCAGATATCCGCTTTTTTATTATTCCGTATCAGCTTCCTGATTGGCTACAGTAATCGCTTCTTCACGTTGTTCGATAGCCATGGTTTCCAACAGTTTACCCATTGATTGCATCAGCCAGTAACAGGCGTAGATCCGGTCATAATAGACTTCGGTATATTCAATACCGGCGCTAAGCAATTCATTCTCAGTATCTAATAAATCAACTAAGGTGCGTTGACCCACGCGAAACTGAGACGCATAAGCTTCACGGGTTTTTTCGGCAGCTTCAACACGTTGCTTTAAGCCGGGTAAACGATTGTTAGCATTTTCCAATGCATTCCAGGCCAGGCGAACCTCCAGCGCAATTTCCCGTTTTGCCCGATTAATCAGCTCTTTTTGCTGTTCACTCAAATGTTCAATCTGTTCCACGCGGGCCATGTCTGCGCCGCCATTCAGCAGGTTATATTGCAGGCGAAACATCGCATAAAGGCCTTTATCATGGCCAGACAAACCATCAATGTTATTGTCGGCTGATGCACCCAAATCCAGATCTATACGAGGATGAAACGCAGATTTAGCCGCATTTTCCTGAGCCAGAGAGGCTTCATGATCGGCCAGTGCGCTGCGTAGCATTGGATGCTGGTAGTAGGCAATGTTTATCGCATCATCCAGCGTGGCAGGTGCTTTGTCGCAGCAATCATCACCTGGATTACTGATATCTTCCGGCATGATGCCAACAACCCGCTGAAAGTTGGTTCGGGCATCTTCGATATTGCCAAGTTGTGATTCGAGATTTGACTGTGCCAGAGATAAACGTGCCTGGGCCTGTTCAACATCGGCCTGACGGCCTACCCCGCTCTCAGCTCGTTGCTGGATCTGAGAAAAAATCGTTTCATGCGATTGCAGATTGGTTTGAGTCAGTTCCAAAAGATCCTGACGACGCAGAACATCAAGATAGGCTTCGATTGCCTGCAAGCTGGTGCGTTCAGAAATATCCGTTACGGCATACCCGGCAGAGTCGGCAGCTGCGGAGGTACGATCAACCTCACTTTTGGTATAAAAGCCGTCATATAACATTTGTTTTGCGGTAATGCTGGCCTCGCCTCTCGTCAGCGTCTCGCTGTCGGGGCGTGTCGCAGGATTCTTGGTATATTCCCGACCATATCCCAAATTCAGGTCAACTTTGGGAGCATAACCTGCACGCGCCTGATCAATCGTTTTATCCACACTCAACCGGCGGTATGCTTCGGCCAGAACTTCAGGATTGCTTTGAATGGTCTGTTCGACGGCCTGAACCAGCGTCTGCGCGAGGATTGTCGGAGAAAAGGCCGTTACACCCGTCAACAAAGTGGTGCTTAGCGCGAGTACTTTAATTTTTTTGTTCATCTATCCAACACTCCATCAGCGAACGTCTATTTCAACACGTCGATTTCTTGCTTCAGCAACTTCATCGGCAGTATCAATTAACAGCTCCGATTCGCCCATACCCTTGGTTGTAATGATATTTTCCGGAATGCCACGCCGTATAAGTTCCTGACGAACCCTCTCTGCGCGGCGTTCTGACAAACCAATATTATATTGTTCAGACCCCATAGTATCAGTATGTCCGATCACAATCGCTTCAGCAATTTGTCTGGCTTTTATTTCATCAAATACTTTTTGAGCCGCTGCTTCTGATTCTGCTGTAAACGTACTGGTGTCAAAGATGAAATAGAGACGGGCGCGATATGGTTCTGCAGGTAAAGCGGCTATCGCAGGCTCCATTTCGGGATCTGCCTCTACCGGTTTGGCACAAAACGCTGATTCGCCCTCAGCCAGCACCAAAGGCGCTTCAATCTCTTCTCGCATTTCGGAAGTAGGCGTTTCCGGACCAAACGAATTGACAGCACTGCTGTAACCGCTACATCCGGTGATTAATACGGAAAGTAACAAAAAAGATAAAATTCGGAATATATGTGTCAGCATCATGGCGCTTCTTTATTAAGTGGTTCGACTTTTACTGATAATGTTGAGCATGAAACCGTCAGCGTCGTCGTTGGTGTATGGACTTTTACTGCATCCAGTCTTTTGGCTGTCAATTGGCCACCAACTAATGCCAGTGTTCCATTAACAATAGATAAATCTGCCTGTCCTTGTTGTGACTGGTTATCAAAATGATAACTGTCAATCGAAAAACGGGTGTTGGGGCCAGCACCGATACGGGTATTGTCGTTAAACAAAATTCCTACACTGCTATTGCTATCGGTGTGTAATGCATCATCAATGAAGACTTCATCTCCCAAGCCAACTTTAACAAATTCACCAGCACGACTTAATTGCACATCACCCAGCAGTGTCTTTACTACACCCACACTTTGAGCATAGCCTGTCGAGCTAAAAAGCAGGGTAAATGATAATAAAGCTAAAACTATTTTTTTAGGCACCATATCTCTCAGAACCATCCATTGGTCGCAGCTGGTATCACGCAGTTTAACGTTTGTTTTAAACACTATAAAAGGCTAGATTGCTCTAGTCAGATCCATGTTTTATTCAAAAGCTTCCGCCAACACAATGTGAACTCTGTCACATTTTTTTCGAGATGACTATATTTAATAGAAAAAAAGCTTATGAATTCAATTTCTTCAAACCAAATAAAGCGGACATCAGTTAATAATCGTTTCTTTTGGATTGACTGTTAACCACATTATCGGCATAAATAGCATCTGGGTGAAGAAAAAATACAATAACAAAATGTAGCTTCAAACAGAGTAGGCGGTTTAATTGACGGTAAAAATTTACCCGGCAATTAGGTCAGCTTGCTCTGGTCTTAAAGATTGGGTTTCCCCTAATTGTTTTTACACATTAATTTTTCAAGGAATTAACATGAAAATTACAGCTGTATTTTTATCTTTATTTTTTATCTTTGGACTAGCGGCTTGCAATACGATTGAAGGTGCTGGTAAAGATGTAGAGGCTGCTGGTAGTGCAGTCGAAGAATCTGCAAAAGAAAATAAAAACTACTAGTATTACGTGCTTTTTAACTAATCTACTTAGTTAAGTTAAATGAAAAAAGCCCTGCTGAACTTTATGTAAGCAGGGCTTTTTATTTGCGCGATTTTTAATGTTTCAAAATCACATATAAAGCATGAATAATGCCGGGAATGAATCCGAGCAATGTCAGCAAAATACTTAACCAAAAATGTCCTTTAAAACCAACTTCCAGGAACACCCCTAAAGGTGGCAGTAAAATAGCGAACAGAATTTTGATTGGATCGGTCGCGGTAAAAGCCATATTCATTTCCTTTGTTTTGCTTCGTAGATTTATTCCACTGAGATCAATTATAGACACACTTCATTAATCCACATTAACCTGTGTTTAATCAAAACCTGGACATTACATCGTTGGCTAAAGATCGACACAATATTGCCCTTTTTTATCAGACTGAAATCGATAAGGATAATCTCTTGGATAAACCGGAAGATAATCAAAAACCTTCACTTGATGATGAAACACTCGAACTGGCACAACAACTGTTTGAGCTTGCACGACAAGGTAATACTGAAGCACTGGAAAAACCACTGGAACTGGGATTGGCACCGAATATTCGAGACAGTAATGGCAACAGTCTGTTAATGCTGGCAACCTATAATGGTCACGCAGCGATGACTCGACTTTTACTGCAACATGGCGCGGATCCTGAACTCGCGAATTTACGCCACCAAACACCACTGGCGGGAGTGGCTTTTAAAGGTCATGTAGATATCGCTCAAATACTGATAGAACATGGTGCCGATGTTAATGCCACCACTCCTGATGGAAAAACACCACTGATGTTTGCGGCTATGTTTAACCAAACAGCAATCATGGAGTTATTACTGTCTCATGGTGCTAATGCTGATTTACAGTCCGCCGATGGCATGACAGCAATGAGTCTGGCGCAATCAATGAATGCTCAGGACAGTATTCGACTATTGTCCAATCGTTAGCCCTTGCACGTTCGCATACGCATAACTTTTTCTTATACGCTTCATAAAAACATCTAACTTCTTTTTATCAAAAAAATATGCCTAAACTGCCTATGGTTTTTATTCAGGCAAGGTCGATGCTGGCTTAAATCTGTTTCAGCTCCAGCCCTGCTTCAAAACCCACTGATTTACAAGATAAAAAGGTAGGCTTATGGCGTTAATATCAATGCGACAACTGCTGGATTATGCTGCTGAACAACAGTTCGCGATTCCGGCTTTCAATGTCAGCAATATGGAGCAGGTCCAGGCTATCATGCAGGCAGCTGACGCTGTCGACAGTCCTGTTATTCTGCAGGGATCGGCCGGTTCCCGCTCCTATGCCGGTGAACCCTTTCTTCGCCATTTGATTCTGGCTGCGATAGAACAATATCCACATTTACCTGTTGTGATGCATCAGGATCATGGAGCCGAGCCTGCGGTCTGTGCACGCTCTATCCAATCCGGCTTTAGCTCAGTGATGATGGATGGTTCACTGATGAGTGATATGAAAACACCTTCGTCTTTTGATTATAACGTTGACGTTACTCGTAGAGTGGTTGAAATGGCCCATGCTTGTGGTGTTTCTGTAGAAGGCGAACTTGGCTGTCTGGGCTCCCTGGAAACCGGCATGATGGGTGAAGAAGACGGCCACGGTTCTGATGATAAACTGGATCACAGTCAATTATTAACCGATCCTGATGAAGCGGTTGAATTCATCAAACAGACCCATGTCGACGCCCTTGCAGTAGCCATCGGTACCAGCCATGGTGCCTATAAATTCAGCAAGCCACCGACAGCTGATGTGTTAGCCATCAGTCATCTGCAAAAGCTGCAACAATGCCTGCCAAATACGCATTTTGTAATGCATGGCTCCAGTTCAGTCCCACAGGATTGGCTGAAGATCATTAACAATTATGGTGGTGATATTGCTCAAACCTATGGTGTACCGGTTGACGAGATCGTCTCCGGTATTAAATTTGGCGTACGCAAAGTCAATATTGATACCGATTTACGTATGGCCACCACTGGTGCAATTCGTCAGTATCTGGGCCAGCCGGAACATGCCAGCGATTTTGACCCCCGTAAGTTCTATAAAGCCGCTACCACCGCAATGCAGTCTATCTGCCAATCCCGCTATGAAGCTTTCGGTAGTGCCGGGCATGCCAGCAAAATCAAAGTGATCTCACTGGAAAAAATGGTCAAACGTTATGCCTCCGGAGAGCTTTCCCCCAAAGGTATCTGATTTCTCTCCGTAACAAATCTCTGCCTTTTTTCTTTGGCATTGGCAGTAAATGGCGTAACCGTTTTTTAAGGATAACAACCATGAAGCCACATATCAGCTTGACCCAATTTATTATTGAGCAACAACGCAGCATTCCCAACGCATCTGGCGATTTCACTATGCTACTGAGTGATATTGCCAGTGCTTGCAAACGTATTGCTCATGCCGTCAGTCGTGGTGCGATGACTGGTCAGCTTGGCAGTGCCGAGAGTGAAAATGTGCAAGGTGAAACTCAAAAACAATTGGATATTATTACCAATGACATCATGGTTGATGCGCTGGAGTGGACAGGCCACCTGAGTGGTATGGTCTCTGAAGAAATTGATGAGCCGATTGCCATACCAGAGCACTTGCCCAAGGGAAAATATCTCGCTCTGTTTGACCCGTTGGATGGATCATCAAATATTGATATCAATCTGACCGTGGGTACTATCTTTTCAATATTAAAGGGTCGCCAAGGCTGTAATGCCAGCCTGGAAGATTTTCTGCAATCAGGCAGTCAGCAGGTTTGTGCGGGTTTTGTTTTATATGGTCCTTCAACCCTGATGATTCTTACTACCGGACATGGCGTTAATGGCTTTACGCTGGATCCGGATATCGGTGAGTTCGTGCTGACCCACCGCAATATGAGCATTCCCGAAGATTCGCAGGAGTTTGCCATCAACATGTCCAACCAGCGTTTCTGGGAAGCCCCTGTGCAACGTTACATTGATGAATGCATGCAAGGCCGGCAAGGTCCCCGCGGTAAGGATTTTAATATGCGCTGGGTCGCATCCATGGTCGCCGAGGCTTATCGAATTCTGACCCGTGGCGGTATCTTTCTTTACCCACTTGATCAGCGTGAGCCTGACAAAGGCGGCAAATTGCGGTTGATGTACGAAGCCAATCCTATTGGCTTTATTATTGAGCAGGCCGGAGGTCTTTGCTCAACGGGTCGACAACGCATTATGGATATTCAGCCTGAGAGTATTCATCAACGTGTACCGGTCATTTTCGGCTCAAAAAATGAAGTTGAACGGGTGATTGATTACCATCAGCAAGCGTAAACAAATCCATTGTCCGAAACCGTTTTATCTAAGGTGTAAACATTATGCGTAAACCATTAGTGGCCGGAAATTGGAAAATGAACAATCCAACCGAAAGCCCACGAACATTACTCCAGAATATTTTACACAGCGCCCATATGCTCGACAGCATTCTGTCCAGCAGTGAGAACGCTTTACCAATAGATATCGCTCTGTTTCCGCCATCGGTGTATCTCAGAGAGGCACAGGAAGTGCTGTCCGGTTCCAGGCTTCAATGGGGCACCCAAAATGTCTCTGCCTACGATGAAGGGCCTTATACCGGAGAGATTTCTGCTTCGATGATTAAAGGCTTCGGCTGTCACTACGTTTTAATAGGCCACTCAGAACGACGTTGCCTGTATGAAAAGCTGGAACTTGATCAATACGTTTTAGATCAGATTGTTGCTGAAAAATATGCCCAGGCAATCAACAATGATCTCACTCCAATTATCTGTATCGGTGAAACAGAAGATGATTACGAATCGGGGAAAACAGAGGAAGTGATTGCTCGCTTACTGGATATTTTAATTACCTATAAAGGCCCAAAAGCATTAGCCAATGTAGTTCTGGCCTATGAACCTGTATGGGCAATTGGTTCTGGCAAGTCTGCCACCCCGGAATGGGCTCAGAATGTTCATAACTTTATGCGTCAGCGAATTGCCAAACATGACCAGGCCAGCAGTGAAACCGTACGAATCATTTATGGTGGTAGCGTCAAAGCCCATAATGCTGCAGCAATCTTCTGCCAAGCAGATGTTGACGGCGGTCTTATCGGTGGCGCCTCACTCGACGCCGAGGAGTTTATCCAAATCTGTTTTGCCGCGACTCAATCCTACACTTGCCAGCCTGGCCATATAAATATCCCACCAGGACTCGAATCTGGAATCAACAAAGGATTATGAGCTTGAGAATAAAGCTTCATGAATCCTGTTTTAAGGCGGGTTTGTCCTGACTTCTTGTAATAAGTAATAGTGTCGTGTTCTATTATCACTCAAAATTTATGCACAATTAGTGTCCATTAGTTTGACTCTTCACTCTATGGATTACAGTAATTACAGTAGGTTGGGTTTCCATTTAATTTTTTAAGTTCTGACTCACTATAACCACATGATTTACAACAGCTCACCAGCGCCTTGACTTCATTGGTAGGCTGACCGCATAGCTCACAAGTCGGTCCAGATTCTCTACCGTCAGGCCAAAAATCCATTTCAGCACAATTCGGACATTTGCTTTGTAGCCGCTCAGCCAGGTTTAGTGCAGCCTTTTGAAGCATAATTTGTCTGAGTGGTGAGTTCATCGCTCTAAGGTCTGGCTCTAGGTAAACGGGCCACTCGGTATAGGGGGGTTGATGAATAGTGATAACTTCTTTATCAGATAACCCCTTCAGAATTCCATCTGGGCACCTAAGCATCCATTTCTGCCTGTCAAAGCTCGACAATTTTTGTTTCAAATCATCGAATGATTCAGCTTTCACCCCCTTAAGTGGAGTTGGCCCCTCTGCTAATGCATACACTATCACTTCAGGCTCTTTCTGATAAAGACAGATAATTTCCTGATTCCAGTTCATAAAGCCTGCCAAGGGACCACCACCAAAGCTACCTTCGCTACCTAACCCCACGTTAAGACCAGTCAGTTCAACAGCTTTTTTTGCTTTGATTAGTGCACAGTCCTTGGGAGATAACTTTCTTTCTATTTCCCCAGAGAAAGTACCAAGCTCATCGGTATCAAAAAAGTCGATTTCTACTAACTCGATACCAATATCGTAGAGAACCGGTGCCAGTTGTTGAGACTTCCGATGCTTGGTCAAGAGAGCTGCGTTTTTCAAAAATACCCCTCCTGTTTTTTTCTCTCCATGGAGTTAGCTTGGTCCTTATCCAGTAATCTGCCCTGCCGCTCACTGGTTCGAGAGTTCATCATTTCAATAATGATGTCTGCCACCGTTTCAGAATGACTTTCAACCGCCCCAGTCTGTGGATAGCAGCCCAGTGTTCTGAAGCGTATCCAGCGTTCTTCAATGCTGGCTTTTTCTGAATCGGTGAGATAAGACAATATCCGCTCATCATCGAGGCCCAGAATCTGCCCTGTTCCCTCATCCACCCATGAAAGTCTGGGTTTAGCAAAATAGAGCGGAACGATATCGATATTTTCTCTGAAGATATACATCCAGATATCCAGTTCAGTCCAGTTTGATAAGGGAAATACCCGCACCGTTTCCTTGGGGTTAATACGAGTGTTGTAGATGTTCCAGAGTTCGGGCCGCTGCGATTTCGGATCCCACCGATGCCCGGCACTTCGGATAGAAAAGATTCTTTCTTTGGCTCTTGAGCGCTCTTCGTCACGGCGAGCCCCACCCAATGCCGCATCAAAACCCTGTTTATCCACTGCTTGCTTGAGTGCTATTGTTTTCATCTGATCGTTATAGATAACCGAACCTGACTCAATCGGATGGACGCCCTCGGCTAGTGCGGCTTCATTGATATGAACGATCAGATCCAGATCATGTTCTTTAACCAGTCGATCACGGAAAGTCGCCATTTCGGCAAACTCCCAAGTCGTGTCAATATGCAACAGTTTGAATGGGACTTTACCCGGTGCAAATGCTTTGCGGGCAAGATGCAACATTACGGTCGAATCCTTGCCGATTGAATAAAACATGCAGGGATTTTCAAAGCCAGCAGCGACTTCGCGCATGATATGAATGCTCTCGGCCTCTAATTGCTGAAGATGATTGAGTGTTTTCATCTCACAACCTCCCACAAGCCCGGTCGATAACGCTCTATCACACTATCGTTCCAGGAAAATAGGAACAGCCAGTTGTTATCCACCAACTGCCGAACAGTTTCATGGGCAGAGATAATCTTCTCGATAGCCTCCTTGGGGGCAGCTATATATACGTTGAGTCTGAGTGGTTGATGCCGCCACTGATGGCCATCATGTATCGATTGGAGCGGCAGGCCAATACGTAGATCGCCACCGTTACCTTCAAATATTCCAATGTGCTGATTTACTGCGTTATGCAGCAACTTATTGCCACTGCCGAAAAAAACATTATCGGTCACTGACAAGTTGTATTGCATGTTTATCCAGTGCGTCACAATCATCGGGGCCGTCATAATCTGTTCAAGCAAGGCTGAGTCTGGATCATGACGCCAGTCGTAATCGTGTAAAAATACCCGACCATCGAGCGACATTGAGCGTGTTCTTTCACGCGGTGCCACAATAAACGCCGCATTATTGGCAAGCCCCCATTCAGGGCGGACTTCTGACCAGTCCTTTGCCTTGTCTGCCAATGCCTTTTTCAGTTTTTTGTCATCCAGTTGGTGTAAAGAGGACTCCATTGTTAAGGCACGTTCATGACGCGTCTCATTGGCTGCCTGACTCAACCAGGTATCAATTTCAGCATCAGCGAGCGAATCAAAGCAACTGACTTCATCGGTTGTTGTATTGTGCAGACCGGCAATGAACCGGGTCTGCTCTGGAATATCAATGCCCTGTTCCAATATTTTCTGCCTGATCTCCTTATCATTAAGTAAGCTGGTCAGTACACGCACATTGACCTCTCCAGTCTGTCCACCACAGGCGCCACAATCCAACCCGGATGCATGCAAATTATTTCGTGTTTCACTTCCGTGACCAAGTAAGAGAATGGTTGGTGCAAACTGCTGTATCAGCCCCATACCTTTTAAAACACCAGTGACCAGTTTTGCTTTCTCATCGAGACTCAATGGCTGATCATCACCGATCAACAGCCAGTTATCATGGTGGCTTAGAGAATCAATCAATTTTTCTTTTTTGTTGCTGAAAAAATTGTCTTTAATGAGTTTAAGTGCGTAGGCCCAACCTGCGGTTTCCACCATAGTAAAGGCAGAAATAGAAGAGTTAGCCCAGCCTTTCCAGTGGCTCTGAGTGTTCAGTCTTATTAACTTGTTCTGGCGAACTGACTTTTCAGTAACCTTGAATGCCGGAGCAACTAGGCCAGGCAACTGAGGGCGCTCCGTCATTGTATCTGCGGGTTGATAGCTGATGGGCAGCCCATAGAATCCAGCAAAGCCAATGGTCTGAATGCTTGGATTTTGATTTTCCAATGCCCTTCTGAAGCGCTCAGAGCGCACATCGATACAGAATACAGCCTGTAAGCGTGGCTCTGTATCAACAGTCTCAGGTGTTTTCTTTAAAATTCCATGTAGTTTCTTTTGATATTCGAGCTCGAATGCATGAGTCCATATCCAGAAGTAGCGAAGCTGCTCAATGTGCTCATCAATTAGTTCATTGATATAAAGCTTCTGCTGTGTCCAGCCAGTTTTCAGTGCATTAAAGTCTGTTGTTGCCTTTTTGGTTTTTAACTGACGCCAGACGATGAGATCCCAGGCCATCCTGACAGCCAGTAAAGATTCGACATATCGACTATTCTGACCCTTTAGATTTTTCTCCCACCGTTGCCAGGAGAAATAACTAGCCCAACCGTTGATACTCAATAACAGTTTATGGGCATACATTTCCAGTTCGTAAGCATCGAGCCCAAGCTCATCAGTAACAAGAGCAAACAAGCTTTCAAAGTCATGCGGTAAAGCAATAAAGGCTTCCCGGAGATGTCTTTCGCCCATCAGCAATGACATACCGTAATCATGTGTGGTGAAATCCAGCCAGTTCGAATAAAGGCTTTCCAAGTTATTCGGATGCTGATTAATAAATTCACCACAGAACTGGCTTATTTGATGAATTATTTCATCTTGCCAACGCATCTTATGGCGATCTCGACTTAGATCTGCTATTTCTGCAATACTCAGCCAGATGCCTGGTTGAGGTTGTTTCAGACCGGTTTTCAGAGACTCTATGTCTGCAGTAACGTTATAGGCTTTTGCAGCTGTAACCAATGATGAATCTGAAATGTTGCCTTTATCGTAATTGGTCATCAGCTCATCTGCTGATAGCGTGGTTTTGACATCCGCAAGTGCAGCCAATCTTGCAGATACCAACTCAATGGGATAATGACGATATTCCCATAAAGCATTGACGGCTATGAAACGATCCAGAGGCCAACTGGGTGCGATTAGCGCGCACGCAGTATGTATGGCTGAAAACCGCTCAGCACTAGATTCACTGATTGATTCAGATCTTGCTTCAATCATACCCAAGACTCCTTAATAGATTTTTGTTTTGCCTTGCTTTTATGAAGCGTTGGGCGCAGTACGACTGGCCATAACTGTAAGGTCAAACGCGTCATTACTTCATCCAGATATAAGCCGGAAAATAACCAGCGATATAGCGTTTGTGTCTGTTTGGCCTGAGGGAAAAGCCGGATCTGCACCGTCAGTACAAACAAGAAAAGAAACAGAAACATCAGCCAAACATCCATCGCATCAAGCATTCCGGTCGTTGCTAAAGACGGAATCAAATTTCCAATCAGCAATTTTCCGGCTAGATAGAAACCCACCAGTGCAGTAGAGATGAAAAGTGCCTGTAATGAGCCCGATAAACCACTATGACTAATTGCCGAAATCAAATATAAAGCCAGCGCAGTATTGACTAACAACCAGACACTGAGCGGCCCTTCATAATTGGTAAACAAAGCGATAGCAGCTGTCACTGCGAATGCAAGTGAAATACAAATTAAAGCGCCACTCAGCGTAATTGTTTTTTGCGGTGCTAACTGCTTGAGACTGTAATCCTGAACGGTTTCACCTGTACTCAGAAATGCATAGGCTTTGTAGAGTGAGTGGGTTAGCAAATGCAATAACGCCAGTTCATAAAGCCCCAACGCACACTCAATCAGCATAAGCCCCATCTGAGCACAGGTAGACCAGGCTAGTCGCACTTTTATGCTGATTCTGGTCAGCATGACCAATGCACTAATCACCGTACTCAAACCAGCAACAACAATCAGTGTCCATTGGGCGAGTGGCACCAGCACCATCAAGGGCGCGAAACTGATCAACAAAAAACCACCAAGATTGATAATTCCGGCATGTAACAGCGCGCTGATTGGAGTAGGGGCTTCAACCACTTGTATCAACCAACCATGCAGTGGCAATTGAGCACATTTGATTAATGCTGTCTGAGCAATCAGAAAAGCAGCCAGTTTTTCAACAAAACTCAGTTCGGCACCTTCAGAGAGTCCGAGATAATGGTCAAAGATGACGTTGAGCTGGAATGAGCCATGGTGCGCATAAAGTAATATCACAGCCCCTAGGAGACTCAGCTCTGCTAATCGTGCCAGTATGAATTTCTTATGCGCTGCCAGCACTGCTCGGGGCCTGTCTGGATAGAACAAAAGCAAACGGTGAAAACATAAACTGATAGCCACCCAGCCTAACCACAACAGTAAGAGATGATTGCTTAAAACAACTACAGAAACTGAAGCCAGACTTAATAATAACCATTGCCAAAATTGATGTGCTCTCTTTTCCCCCTGCAAGTAACGCTCAGAAAACCGGATGAGAATTATGGCCATAAAGCTGATCAGGAACAGCACGGTAAGATTAATATTGTTTAGACTTAACAGGCTTTCTGAGCTTTGTTCAGGAGTATTAAAAAAAGTAATTGCCACAATAAGCGTTGCTATACCTAAAGTAATTGAAATAACCCTCAATACTTTTCGGCGCTTAATTTCAGTGAGCGTGGCCTTGCCCGCGAGTAACGCACCAAAGATTAAAACCAACGGAATTACAATGGAAAAGTGGGTGAAAAATAATTGACTCACGGACATACCTCCTTAGTTGGCGGCAGTATGCCAAACGCGATAATATAAATAAAATAGATATTTATTAACAAATTGATAAGTTAAAGTTAACTATGGCTAAAATTAATTATCACCACCTCTACTATTTCTGGCGAGTCGCACTGTCAGGCAGCATTACTCGTACAGCTGAAGAATGTCATGTCTCACAATCAGCTCTGTCGCAACAAATTAAACAGCTTGAAAACACCATGAACGTCCAGTTATTTGAGCGAGTTGGGAGGCAACTCGTATTAACTGATATGGGTAGAAAAGTACTTAACTATGCAGATGAAATCTTTACCACAGGGGAAGAACTGCAATCATTCTTGAATAAAGGTGAGTCAGTAACACAACGGCATATCAACATTGGCGTATTAACGACGCTGTCGAGAAATTTTACCGAAGCATTCATTAGCCCTTTATTGAAAGAATCCAATGTCAGCTTCACCCTATCGACGCGGGGTATGACAAATTTGCTCAATGGCTTGACCAGTCATGAATTCGATTTGGTACTCACCAACCGTTCAGTAAATCAGCAAAATGACGATGCCATTTGGCAGAATCAATTGGTTTCAAGGCAGTCTGTCTCAATCATTGGACCTGCCGAATACAAACCAAACAGTAACTTTCCGCATGGTTATGATGACTTTAAATGGGTTTTACCAACGGGGATCACAGAAATCCGTTCAGGATTCAATGCTTATTGTTCCGCTGTAGGTTACAACCCGGAAGTGGTTGCTGATGCTGATGATATGGCGATGTTACGATTATTGGTCAGGGATAGTGGTGCCGTCACAGCACTCCCCCTGGTCGTAGTCAAAGATGAAATTAGTAGCGGCCGACTAGCTGAGTATCAGGTATTACCTGGTGTTTTCGAAAACTTTTATGCCATAACAATCCGCCGCACCTATATTCCAGATATTGTTAAAAGTCTCCTTAACAGAAATATAGTAGCTTAAAAATCCTAATCTGGAGAACAGCCCGAACTATAGTATGCAACTTCCGGTGTAATCCCCACAAAATCCCTCAGGCATAAAAAAACGGCTAGTCGAAAATCGACTAACCGCTTCAAGTAATTGATGGGCCCACCAGGACTCGAACCTGGGACCAAGGGATTATGAGAATTATGGGCCTAAATTTGAAATTCTTTGATAGTCTTTTAATATCATTCACTTAACTCATTTTCGCACTTAATCGAGTTTGACATTTTTTGCATAAAATCGCTATTATTTGAGCGCTACTGTCTACATAGTGTCTACATGGGGCCCAAAGGGATTTTTTACAAAGACTAGGATTCAAACAAGTGCAAAAACCTTCATACACAAGCCATATCATATTGTTTTTAAAGACAAATATCTCATGTAGACACTCATGAGGATCACAAAATCATTTGTAGACAAGACGCTTCCACCCACGCCAAAACCTGGCCAAGTGTCTACACAGAGCTTCTATCGAGACGATTCTATTCCTGGCTTTGCTCTGAGAATTACCAGTAATGGGGCTAAATCCTTCATCGTTGAAAAACGCATTAATGGCCGTGTTAAACGCATTACCTTGGGTCGCTACGGTAATTTAACCGTTGAACAAGCACGTACCCAAGCGATGAACATTTTAGGGCAAGTCGCCACAGGCAGAGATCCCCTATCAGAAAAACGAGAAAAGAATGCTCGTTCCATTACCTTGATAGAAGTCTTTCGAGATTACTTAGCCACTCGTAAAGATCTCAGTGATAGCACTATTCATGATTACACCCGACACATAAATACATCATTTGCTGATTGGCAGACAAAACCCATTGCTGAAATTACTAAAGATATGGTGGAAAAACGGCATAGAGAGTTAGGCAAAAAAAGCCATGCTAGAGCTGACGGATCTATGAGAGTTTTAAAAGCTTTTATCAACCATGCCAAAAACAAATTTGAAGATGCGAATGGTAACCCGATCATTTTGGTTAATCCGGTTGAACGCCTGAGCCAAATTCGAGCCTGGTATAAAGTTGAGAGACGTAAAACGCTGATTAAACCACATCAGCTTTCTGCCTGGTATCAAGCCACACTTCAATTGAATTATGAAACAACCAGAGATTATCTGCATTTCCTGTTATTTACAGGCTTAAGACGCTCAGAAGCAGCAAAGCTACAATGGCATCAAATTGATTTTGAAGACCTGACATTCACCATTGAAGAAACGAAGAATGGAGAAGCCCACACACTACCCTTATCAGATTTTTTAGAGGCATTACTTCGTAGAAGGTTTGAATCAAGACAAGGTTATTATGTATTTCCAAGTGACTCGAAAACTGGTTACATTCAAGATCCGCGTAAGTCTTTACTTCGGGTTTCTGAATTGTCAGGAGTAGACTTTACACTTCACGACCTTAGAAGAACTTTCCTCACGATTGCAGAAAGTATCGATATTCCTGCCTATGCTTTAAAACGGTTAGTAAACCATAAAGATCAAAGAGATGTGACAGCGGGTTATATCATTAGCAATGTTGAAAGACTTAGAGCACCAATGCAAAAAATCACAGACTTTGTAATTCACCACTTAAATGTTTCATAAAAGTCTTTAGGGCTTAAAGACAATATCTCTATGGTATTCGAGAAAAGTAAGCAATCCTTTTGGAAGCTTCCTCAAGCTCATTTTTATATCTAAGCCAAGTCTTTCGATATCACCTTGAGATAGACTGGATGAAAACACGATTTTTCCTAGGTCATCGAATGTTATTAGGCCAGCGTCATACAAATGATCAAGGTTTGGAGTTAACAATAAGCCGTTTGCTGGATCAAGCCGCTCAGTATTTGAACAATCTCGCCAAGGTTTGGAATGTGAAGCTTTAAGAAGCCCCATGTTATTGATGCCGGTAACTGAACAGCCTCCCCATAGATTAATGACTCGCTTTCTGAACTCCCCTTGCCCTATGCGGCTTTTTTGAAGGTTTATTTGTTCTGTCTTAGGCAGCGTTTTATATTCTTTTTGGTGAAGCTCTATATCGTCAAGTGGATCAAATGCCAACTCTCTCGACAAAGAGAAAATAAACTCGCTAGGTCTATCTGTGTGAAGGGAATATGCCAGAAGCTCTATATTTCCATAGTACTCAAATGGGTCACGGTGCAAGTCTCTGTAAAATAGGTGGATCTCATCACCACTCTTGGTTGAATCAACAATCCTCTTATCTGATCCATGCTTTTCTTGTCCATCTATAAAAAGCTTGTTTGATTCAATATAATTTTGATATTGAGTCTCCCTGACCTGCTCCCCACTTTCTAATCCATAAAAAACTTAGTAATGTTC
>TARA_R110002073_G_scaffold83444_3_pt1 | contig 18957 bp, 15 predicted proteins | sample TARA_R110002073 | Tara Oceans TARA_R110002073 (sample SAMEA4397174) | marine metagenome | biome: Polar Biome; feature: [DCM] deep chlorophyll maximum layer (ENVO:01000326); material: water (ENVO:00002006), including particulate matter (ENVO:01000060) such as... | depth 40 m
GAGCGAGAATACCGCGGAGGAGGTTGGCAATGTCGTGGCAGAGGCCATGGCGGCCTTTGACGGTCCGATCATCGGCGCGATCAACGGCCACTGCATCACCGGGGGGTTCGAAATGGCGCTCGCCTGTGATGTGCTGATAGCCTCCGAGAATGCACGCTTTGCCGATACCCATGCGCGGGTTGGCATGCTGCCCGGCTGGGGCCTGAGCCAGAGGCTGCCCCGCCTTATCGGCCTGTCGCGTGCGCGCGAGATCGCCTTCACCGGCGCGCCTGTTTTCGCGCAGCAGGCCTACGAATGGGGCCTGGTGAACCATGTGCTCAGCGCGGAGGAACTGTTGCCAAAGGCAATGGAAATCGCGCGCAATATGTGCGCCTGTGTGCCGGCGGTGCTCGCGGGCTACCAGGCGCTGATTGAGGAAGGCTATTCGATGCCGCTGGACGAGGCCCTTGCGTGGGAAGCGGAGCGCGCCATTGCGTGGGCCCAACAGGCCACCGGCGAGATGATTGAGCAACGCAGACAGGACGTGCTGGCCAAGGGGCGCAGCGAGAAGCAATAACAACGACCGACAGGATGCTCGGGCTGACAGAGACACCCGCCCGCTTCCAAGTGGGCGACCAGGTGGGCTACGGCATGCTGGAGTTCGGCTTCTGGAGCCAGTTCGATAAATACATGCGATAAACGACAAATACGCAACGGAGAGAGCACATGCAAAGACTGAGCGGCAAGGTGGCGATCGTGACGGGCGGAGCACGGGGCATGGGAGAGGCCACCGTGCGCCTCATGGTCAGCGAAGGGGCCAGGGTATTAATTGGCGACCTGCTGGATGAACCCGGCGAGGCGCTCGCCTCCGAGCTGGGCGAGGCCGCAAGCTTCCTGCACATGGATGTGACGCAGAAGCAGGACTGGCAAACTGCCGTGACGGCCGCACAGGCGCTGGGGCCGCTGCAGGTACTGGTGAACAATGCCGCCATCGTGATGCAGAAAACCATCATGGAAACCAGCGAAGAGGATTTCATGAACATCGTGCGCATCAACCAGTTGAGCGTCTTTCTCGGCATGCAGTCGGTGTTTGAGACCCTGCGTGACAACGGCGGCGGCTCGATTATCAACGTGTCATCTATCGACGGCATGCAATCGAAGAACTCACTCTGCGCCTATTCGGCCACCAAATGGGCAGTGCGCGGCATGACCAAATCCGCCGCACTGGAGATGGGCAAGTACAACATTCGCGTGAACAGCGTGCACCCGGGCGGCATCTACACGGCGATGCACGGCTCGCAGTTCATGAGCCAGCAGGATGCCGACGGCTTCTACCAGCAGCACGCGCTACCGCGGGTTGGCCTGCCCCACGAAGTGGCCGCGGTCACCGCTTTTCTCGCCTCGGACGAGGCCAGCTACAGCACCGGATCGGAATTCATGGCGGACGGCGGCTGGCACGCGGGCATGGTCGAAAGCTCACTGCCGCAACTGTAACGCGGGCGCAGAGATTCCCGCAGAGACACTTCAGGAGAATAGGCGATGTTTACCGGCGTCAGTTACGACTACCGCAATGCCCGTGTTCTGGTTACGGGTGGCACCAGTGGCATAGGCCTGGCCTGCGCAAAAGCCTACCGCGAGGCCGGCGCACAGGTAAGCATCACCGGGCGCAAGGCAGCCGCAAAGGACTACGACGAAGACCTCGAGGGTTTCACCTACCGGCAACTGGACGTGGCCGAGCGCGCTGCCCTGTATGCTTTGGGCGCTGAACTCGACGCGCTCGACATACTGGTTGCCAATGCCGGGGGTGCGCAGGCCGATGAATGGGGCGCAGACGGATTCGATGCCTCTCTTGCCATCAATCTCGCCAGCGTGTTCCACCTCGCCTCAGCCTGCAAACCCCTGCTGGAAAAAAGCGCCTTCCAGGGCGGCGCGAGTATCGTCGGCATCGCCTCGATGACTTCCTATTTCGGCTTCGAATGGACGCCCGGCTACGGCCCGGCCAAGGCCGGCCTGGTGCAGCTGATGAAAACCCTCGGCATGAGCTGGGGCGCATCCGGTATTCGGGCGAACGCTGTGGCGGCGGGTTTGACCCGCTCCAACCTCACCGCGTTTACCCTCGAACACATGCAGGAGATGGTCGCCGATACACTGAAAAGGCAGGGCCTGAAACGCACCGGTGAGCCGGAGGACATCGCCGCCGCGGTACTGTTTTTGACATCACCCGCAGCCGCGTGGATAACCGGGCAGACCCTGCCGGTAGATGGCGGTTTCAGTACGGGTATGAACTGAAAGGGGCAAACGCGCGACGGCAACAACCGGCGTTGGCTGAAGCGGCGGCGTTCGCTAGAAGGGAAATACCCTGGGTACGAGCAACAGTACCACTGCCGAGTACACGATAGACACTGGCAGACCCGCGCGGAAATAGTCGCGGAACTGGTAGCCACCGAGGTTCTGCACCATGAGATTCGTGGTATAGCCATAGGGCGTGAGGAAGCTCGCGCTCGCGCCATAGGCCACCGCCATCACAAATGGCATGTAACTCACGCCGTAACTTTCAGCAAGGCCGAAGGCAATCGGAAAACTCAATGCAGCCGCCGCGTTGTTGGTCATGGTTTCTGTCAGCATCAGCGTGCCGAGATAAATGCCCACCAGCGCACCCCACGGGCCGACCATCGACAGGTTGCTGTGCAGCGTACTGGCCAACACACTCACCAGGCCGGAATTGGTCAGCGCATCCGACAGCGTCAGTGCCGAGGCGATGATGAGCCAGAGTTCAAAGGGAAAGCGCCTTCGCAACTCATCCGCGCCCACCACGCCCATCACCAGCATGACAAACAGCAGGGCAGCAACCCCCTTGATCAGCGGTACGATCTCCAGTGTTGCCAGCGCAATCATCAGCACCACACCGCCGGTAACGATGACATTCTGCACGGGCGATGTTTTTACATCACCTACCGCGTCGTTGATCACTACAAAGTTCTTGTCGAGGTTTTTGCGTTCATGAAAATCCGGCCCGATAGCCAGCATCATGTTATCGCCCGCCTGTATGGTGATATTCCCGAGCTTGCCCGACAAGCGCTTGCCGCCGCGACGAATACCCACCACTGCAGCATCAAAAACCGAGCGAAAAGCGCTTTCCTTGACGGTTTTACCCTCGATGGCGGCGTTCGGCATGACGATGACTTCGATCATATTTTCCTGCAACAGGCCCTCATCCACCGCAAACAGTCGCAGCCCATCGAATTCTTCCAGTGCCTGTACACGGGTGATATCGCCTGAAAATATGAGCTTATCGCCCGCCTCTATATGTTCCTGTGGCGTGACCGGTGAAATCAGATAATTGCCGCGCACGATTTCCACCAGGAACAGATCTTCCAGATCGCGCAGACGATTTTCCAGAATGGACTTGCCGATCAGGCTGGAGGCTTCGCTCACTTCGGCCTCTATCACGAACTCCTTGATATCCAGCGGCTCCATGCTGCCCTTTGGCAGCAGCTTCGAACTGAGCAGCATCGCCACAAGCCCGAGCAGCGTGGCGGTCGCACCCACGATAAGAAAATCAAAAAAGGCCAGGCCCTCGCCGGTGGCGTCTTCCAGAAAACTGCTGACGATCAGGTTGGTGGAGGTGCCGATGAGCGTCATGGTGCCGCCGAGTATGGCCGCGTAGGACAGCGGTATCAGCAGCTTGGTTTTGGCGTGGTGGCGGTTGCTGCGCACCGTGTGCGCGAGGGTCGCGACCACCGCGGTGTTGTTGACAAACGCGGAGAAGAAAGCCGTGACGGTGCCGAGACGCAGCAGGCTGGCGGAGTAGCTCGGTGTAATCAGGGTGTGGGAGAGCCGCGAAAGCCACGGCAGCTTTTCCAGGCCTATCGAAACCAGCAGTAACAACACCAGGGTTACCACACCCACGTTGGTCGCTTTATCCAGCACCTGTGCGGTATCCACCAGGCCGAGAAAATAGGTCACAAGCATGGTGCAGACAAAAATCCAGACCGCGGGCCAGGTAGTAAAAATCAGGCAGACCAATAGAGCCAGGAAGAGCCCTGCAACCAGTATCTGGTCAAACATCCGGATGTTCCATCGTCCATTATTCTCGTGGGGCACAGCATACGCGCTCCGAGGGTTGCGCCACAATAGGCGGCGCGAGCCGATGCCAAATCCGCTACACTGGTGTCAAATTCCCGGTTTTTGCGCAAGGCAATCGGCAGGCATGAAAAAACCCCTATACATACTATTGCTGCTTCTGGCAACGCTTCTGCTGCTGGCTTACGCGTTTCGCGAGACCCTCATGGAACGCGTCGACAGCCTGCGCACCGCCAGCATGTTCGTTCCCGCCGAGCGCGCGGACTTCTCCCCCGGGCCGGCGGTAGGATCTACCTTCCCCGGTTTGCAGGCGAGCTTCGAGGGTAAACGCGTAACGCTGCTGAATGATTTTGCCGGGCCCAATGGCACACTACTGGTGGCGCTGCGCTCGGTGGACTGGTGCCCCTACTGTAAACGCCAACTGGTCCAGTTGCAGGAGCACCAGCCGTTCTTTACCGCATCCGGCATCGGTCTGGTGGCCATCAGTTATGATTCGCCGGAGGCGCAGGCAGATTTCGCTCAGCGCTTCGATATCAGCCTGCCCCTGCTGTCAGACAACAATGCCCTCTCCTTTCGTACGCTCGGCATTCTCAACGAAAGTTATCAGCCGGGCGACAGCGAGTACGGCGTACCCCACCCGGGAATGATCATCGTCGATGACGACAACAAGGTGGTGGGCAAGCTGTTCCTGAAAGATTTTGGTCAACGGGTGGATTCGGCCGCTGCCCTGGCCTATGCCCGGCGGGAACTCGGCCTGACGCAGCCTTTCGGGCGCTGACCGGGGTTGTGCGTAGCCCCTGCCGGGCACACCGCCGCACGGTCAATCCACAATCCGGATATCGCACTAGCCCCCGGCAGGTGAATACCAGATCGGTGATGTCCAGGCGCGCTCCTGAATCACCGGCCGGTGCTCGGCCGCACAGCAGCCTTCAAACCCCTCGCCGATGGTGTCGGGATTACCGCAATCCACCTTGTTCGCCACACACATGCGCTGGCTCCAGCGACAGGTGGGATTCTCAACTACCCGCGCGTAATAGAACGCGCGTTCCGCTGGATCGAAATGTTCATCGGTCCACACCGCGCAGAGTTCGGCGAATCCGGTACCGCGCGTCTCACACGTCTGGATATCTACCGAGGCGCCGTTGCGTGCATTGCCGGCAACGTCGATTACCTGCTCCCGATACTGACCGGTGGAATCGACAGTGCCCTTGATAATCTGCGCTCGCTGTAAAGGCGTACCCGGCGCACCGGCCGTACCCGGATCCTGGCTGGCGGCAACCAGGAAGCGCGGCCCACGCCGCTCTTTCCCGGCACCGGTTCCCGACTCGGTCGCGGGCGCCGCGCGCACGCCGTCCAGTTCACCGCCCATGGGCACACCGCCGGCGTAGGCCTGCTCAATGCGTGACTGGTTTGCGCACAGATCCTGCGGGTAGTCCCAGCCGCCGAAAAAGCGTGCGACGATGCGCGGCCCGCTGGTGCCGTAGGTCTCTTTGCGCTGCAGCGCGTTGAACAGCGCATCGCGGCTGTTTTCCTCCGCCCACACCACAGCAAGCCCACCGGGGTTGTACTCGAGCTTGTCGGGCAGCCCGGGGGGCGCTTTCTTGCGTGCGGGTACGCCCGCGCCGCCGTGACCGAGAAAACGGTCCTCCTCCACTGCCCCGGGTGTGCCAAGGTGGGTATCGGTGCTGGCGATGATTCCGAACTGGTAGGGATTGACGCCCAGTCGCGCATCGATCGACAGGCCTTCTCCGAGCGCCTGGCGCACGAACCCGGTATCCGGCTGCGGCGGATTGTTCAGTCCGGCGATGTTGTCCTCGGGCAACTGCTCGAAGGCGCACAGTTCATCCTCCGTGACGCCCGCTTCGAAATAGCACTCCGAGGCGCCCTTGTGCTGCATGATCTCAACCAGCGGTTCAAGCCGGGCGCGGGTCTCGGCATACTCGCGCGTGAGCTCCACCCCCTCGGCGATGGGTCCGTCGAACATATAACCCGCACTGAGGTTGGAATTGTGCGGAATCACCAGCGCCTCGCAGCCGCTCTCCGCGTTGTTGCACTGTGAATCGAGTGCCTGCCAGAGCTTTACCGCCTCGGGCCTGTCGATATAGCTGGCAGGCAGCTCGGGCACCACCGCGTTGCGAAATACGATATTGCGATGCAGGTTACCGCCGGAGCGCGGTTGCACTCCTGTCCACTCATAGCCCATGAAGGTAGTGAATGTACAATCCGCGCTGCGATCGTAATGCGTCTCTGCAGCGGCCTGCATCTCCGCCCAGGGAGCGCGCGCCGCGTCCAGGCAGAGCGCGTCGTCTTCGCCACACTGGCCGAGATGCGCTGCCCGCATTGAAGAATTGAAATTGAACAGGTAGTAAGCGCCGCGCGGCCACAGGCGGTAGAGCTGACACTGCCAGGAACCGTAACCTTCAACTTCCGGGGTATTGCACATGTGCACTTCACCGATGAGCTCGGCATGGTCCGACACCATCGCAAAGTCCAGCGGCTTGCGCAGCTGCAGCGAACGCAGGCCTTTGCCTTCTTCCGTCCAGGGCTGGATGGGCAGCCGCTCACCCTGGGCAAAACGGTAAGCGTCGGCCGGGCTGGTGCGGGTTCCCTGGGTGCTGGCGTCGAGGGAGTAGCGAGTGTGCACGTGCAGGTCGCCAAAAAAGGGCTGCCGGAGCGGATCATGCGCCGCGCAGGGTGCGCGCCGCTCCGAGTAGTCGCGTGTATCGAGGGGCTGCGCGACACTCAGGCCAGGCAGCAGGCAACTCAACAGGGCTGCCATGAGGCTGCGGCGAATCACCTTCACATCTCCCTGCCGCTGGTGGAACCGTAGCGCCTGGTATGCGCATCGAGGGCATCCAGAATACCCTGGTGACGCATGGCGATAATGTCGCGGTAGTCGTCGTGGGTGATGACATAGAATTCACCCTCGCGAACCGCGTCGACAACGCGTTCACCCACAACCAGCGGCGAGATGCCGCTGGCGGTGTCTGGCGCTGGCTGCTGGTGATCAATCCCCGAGTCGAATTCCGGGGGGCGCACCGCGAACGACTGGGTAGTGAGCCGGGTATCCACGAGTCCGGGGCACAGCACCGATACGCCCACACCCTTCTCCGCCACTTCCATCAGCAGTGCCTCGGACAAACCCACCACGGCAAATTTGGTGGTGGTGTACAGGCCCTCGGGGGGGCCGGATATCAACCCGCCCATGGACGCGGTGTTCACAATATGTCCCTCGCCCTGCTCCGCCAGCAGCGGCAGGAACACCTTCACACCGTGGATCACCCCGTACAGGTTGACGTTGATCAGAAACTGCCAGTCGCGAATGTCCGCTTCCTGCATCATGGCGCCCACCCACACGCCCGCGTTGTTGCACACCAGGTGCACGCCGCCAAAACGTTCTAGCACGGCGTCGCGCAATGCTTCCACCGAAGCCAGATCCGACACGTCGACCCGACACGCCATGGCGCTCTCACCGATGGAATCCGCAACTGACTTCGCGCTTTCGATATCGATGTCGGCAACCGCGACCTGCATGCCCGCGGCGGCGGCCGCACACGCAATGCCCTCGCCAATGCCGGAGCCCGCCCCGGTCACCACCGCGACCTTGCCCTGTAATTCCTGCATGTTTCTACCCCTGTTGTAGCGCAGCCCGTTTCAGGACTGACAATCAATCATGACTTTGATGGCGTGTTCGGTGTCGCGCGCGGCGCTGAAAGCCGACTCGATCTGCGACAGTGGGAAGCGGTGCGTGATCATGCTCGCCGGGTTGATCTCGCCACGCCTGAGGATGGCGATCACTTCGTCGAATTCCTGTGCGTATGCCAACGCGGCAACAATCGACAGTTCCTTGGCCAGCAACATCACCAGATCCACCGTCGCGGCCTCTTTGTGTACCCCCGTGAGACATATGCGGCTGCCCGGCCCCGCAATCTGCACAATGCCTTCAAATACCGCCCGCGCGCCCGTCGCCTCGAAAAATACCGTACTGCCCGGCATCGACATGCCGAAGAAGGATGACTCACCGTGCAATTCCATCAGGCGCTGCCCCAGCGCCGGATCATCGCCACGCAGCGGCGTAGCGCCCATGGCTTGCGCCGCATCCAGACGTCGCGTGGACAGATCCACCACCACAATATCGGAAAGACCCCGATGTACAAGCATCTGCACGATCGACAGCCCGATGGGCCCTGCCCCATAAATAACCGCCTTGTCGTCCGGGCCTGCGGCAATTCGGTTCACGCTGTGTTGCGCCACCGCCAGCGGCTCCACCAACGCGCCGTATTCCGCCGGCAGATCGTCCGGCAGGCGCAACGTGCTGCCGGGCCGTTTCGCCGCATTGCGCACCAGCAGCAGGGGCGTAAAACCGCCCTCCGTACCGCCATTGCCAATGTTGTCGCCATTGTCGAGGGGCTGCACCACCACGCGGTCGCCAATGCTCACATGGGTGACGTTGGCGCCGGCCTCGCTGATTTCGCCCCAGAGTTCATGCCCGATGGGCATCGGTGTATCCGGCCCGGTGAGCCCGCCCATGCCCAGGTAGCCGAGATCAGAACCGCAGATACCGCACTGCTGAACGCGCACAACCACATCGTCTGGCCCACACACGGGTGCCGGGATGTGATCGAGACGCAAATCGTTGACACCGTGAATTCTCGCCTGGGGTATCTGCTGCATGTGAATTTATTTTCCTGGCGGCTGATGAGGCACATTAGGGCGGCCCCAGCCCGTGGTCAACTGTGCTGGCCGGTATATTGAACCGGGCAGTGCGATTTCCCTAGCGGGCTGGATTCAGCCTTTCATGCGCTGCCACACTGCAGCCCAACACACAGTGGCGACGCACTATGTCAAATACACACTGGGATCTCGAAGTGGACTGGCTGGTGGCCGGCGCAGGGGCCGCGGGCATGACCGCAGCGGTGGTCGCCCATGAGCTGGGGGGCACCACGCTGGTTGTGGAAAAAACTCCCTTCTACGGCGGTACCACCGCAAAATCCGGCGGTGTTGCATGGATACCGGGCAACCACCGCCAGGCCGAGGTAGGCATTGAAGACAGCACCGGGGAAGGCTACAGCTATCTCAAGGGGCTGATCGGCGATACGGTACCCGATGCACGCGTGCGCGCCTACGCCGAACGTTCCAGCGAGATGCTGCACTTCATGATGCAGCATTCCCGCGTGCACTTCAGCGCCATTCCAAAATACATGGATTACTACGAGACAGTACCGGGCTACAAACCCGGTGGGCGATCCATGGACAATGCACCGTTCAACCTGCGCGAACTCGGTCCGGAGGCGGCCAACATCCGCCTCGGTCACTACGACGGCCTGATGCTGCCCTTCAATATCAACATCGAGGAGGGCCGTCAGCTACAGGCGATGAACCTGCGCACCCTGCTCACCGGCGCGCGTTTGCTGCTGCGCTACTGGCTGGACATTCCCGCGCGACTGCGCCGGGAGCGTGACAACCGCATGTGCCTGGGGCCCGCGCTGGTGGCGCGGCTGCGGCGCTCACTGCAGGATCGCGACATCCCGCTGTGGCTTGACGCGCCGATTGAAGAGCTTGTGAGCATAGAGGGCCGGGTCGCCGGGGCGATCGTCCGCCGTGCAGGCAAAACCCGACGTATCCTCGCGCGACGCGGCGTACTGCTGGCCACCGGTGGTTTCTCGCAGAACGCGGCACTCCGCCAACGCCATCAACAGGCACCCATCGGCGCAGACTGGAGCGCCTCCGCACCCGGCGCCACCGGCGACGCAATCAGCCTTGGGGAGAGCGTGGGCGCAGCGCTCGACTTCATGCACTGCGCCTGGTGGTCGCCCAGCTACACCCTGCCGGATGGGCGCGTGCTGGCACTTATTTCCGGGAAATCCAATCCCCATTCGATCATGGTCAGCGGGCTGGGAAAGCGCTTCGCCAACGAGGCGCAGCCCTACGAAGATCTGGTCAAGGCGCAGTATGCGGCGCACGCGCGGGGTGAACAGACCATTCCCTGCTACCTGGTTTTCGATGCGCAATACCGCAGCAAGTACGCGGCGGGCCATATCAAGCCCGGCAAGGTCGAGAGCGATGCGCGCCTGCCGGCGGAAGTCTTCAGCTCGGGGCTGTTGACCAAGGCGGACAGCCTGGAGGCCCTGGCGGAAAAGCTCGCGATGCCGCCGGCGGCACTGGTCGCCACCGTGCGCGAATTCAATACGCACGCGAAACGCGGCGAAGATCCGCTGTTTGCACGCGGCGCCTCGGAACACGACCGCTACTACGCCGACCCCAGCGTCAAACCCAATCCGTCGCTGGCTGCGGTTGAGACAGCGCCGTTCTATGCCATGCGCTGCGAGCCGGGCGACCTCGATACCAAGGGCGGACTGCGCTGTGATGAGCACGCGCGCGTGCTGCGCGCAGACGGTTCGACAATTACAGGGCTCTATGCAGCGGGTAACGCGAGCGCGCCCGCCGTGGGCGACACATACCCGGGCGCGGGCGCAACCATCGGCTCGGCCATGACCTTCGCTTACCTGGCCGCGCTGCACGCGTTCGGCAACAGCACTCAGGGGGAACACTAATATGCGCGAACCGCGCTACGCATACCTGCAACCGGGGCGCTACGCGCGCGGCTGGCATATCGTCCTGTTTTCCAGCGAACTCGGCGTGGGTGAGGTGCAGAAACTGCGCTATTTTGAACAGGACCTCGTGGCCTACCGCGGCGAATCCGGCCGTGTCGCCATACTCGATGCTCATTGCCCGCACCTGGGGGCGCATCTGGCCAGCGGCGGCGGGCGCGTGAGTGGCGACAATATTGCCTGCCCCTTTCACGGCTGGACCTTTAACCCCGAGGGCCGCTGCGTGGCCATCCCCTACGCCAATTCGATCCCGGAGAGGGCCACAGACGCCCTGCGCGGCTGGCCGGTACTGGAGAAAAATGGCTTTATCGCCCTCTGGTACGATGCCGAGCGCGGTCCACCGGAAGAGTATCTGCCAGACATCAGCGTGTGGGGAGAGGACGCCTGGGGTGACTGGCAATTCTTCCGCTCACGCATTCGCGCCAAGCCCTGCGATGTGATCGAGAATATTGTCGACATCGCGCATTTCCCGCACGTGCACGGAGGCCGGGTGCGCAAATGGGAGAACAGCTTCACGGAATATACTGTCACGCAGCGCTCGAGCGTGGATTCCGACGCCGGCGCCCACATGATTCAACCGCCGGACGCGCCCTTCGATCTGCTGGCTGCGCGCGAGAACACCTCGGGCCAGGCCGCGGACGCCTGGGGCGATGCAACCTATCACGGGCCGTCAGTCATGTATTACTACACGGAGTCCAGGAGCCCCGAGTTTGCTTTTCGCAGTTGGTGGGTCAACTGCCATACGCCGATCGACGAACACGAACTTGATTTGTGTTCAGCGGTGATCTTCAGCAGCCTTGATGAACGCCCGCTGCCGGAGGAGTTTGTGCAGATGTATCCGCAGGTGGCCCACCTCGCCTTCGGGCAGGACGTGGAAATCTGGCGGGACAAGGTGTATCGGGAGGAGCCGATTCTGTGCGATGGAGACGGGCCAATCAACAAGCTCAGGCGGTGGTATGAACGCTTCTACCTGCCACGCGCCTGAGCTACCGGATGTGAAATTGCCTAACGGCGGTTGCCGAGTTTGATGTGCTTGTTCACGACCAGGCTCGGCTGGCCGCTGATGCCGGAATCCACCTGGTCGATCTTATTACCGGCCTTGAGGAAGGCGGCTGTCTGCTGCTCGATGGATTCAGATGTTTCAACCGCCGCTGGTGGCTTTTTCTTGGCTGCGGCGCGAGTGGGTTTGCGTGGCATGTGCTGACCTCTTATCAAATCTGGGCGAGGGAGCATAACATAATTGGCCAACTATTGCCGGGATTTGTTGGCGCTGGCGACGCGAATTCCGCCATCTGGAGAGCTGTAATGCGAAGAAACCGCCTATACTGCGTGCTCCGATATGCCGGGCGAGGAGTAGGCGACGGTGCTTAGTGGATGGCAGGTTCTGCTGGAACAACTGCAGCAACGCAGTGAGGCGGCGCGTGCAATGGGCGGAGTACAAAGCGTTGCGCGCCAGCATGACCGCGGGCGGTTCACGGCACGTGAACGGGTGGAAGCGTTTTGCGACGCCGGAAGTTTCAGCGAGTACGGGCTGCTCGCTGGCGGCAATCATCCGGGTGGCCAGCCCTCACTGCCGGCGGATGGCCTGGTGGGCGGTACGGCGCGTATCGATGGCAGAACGATTGTGCTGTGTGCCGAGGATTTTACCGTGAAAGGCGGCTCCATTGGACACCCGAACGCCGCCAAGCGCACGCGCCTGGTGCGGCTGGCCCTGGAACGCGAATGGCCGCTGGTGCTGATGCTCGACGGTGCGGGCGAACGCAGCGGCAACCAGATGGAGCGCTACCCCAACAGCCCCAGCGACCTGCAACTGGTGGCCGACATGAAAGGCCGGGTGCCCGTGGTCAGCCTCGTGCTCGGTACGTCTGCCGGGCATGGCGCGCTCACCGGCATGTTTGCCGATTTGATCATCATGGCGGCCAACGCGGCGATGTTTTCCGCAGGGCCACCGCTGGTGCAGGCCGCACTGGGCATTGAGGCGACGGTGCAGGAACTCGGCGGCGCGGCGCTACACAGCCGCCAGAGCGGTGTGGCGCACAACGTGGGCGCTACCGAGAGAGACTGCTTTGCCATGGCGCGCTACTTCCTGTCACTGCTACCGGCACAGCCGCATGGGCCGCTACCGGAAACGCGCGGCCTGCCCGCGGCCGCGCCGCGCCGCGTCGCGGCCCTGGAAAGTATTATTCCGCCGCAACCCAACGAACCCTACGACATGCGCAAGGTGCTGGAGACTCTGGTGGATTCGCAATCGCTGTTCGAGCTGCAGCCGGACTACGGCAGAAGCATGCTCACGGCTATCGCGCGTATCGGCGGCGTACCGTGCATGCTGATCGCCAATCAGCCCGCCGTGGAGGCAGGCGCCGTTACCACCCAGGGGGCCGCCAAGGCCAGCCACTTCATCGAGGTGGCGCACAATTTCGGTTTGCCGCTTGTGAGTCTCGTGGACAACCCTGGCGTGATGCCGGGGCCTGCGGCAGAGGCCTCGGGTGTGCTCAAGGCGGCGGCGCAGATGTTCCTCGCGCAACGCCGCTATCGCGGGCGCAAGATCGTGGCGACGCTGCGCAAGGCCTTTGGCTTCGGCAGTTCGGTGATGGGCATGAATCCCTGGGATCAGCAGGCGATCAGCCTCGCACTGCCCTCGGTGAACCTGGGCGGCGTGCCCGCTATCGGCGGCGCAGCGGCCGCGCGCGCCAGTGAAGAAGAAGCGACCCACCTGCAGGAAATACAATCCGGCGCCTGGGTGCCCGCCGATGCCATGGCCTTCGACAAGGTCATTGAACCCGCCGAGTTGCGCAACGAGATCATCACCGCCCTGCACCGCTGAACACTGCATCACTGAGCATCACCCGGCTCGATCTTTGCGCCGGATTACAGAGCAATGGCCAATTCTGCGGCCTGCTCCATTGCACCCTCGATGTAGGCAACGCCGGTGCAATCGCCGATGCTGTGCACTTTGAAGCCGTTTTCATGCAGGGTATCGGCCAGCGTGGTATTACCGCGTGCGCCTTTCGCCACAATCACATGATCGGCGGCAAGCGTGCGCTGCTGGCCGCGGGAATTGGTATAGCGCACGCCGCGCTCGAGGATGCAAAAATCGCTGGCGCCGGTATTCAGGCTCACGCCCAGGTGTTCGAGTTCCGCCAGCAGACGCATGCGCCGCACTACAAACAGCCCCTTGCCAGCGCGCGGAGCTTCTTCCAGCACGCTGACCTTGCGGCCGCGTTCCGCCAGGAACTCCGCCAGTTCAAGGCCTACCAGTTCCCCGCCAATAATCACCACGCGTCTGCCCAGCGGCAGCCAGCCCCTGGAGGCCAGTCGCACCAGCGACGGGTTCGCAGTGACGCCGGTGCCTGCGCCGAGCGCTACCATCGCGCGCGTGAAAGCACTGGTTTTGCGCCGCAGCTGTGGGTTGTTCTCCGCCATTACCAGCGAACGCATCTCGTCGCCGCTGAAAACGAAATCCCGGTTACCGCCGGGGATATCCGGCATGTCGCGCGTCGCGCCAGTGGCGACAATCACCTCCTGCACATTCAACTGCCTGAGCTTTTCCACGGTTGCCGGGGTGTTGAGCTGAACTCGAACGCTGGAGTTCTCGATTTCGCGGCGCAGCCAGTTGAGCAGACGCTGGTTGGGCTCGTAGGGGATACTCGCAAACTGCAGCGTGCCGCCGAGACGTTCGCCCGCCTCCAGCAGTGTAACGCGATGCCCACGCAGCGCCAGCCTGCGGGCAACTTCCATACCGGCGGGCCCACCGCCTGCCACGGCGATGTGGCGGGCGTTATCCGTGGCCACCAATGCGCGTTCGCGCTCACGCGCCGTCTCCGGGTTAACGGCACACTTCACCGACTGTTTGATATAGATCTGGCTGGCGCAACAGTAGCAGTAAATACAGGGCCGGATTTTCTCCGGCTGGCCGGCCGTGAGCTTGCGCGGCAGGTCTGGATCGGCCAGCAGCTTGCGGCCCATGCTGAGAATATCGAAATGTCCCGCGCCGATATGCCGGTTGGCGGATTCGGGCTCGATCCGCCCGGCGGCGATAACCGGCACGGCCAGCTCGCGCTTGATCGCCGTGGCATTGGCAACCATATGCTCCACAGGGTGCGGAATGTTGGATTCGGCGTGCAGAGCGCCCACGTTGGCATCGTGATAGCTGCTGACCGCAATGGCATCCACGCCCGCTTTTGCCGCCATCACCGCGGTGGCCCGGGCGTCTTCCAATGTAATGCCTTCGCGCCTGCCGAATTCCTGTGAATCGAGCTTCACCCATACCGGGTAGTCGGCCCCTACCCCATCGCGCACCGCCGCGATAACTTCCAGCAGCAGACGCGCGCGGTTTTCCAGGCTGCCGCCGTAGGCATCCTCGCGCCGGTTCATGGCCGGCGACAGAAACTCCGAAATGATGTAGCCGTGTCCGCCGTGAATTTCCACGCCGTCGAGGCCCGCTTCACGTGCACGCACCGCGGCCTCGCGGAATTTCCGCACCAGTGCGGCGATGTCGTCTTGCGTCATCACCTGAAGCTGCGGCGCGGGCGCATCCGGATTGTAGAACGCGGCAGTTTCCTCAGGCAGCATATAACTGCCGAGATCGCTGTGGCCCTTCGGCGGATAGGAGGGGATCAGCGCGGCGCGACCGTCGGCGTAATCCTGCTGCGCCACGATGCCGCCGAAATGAATCTGCGCGGCGATTTTCGCGCCAAAATTGTGGCAGGCATCCGCCACGGCCTTGAGCCCCGGAATGTGTCTATCTTCTGAAATTGCCACCTGGCGCGGCTGCACGCCGCCGGCGGGAAAGGCGATGCCGGTGGCTCCCATCACGATAAGACCCACGCCGCCCTCGGCCTGCCTTGCATGGTAGGCGAGAATACGCTCGCCACAACTGCCGTCCGGCTCAGCCAGATTGGCGCCCATGGCTGCGACTGCCATGCGGTTTTTCAGCGCCAGCGAACCGATTCGACCCGGCTGGGTGAGATGGGGAAAGGAACTGGCCACGACGATCACTCCGGGATTTGACGACAAACGCCAGTGTAAGCGCTCGGGAGCGGGTATGGCATGGCGAGACAGTTCAAACTGATGAACGAATGCAACCGTGCGGGTGGCGGTATCCCTGCGGGTCATGCCGCTGGCGGCATTCCGGGATTCGCTGCCATCACGCCCCGGCGATGCGCCGGGGACATTCGGGTTCCGGGTAGTACCTGGCGCAGCGGCACGCTGAATGAACTCTCACCATGTTTGGGTATGATGATGCTATTCTGCGGGCTGGTGCATTTTCTGGCGGCACGGCAAGCGGGTACTCGACGCCGGGACCGGGAGACAACTGACTGCAACCATGAAAACAGTACATAAAGTCCTGAGCGCTATCCGTCGTCGAGCCATGAACATCGGGCCTGAGTACCCCGACATCAATCATCTGCTGCACGAGCTACGTGGCCAGGCGCTGGAGCGCCTTGAGTTTGGCGCGGAACACCTGGTCAGCGTGGGCTGTGCCGGCAGGTGGTACTTCGACTGGATTGAAGAGCGATTTGGCAAAGTGGCACACCACACCGGTGTTGAGTTTTATTCGCCGCGCCCTGAAGACCTGCCTTCAAATTGTAGCTGGATCGCAAATACAGCAGGCAACATGCCAGAAATTTTCGATGCCAGTGCCGATGTCGTGATCTCGGGGCAGAACCTGGAGCACCTCTGGCCCGATGAGGTGACAGGCTTCTTTCTCGAAAGCCACCGGATTCTGAAGGATGGCGGCAAGCTGATTATCGATAGCCCCAATCGCCTGGTTACGCGGGCAATCGGCTGGAGCCATCCCGAGCACACCGTTGAGTTCAGCCCTGACGAAGCGGTTGAACTGTGCACCCTGGCCGGCCTGGAGGTCGAAAAAATCGAGGGGATCTGGCTGACAATCGACCCGGAAACAAAACACCCCCTGCCATTCGAGGAAATGTCGCGCTTCGGCCCATGGCCGCAGCACAAACGAACCTCGGCTGCATTGGGCGACCCCGAAAACAGTTTTATCTGGTGGATTGTTGCTGCAAAAACCGAGCGCAAGCCGGACCCCGAGAAACTGAGTAAGAGGATGTCCGAGATATTTGCCGCCGCGTGGCCGGAACGCCTGGCCAGAACCAAAACACTCATTGGCAAAGACTCAAGCGACGGCAAGTGGATGAGCTCACAGGGCGCTACCGGTGTTTTGTTGTTTGGCCCCTACACGCCATTGAAAAAGGGCTCCTATTCAGCAACTTTCCTGATTCGCGTGGCAAAAATTCCCGAAGATACCCAGCGTATTCTCTGCTCGTGCGATGTGGTTGGCGGAGACCCCCTGGAGGTTTTTCACCAGCGCGAGGTGGCCGGCGCAGATTTACTTCCGGACCTGGAGAACGAGATCAGCCTGCCATTTGTTCTCGACAAGACAACGTTTGGAATACAATTCAGAATGATTACGCAGCAGCCTGTCGAGATTTACTGCGCCCGGGAAGTGCGACTGGATGCTGCAGCGACTGAGGATGCCGCGTCCTGCGCGAACCCGGAAGACCGCAACCTGCCCACTCCCTGATTCGCCAGTTCCGGGAACTCATCGTGCATTTCAAGTGGCGTGTAATCATGCCTGGCAGCGAGATACCCCGGGCGCCTCTGCGGCGCGGCGTAGGGCTCCTCAAGTTTGTTCTCCACACTGTTGTAGACAAAAAACAGGTTCGACCGCGGCCATGGAGAGAGATTGGTGTTGGATGCGTGCAAGGTATTGCATTCAAAAAACAGAATGGATCCAGCGGGCCCCTTTGGCGCCTCAATGCCCCCCCGATCCGCCAGTGCGGCCAGCGTCTGTCGGTCGGGTATTCCCACTTTCTGCGCCTTGAGTGAACGCTTCCAGTTTTGCTCCGGGGTTTCGCCAACACAGGGAACAAACATGTGATGGGAGCCGGGAATGAGCATCAGCGGGCCGTTGAACTCGTTGTTGTCTGTCAGCATGAGCGAAACGCTCACTGCGCGCATCGCCGGCATGCCGTCTTCCGCATGCCAGGTCTCGAAATCTGAATGCCAGTCGAAGCCGGCGCTCTCGAATCCAATTTTGTCATTGATCCTGCTCTGGTGGATGTAGACTTCACTGCCGAGCAGTTGTCTTACGATGCCCAGTATCCTGGGGTCGCGCGTGAGGCGACTAAACTCCTGTGACAACTCGTGCATCCCGAACACAGATCGCAACTCTCCCGTGTTCGGGTCCGAGATAACCTGCTCTGACGCCCGCAATTTTTCATCTGCCGCCAGCACTTTCATCTCTTCAAAAAAGGGCAGCATACGTTCTTTACTGAAAAACCCTTCAAACCAGAGGAACCCGTCACGCTCGTACAGTGAGAGCGAAACTTCGTCCAGAGGACCCTCCCACCGGTACTGGTTTCTTGCGTGAACAACCGGTTCGATTCGCGGAATGGGTTCCGCCGACTTTTGCAGCCGCGTTGGGAAAGGATCGCTTCTTTTCCGCATAATTACCCTCCTCACATACAAATTGAAGCGAGCGAATGATCGCCAGGTTTTCCATGGAAACGCCAGATGATCCGATGAGCATCGGGCTTCGCAAATTGCACATCGCATAGAGCAAACCGCATGCCAGAATCATTCGCTGGCCTCCCGACGACGGGACCATCTGTGCCGCATGAGCCTCTGCGCCCGTAAAATCCCGCCAGGACGCAGCTTCACCGCTTGAGCAGACGCAAGGACAGCCGTTGCTGCATAGCAAGTGCCTGTGAGATCCAGCGAATTTGCAGGCAAGTATTTCAGTCTGTCTGGAAATTTTTACACCACGTGCAGGGGAACCGTGCGCAGGCCAGCCCGCTCGCGCAACGATTTTGGCAGCCGCGCTTTTCGCTACCTGGTAGTTGCCGGCCCGCTGGTGCGGCATCGCCAAGATCAGGCATGACAGGTATCGTTGGCGGTATTGCGTTGGCAACAGTTCAAGCCGTCCGCTGGAGAGCTCCGCGGTTCGGCACACCTGGAGTCAATGAGAGAGGTTGCACAGAATGGCAGGGAACTCGTCCAGGCCAGGGCCGTCAGTTCCGTCGAACAAAGCGGTTGGTTTAAGTACAGCGTTCGTGGCACTTGCGGCCCTGTGCTGGGGGCTTTCGGGCGGGGTAGGCGGCATTCTCACGGGCCGGGGCTGGGACCCGTCCGTGGTTTCATTCTACCGCGGTGCGATAGGGCTGTTGTTCGTTCTCGTGTGGCTGGCGTTGCGTCCGCGCGGCAGCGGCCTGGCAAGTCGCCGGCTGTGGTTCTGGTCGACGCTTGCCGGTTTGGGCGTAGC
>TARA_R110002073_G_scaffold320989_1_pt1 | contig 18945 bp, 18 predicted proteins | sample TARA_R110002073 | Tara Oceans TARA_R110002073 (sample SAMEA4397174) | marine metagenome | biome: Polar Biome; feature: [DCM] deep chlorophyll maximum layer (ENVO:01000326); material: water (ENVO:00002006), including particulate matter (ENVO:01000060) such as... | depth 40 m
CACTATTAGTAAATATGAGATAATCTCTTTTAACTGATGCTGGGTCAATTTCAAAATCAGTAAGAACTTTTCTTTTACTATCACCACCACCGACTAATTCACCAGCAATAGATATACCAGTAGTTATTACAATTGAATTTAACCAGTCTCTATTAAAACCAGTATTGAATGCTTCTTTATAAATATAGAAATCATTTTTATCTTTCAAAGCACTTAAAGTATCATTCATATTACCTAATTTAGAATTAAATGAAAAAATAGAACCTCTATCTAAATCAGCAAAATCATCATCAATAAGAGCAAAATATCTTAATAAGTCAGTTTTATTTTCTATATCGTGGCGTTTATAACTATCAAAAGACATAAGATTAGCGAGTTTGTGGTTCATATAAAACGATAATTCCATTTGATTATTATAAAGTGGTTTAGAGACTAATTGTATTCTTCCATCATCGTTTAATTGAAATCGTGGAACATAATAAGATATTGTATCATTTTCTAAAGAAGTCGCTGGTGGTGGTTGGTCTTGATATTTTTTAGTAATAAAGTTTAATGGTATAGTATTGAACTGAACTTCTAATCCACCAGCAACACAATATCCAGTAGAAGAATTTGCTGGGTCATTAACATAAGTTTTATTTTCAACACATAATCTATAAGTGAAACCATCGTATCTTTGACCTATAATACTCTTTGCTTCATTTTCTTCTAACCGAAGATGGAATGTATCAGTTCCTTTATAACCTTTAGTGAAAGCATCGTTCATTTGTAAATCAAAATTATCACGAGGTTCTAACTGGAAGTGTTCTCCAGTTCCGAAAGCGACACCATATTTATCACCGATTACAAAACTTCCATCATCTATAAATGGTTGTTCTCCCACTCTTAATTCAGTAGGGACACCTTCTTTCGGTATAAAATCCCATTCTTGTTTTCCATCTAATACTGCGGTATTGAAGTAATAAACATTAAGAGGGTCTATATTATCATAAAAGTCCGGAGTAGTGCCGAGGTTCTTATCGTATTGTTCTAAATAGAAACGAAAATCGGCGAAGTTAGGTGATTTACCACTCGCAACACCTCCATCAACATAAGTAGTTCCATTATTAGGACGAGTAAAAGATTTAACATTTAATCTAACTCCAGTAATCAATTGTCCCACATATGAAGCATCGGCAGTTTGAGTTTGCGTCACGAATTCAGTTGCGGACATATTCACACTACGAACTGCCGTTCTTGCTGTTCCATCATTATTCTTTTGATTTATCGGCGACATTCCTACGACTGTTATTCCATCGGTAGTTGTATAATTAGTTGCTCCGCTGATAGGAGTTGCTTTCCCACCAGCATTCGCTCCTCCTTGATTAAATTGTGTTCCATTAACCGTTGCTTCCCCTTCACCACCGATAGTCACATCTTTAGAATTATCCCATAAAAGAGTTGTTGTTGTAGCATCAACCCATTTATTATATTGAGAGTATGATAAAGCATTAAAACTTCTTTGAACTCCTTTATTCAATAAATCAACAAATTCTTCTTGAGAATATATATCTATAAATTTTTTATTATCATTAAGTTTATCTATTCCATAACGACCTTTATTTGTGAATACATCTTCTCCATCAAAGATAGTTGTTCTATTAATAGAATGGTCGTAATTAGGTAATCTACTTCCTTTATAACGATTTTTATTAAATGGTGAAAAACCGAAATACAATTCATTTTCATATATCCTATATAATGGAATACTACTTAAAGGAATTTTAAATCTATCAACTCCTACTTGATATTTTGAAGGATTATCTACAATCGCACCAGTTCCACCTAAAGACAAAAACTCTAACGATTGTTTATTTACATCACTTGCGAACCTATTTAGATTTACAAATACACTCATTATAATATAATATAAGAAAAGAAAATAAGTTTATTGATTAAATGTATATAAATAAGTTAAAGCACTTACCCAAAAGTCTCCAGTATATTTTTGATTGTTTTTCATAAGTTCTACGAATTTATGTAGTGGAATGTTTCTTAATCTAACTCGCATAGAAGTCCAGCGTCCGCAAGTATTAACATCTTCTTTTTGTGCTTGAAGTTTTGATAAATTAGGGATTATCGGTTTTGATGATGTCTTGATTAGATTACTTAAGTAAGGTGTATTATCGTATGTCGCATAATTGAGTTCTTCGTCCGGTTTGAAACCATAACTATCAAAGAATTCAATATGGTCTCCTTGGTCTATAAGTGCCGTCCAGTGACCGAAATTTTGTTTAGTTTCATATAATAGAATGACTGCTCCATATTGTCCTAAAACTTCTTGGAGAGATTGATATTGTGAGAGGTTATGATAAACAACAATTTCAACTTGACCTTTACAAATAGTCTTAATATCGTCAGCGGATAAATCAACATTTTCAGCATCACGAATTAAATTTTCCATTTATATAATAATGATATATTTATTTAAATTTCTTTAGAATAATATTTTTTCTTTTCTTTTTTGTTTCCACGAGTTTTATAAAATTTCTTTACTTCCGCTTCTTCTTCTTTGACTTCTTCAACTTTCGGTTCTTCTTTTTTAGTGATTGTTAAGTTTAAATCTTCAACTGGAACTTTTAACATTTGCGACATTAAATTTCTTGCGACTGCTTCGTTTCTTTCACTTTCGGTTAAATCACTTTCACTTTTATTTTTCTTAAGTTCTTTTAAATCTTTTTCTTCATCTTCATTAATAGTTTCTAAAATAGTTTTTTCTTGAGGTTTTGTTTGTTCTTCCATTTGAAGAACTTGCTTATTAAATTCTTTTTCTAATCTTGCTTCTTCTTCTTTTTGAAATTTAATGTCTTCTTGTTTAACTTTTTTTTCTTTATCTTTAGATACGAGAAAGTTATTTTCTAAACAACTGACTATATCGTGTTTATTATAACATTTTAAAATAGTTCTAATTTTATAACAATCATTACACAAATGAGAGAATTGAAATACATTTAACCAGTCATCACATAATTCACAACGAAATCCCATATTTATATAATAACTATAGAAAAAAATTTTGCGAGAATTACGATATTTCATTTTTGATTTTTCTTTAAGTATATTTAATTATTAATTATTTAAATAATGCGTATAAATCACTTAAAGATAAAATGCGTATATAATATATGGAAGTAGGTTGTAGTAGTCGTATTAATGGTATTTTCAAAGAGTTTTTAAATAAGTTTATTGATAAAGAAAGTAATTCATTTATGTTTAGTTGTCCTAATTTAATAACTGGTTTCGTTATTACTAATGGTTTAATAGACTGGACTAATCATAAAGAAGTTGAAGAAGAATTTAAAGATGCTACATATAATTATTTCGTAAAATTAGATGGGGTCAATTATTATAAACATTATCGTCCTTATAAAAACTGGTGGAAACAAGAGTATCTAATGAAAACTCATTTTGAAAAGAAAAGTAAAATTAAAAAAGATGATTGTTCTATATGTTTAGAACCTTTAAAAAATAATGTTCTTGAACTGAAGTGCGGTCATCAATTTTGCGGATGTTGTATTGATAAATGTTTTGAAGATGATTTATACCCTAATTATCATAAATGTCCTTTATGTAGAACACAAAATAAAAAGTGGTTTCCTTTCGCACAAAATGTCTATCAAGAAAATAGTGAGTTAGAATATAAAAATTGTCCTAAAAGATTTCATATAAAGATGGGTCATTTATTCAACCATTTTCGTTGTAATCAAGGATATTCAACTTCAACTGAAAGGGAGTATTGTTATGCGTGTGAGTGGAACAAATATCAAGATAGTGTTGAAGAAATATTTTGGGATAATGGTGGAACTGGGAGTGATGTAGAAAGTGAATATGATGAAATGGATTATATCAACGCTGGTTATGATAATGAGGCGGTGAATTAACTTCTTCTTTTTTTTCTTCTTCGTTTAAAGAACATTTTGAATAACAACAAAATTTTATTTTCAATTTTTCATAAAAACTCATTTATAATATAGTTAGATAAGTTTTTATTTGCCTAAATGCTTTTGTGTGATTTGATGTGAAACTGGAAACGATAATCCGTGTTTAATTAAATCAATCATTAACTTCATATGTTTCGTTGTGTGATGTGGTGAATGTGAGAGTAATTTTTTTTGAACTCCTTTTGATATTTCTTTCATTTATAATATTATCTTATATTTTATATTTATCGTAAATCTTTTTATCTAAAGCACGAGATTTTCCACCCATTAGAACACTTGCTAATCTTCCATATCCCCACGAATAAGGTGTTTGATTAGGTCTTGAACCACTTGAATAATATGCTCCCATTCCTTTAGAAATAATATCTTCTTGACCTTTATTCTTTAATAGATTTTTATTAATCCACGATTTATCAGTAATTTTTTTATCATATTTTTTTTCAAATTTTGCGACCCACCCACTTCGTTTAGATTTAAAACTATCAATCTTCGGTCTATCTTTTTTATCTATGATTGATTTAATTTGTTTCTTTTTATCTTTAGCACTTAAGGAAGATGGAACATAAGTCGTAGGAACAAATTTTCCTTTCTTTATTTCAAGTTTCTTAACCATTACTATATAATTAGAAAATTATTGCTCCTTTTTCATATATAATATATTGTGGATATTCTTTATGAATGAATACCCATCGTGTAGGAAGTAATCTAATTTGCTCTATTAATTGTTTATCAAATCCCATATATCGTTCTAAGAAACCTCTAATTTGACCGAAACTTCCACCCTTAGGAAATATGACTACGGATTGTGCTTCATTAATTAAAGTTCTCGTTGCGACATAATTAGTAATAATATGACTGGTTGAGATACAAGTGATATTATAATGTCTTCCCACTTCTAAAATATCATCACGAAATTTTCTTAAATATGAAACTAAATTTTTATCTAATATTGTATCAACATCATCAAAAATTAATATAGCATTCTTGAAATCTTCTACAACTGATTTTTGTTCTACAAAGTTGAATAAATCAACTCTTTCTAAATTTTTAAATCTATCTAATGGTTTATCTTCCGCTACTCTTGAAAATATATAAATCTTTCTTTTAGGATATTTAATGCGAAGTTGCTTAAGATATTCACCTATAAATGTTGATTTTCCACTTCCACTCGGTGCGGCGATATATATTCTTTCACTAAATTTTTGTGGTAATGGAAAGAGTTTAGATGATTTATCAGTAAAATCTAATTCGGTTTTTAATTTGTGTTCTATAGTTTTTTGAATATCTATATATTCTTGATGTAAGTTTTCGTCAATTTGATTTAACGAAGTATCGTTTTCAACTAATTTCTTAAGTTCTTTTTCAATTTTATACGGAATTTTATGTTCCTTAAAATAATTTTTAGGAATTAGTTTTTTCCGTTCTTTTGATGAAACATAAACTTCACTATTTTCCTTTTTCGTGAAATCATCTTTTCCGTGTAAAAAAATCTTTTTGCCTTTATGTTGTCCTTCTTGAAAGACTGCTATTTCTATTCCTCTTTTTAATGAAAGCATATTAATATAATAAGAGATTTTAATTCAATTGTTTTTGTATTTTAGGGATACTATCAAGTAATCTTGCGAAACCTTCTAACAAAGAAGTTCCATCAAGTTCTCCACCATTAGTTTCTTCAAAATCATTTTCAATCATTTCAGCGAGGTCGTTAGAGTGTTGAGTTTGTCCTAAATCATCAAGCATACCATCTTCAATATCATTTTTTAATTCGTGTTTATTATCTAAATAGTATCTCGCACTTTTCTTAATAATATGAATATCCTTAGGTTTCATTTGAAGTATTCTTCTCACCATATCACGATGAGGTTTTTTAGAAGTCATTATTTCACTTAATTTTCCACCGAGTAAATCATTATCATCTTCAAGAATTTCTTTTTCTTTAGGAACAACTTTATCCGCTCCATACATATTTAAAATTTCCATAGCACCTCCTTTAACATTTTCATCAACAACTAATTCATCACGATTTAAATAATTCGGCATTTTATAATATATAATTAGAAAATAATTTTCTATAGTATATATATATAAAAATGATAAATTGTAGTTTTTGTCTTGAAAAAACGGAAAATCATTTAATTTATGATTGTCGTTGTAAAGGTTGTATTATAGAAAATCTTTGTAAAAATTGTTATGAAACACATATGAAATTTCACGAAAAAAAAGAAAAGTTTAATCGCAAACAATTAGAACTTTTAGATAGTTTAACTAACTCAAATAACGGAAAAAGCACGAGAACGGATTGTGGAAATCAAACTGGATTTTTTCAATAATTAACGGAAAATAAAATCTTCTATTATATTATAAAATGGCGAATAGTTATGTTGATTTTGTTAAAAAGTATGCTAAAGATAATAATATCAAATATGGCGAAGCACTCAAAAAATCTAAAGATGCGTGGAAAAAACACAAAGAAAGTAAAGGAATAACTACGAAATCTAAACCGAAGAAAAAAGTATCTAAAGTATCTAAAGTATCTAAAACTACGGAAAAATCAAAATCTAAAGCGGATTTAAAAAAAGAAAGTGAAATGAAAAATCTTATTAATTTAGCGGAAAAAGATAGTAATTATCAAATATCAAGATTACAAATAGAACAAGAAAAGAAATTAGTTAAAGCATTAACGGATAGTTCTACTAAAATGAATGAAAGAGTTGCTGACTTACAATTACTCGGTTATTCATTAGCGGATGCTAAAAAAGAAGCAAAACTTCAATCAGCAAAAGCACGAGCAAAAGTGAAATTAATGGGTGGAAAATTAAATGAAGAACCTAAAGAAAATATTAAAATGAAAGTTGAAAGTATTAAATTCGGCGACCAAAAGAAACAACGAACAAAGTTAATTAAAGAATTCAATAAATTAAATAAAGAATTAAAAGAAAAATTATCTAATGGAACGGCAACTCGTAAAGATATTGATAATTTTAATTTAGTAGCAAAACCTCTTCGTGGTGAAAGTAAAACTAATAGATATGCTAAACTCATTAATAAATATGAAAAAGAATTCGTAAGTAAAAAATTCTCAAAAGTAAAAACAAAAATGACTAAAGCACAATTAAGACAACTCGCATTATCAAAAAACTTAGAAACTCAATTAACAAGAGATAAAGGTTTTTCAGTAAAAAGAGGTGAAATGGTCGCACAAAGAAAAGTCTTTAATATAAGAGTTAATCAATTAAAAAGAATGGGAGCAACGGACGAAGAAGCGGAAGTAATCGCAAAAGAAGAACAACGACAAAAGAAAGAACAACAAGATATAGAAAAAGAACTCTTAATTTATAAACATCGTAGCGGTAATAAAGGTATAGGAATGGATTATTCAACATTCATAAAAGGACTGGCGAAAACTAAAAAAGTTTCTTACGAACAAGCACAAAAGATTAATGCTGATGGAAACCTCTATAAGAAACAATTGATTAAAGATATGAAAGCAACTTCATCGGTTTTTGTTAAACCATCAGTTCAATTATCAGCGAAATCTATGATAGGAAATATCAGTAATGCGACACCTATTCTTCAAAATATTTCAGCAAGAAGTAAATATTTAAAAAAAGATGGAACATTAAAAGCACCACAACAAAAACAAATCAATCAATTATTCACATTATTAGGAAAAGATAATGTCTCCAAAGGTAGTAATGATATGAAGAAATTACACTCTATTCTTAAGAATACAACTAAAGCACGAGATGTAATTAAGAAACTTGAAGTCTTAAGAAAACTTCCATCATCAGCAGTTCCTCAAAATGAAATTGATAGACTGAATACATTATATAATCAAGTTGAAGATTATGTTGATACTGGATATACAGTCATTACTGGAAAGAAAGTAAAAAGAACTGGTAGTGCTATTAGTCGTTCCGCTTCAACATCTTCAACGACATCAACATCTCTCGCCGGACCAGCAACAACACCACCACAATCACCGAAACCGAAACCTAAACGACCTCCACGACCACCACCACCTCCAGTCACGCCGAGAAAAGGAAAAGGAAAAGCACCAGTCCCAGCACCGACATTACCACCGCCACCGACACCTATAGTTCCACCACTTCCAACTCCCATTAATCCACCGAATTTAAAAAAGATAGTAAAAGTTCCTAAAGAATATTATAAACAATTAGGTCAAATGCTTAAAAGCGAACCTATAGCAACACAACTCGCAATTGTTAATAATCTCGTAGATGAAGGTGGGATAATGGTTGATGGAAGCAAAGTTGCTTTCGGTGCTGACGATAATGCCCCTCTTGCTGAAATCATTAGCGATTTAGGTAATAATGTTGAAGTAGAAATTGAAAGTCAAAATGGCGGTGGTGGAAGCGGTGCTGGTCTTGATTTAAATGAAACTGAAGAAGGTGGGGCATTAGAACTCAAAAGAAAATTAAAACAAATCAAAATGTCCCATAATAAATTCTTTAGAGCAATTCAAGACATTAAAGGAACTAAAAAGAATGTAAAAACTCAAGGAGCAATTGATAGTCAAGATAAAAAATATTTAGATATGAGTGATAGTGCTTACAATCCTCCTAATGATAGACAACAAAAGATTTATGGTTTTATCTATAATAAGAATGCTTCTAATGACGAACACGCTATTTATGTTAATCAAAATGAAAAGAAAATCGTTATAGCATTTAGAGGAAGTCAAACAAAAGAAGACTGGTTAAAAACTGATACAAATTTATCAGTAGGAAAATTGAAACAAACTCCTCGTTTCGGTAGAGAAGAAAAATGGGTTCAAGAAATTAAATCTATGCTTCCTAACTATCAATATGTCTATACCGGACATTCTTTAGGTGGAACACTCGCTATAGAAATGGGTGATTTATTCAAAGAACCAGCAATTACATTCAACGCTGGACACGGCGTAGGAATGGGTGATAAGAGTGATAATGATGTAAAGTTCTATTCAGCAAAAGGAGATGCCGTATCAACATTAGGAGTAGGTAAATATAAAGACACAAGATTAATTGAAAACTCCGCTGGTAATTCTATAACAGCACATTCTTTAGATGCTTTTAAATCAAAAGAAGATGATGGTTTCGCATCAAATGCTACTTCTCAAGATGTAGATATTAACCCTAAATTAAGTGAAATCGCTGATAAACCTATAGCGGAAACTGATGATGACCCACAAGGTCAAGTTGAAAACAAAGCATTCAAAGATATACCTACTGCTGAAACTGGTGATAATCAACCGACATCTCCTCTTCCTACACAATTAGAAGTCGCACAACAAGATTTAGCATTAGGAACTTTAGATGCTCGTGATGTAAATTCGGCAACTGATGACTGGGGTGTCGGTGGAGCATTTATGAATTTAGTTCAAAAGAAAAGTGAAAATACTATAGATGATATTAACCATCTTCATAGTGAATATTCACCTCCAGTTATGAAAGCAAAAGTTAATGGATTTAAAACACTTCACGAATTTAAAAACTATAAAGATGACTTCCAGCATAAAATCAATTCTTTATTAGTTGCGATTAATGAATTAAAACATCATAATAATAGAATTGAAGATACTGATATTAAAAAATCTATGGTTAATCATATTAAAGAATTAGAACATCAAGTTCATTATGCGAGAAATCAAATTCATCCATTATTAAATAAATCCATAGAACAAAAATTCAGCAATAGATTAAATAATGATAATAGAAGTTTAGGAGATATTGTCGTTAAAGGTAAAAATTCATTATTAGAAAAAGTTAAGTCTAATGATAGTAAGAAAGAAGAAGTAGGAGGATTTCTTAAGATTAGAAGCGACGGACAAATTGTAAGAAATCGTGATGGTTTCGGTAAAAGATTAGGACAAAGTTTTCAAAAAGGATTAAAAACAAATTACGATAGTGGTTCGTGGTTAGATAGAATGCTTCTTAAATTAGTAGGATATAAAGGAGGTTCTTTAGTCAATAAAATACAAGGCGGAAATCTTACAAATAACGACCATAAAGAAATTATAAATCAAACTGGAATGCCTTTAAATCAATTAAGAAATATTCACGGAGGAAGAGATGGATTACATCAAAGATTAAATGAATTTATGAATATGTCTAATTCTCAACAACTTTAGATTTTTATAAGAAATTAAGGTAAGGGATGCATCTATACGCTTTTATTTCCTTATCAAGATATTTAATTAATTCTTTTAGTGCGTTTAAATACTCAAAATAAAATATATAGATATTATATAAAATGAGTGTTAATGTTTCTAATCGTTCAAATGTTGTTAATCAAACTAAATATAATGCTGACTTAAAATTCGGTTTAAGAAGTGAAGGTGAAGTTCAACAAAGATTAATAGACCATTTTAAACAAGATGTTAAGAAATTCAAAAATTACTATAGTGTATTTGATTATTATATAACTAATCAAAATGGAAAAATTAGTGATATTATAGAAGTTAAATCAAGAAGGAATGATAGTAAGAAATATGATACTCAATTAATCGGTATGAATAAAGTAAATAAAGGAAAAAAAGAATTAAAGAAAGGTGTTAAAGTATGGTTCGTATTTAATCTTACTGATGGTCTTTATAAATTAGAATTAAATGAAGAACACCAGTTTAAAGAAGTAATGTGTGGTAATTTCGCACGAAATGATAAAGCATCTAAACTTGCTTTAATTCCAAATGAATATCTTTCTAAAATAGAATTAATAGATAAAGGAACTATAGTATTCTAATCCCATAAGATTTTATCCGCCCAGTAAGAAGGAGTTTTATATTTCTTTCCTTTTTTATCAGTCTTTTCTTTAGGTTCTAAACTATGCCGAGCAAGATACATTTTTCTTTGTTGTTGTGGGTCAATCTCTTTTCCAGTAATCATCATACGAGGATTTTGTAGATAAGTAGCATAATCTCCAAATGGTTTTCCATCTTGATACATTCCGCCTATAGATGCGAGTTTCTTAGGTTCTTTCTTATTCTTTTTGTCCGCTGCGGATTGAATTTCAAAAACATCAATTTTTTTAGTTCTATCAGTTGAAACCTTTATATCAACTCCTAATCTTTTAGCATTATCTTTTTGCCTCTTTTTTAATTTATATGAACTTCCAGTTGTCGGTTTTCGTCCTCTCGCCATTATATAATATTATTAGATATTTTATTTATCAATATTATAAAATATATAGAAAGAATTATTCGCCGAATTATTTAGTGAAATTACAATTTTAGGCATACTTAAGGGAATTTTATGGGGGCAAATTAAAAAAAAATTTTAAAATATTTAGGACATTTATGGGGGCAAAAAATAAAAAAATTTAAAAAAAAAAATTTTGTAATAATGCGTTTAAATACAAAAATTAAAATATTATAGTATTTTATAAAATGGTTAAGCAAAAACAAACTTTATTCTCTAATCCTATAACTGGGCGAAAAGTCAAAATATATAATAATAAGGGGAATGTGTCTCCTCTATTGAAGAAGTTAGTTAAATCTAATCTAAGCGACCTAACTATTCCAAGCGGTTTAGTCGTTGATAAGATTAAAAAAACCATCTATCCTATCTTCAATAAAAAAGGCACACTTCGTAAAGAGGTTCGTTCTATAATAATGAGTAATCCGCAAAGATTAAAATTAAGTCCTAAGGAGTATATTAATTTAGAAACTGATAGTATCTTAAAAAGAACAGCGGTATTCTCAAATGATAAAATCAAAAAAAAGTTTCGTGATTATGAAATTAAAAATGGTCTTCTTTATAAAAAGAAAACTCATTTAGGCGAAAAATTATTCCTTGAAAATAAAAAGAAAAACGAAAATTTAGTTGTCTATAACATTTATAATTATACTGGAGAAAATGAACCTACTACATTAGAAGAATTCATTAATACAATTAATTACGATTACAACCAAGACTTCGGTTATAAAGATAAAACAAGACCTATCCGTAGAGTGTTATTAAAATTCGGTAGAACTGAAAATGGTGAAGAACCTATATTTAGGTGGTTTCCATTAGACGATTTAGACGATTTAGAAAGTCTAATTGAAAACTTTGAAGGTCAAGTCTTCGGTAGTGATACAACATTCGGCGAAAGTGGTGAGTTAGTTAGTATTGATAGGTTAGATAGAAGTTATTTTCGTATAGGTTTAACTGGTTCAACTATGAGTGCTGGTAAAGACCAAGCAAAAGTTTCTTCTAAATACTGGTATTGCGACCAACCTAAAACAAAAGATAATCTTTGTTTAGAAGGTTCTATTAAAAGGTTTTTAAATCTAAAAGAACATACTTCTAAAATGCGAGGTAAAATTGAATATCTAACAAAAGGTATTATCGCATACGGACAAAAAGTTCCACTTAAATATTTAGGTTTATATGAAAAAGTATTTCAAGTAAATATTAATGTATTTGAAGATACACAACATTATCAAAAAGGTAAAGAAAATGCTAATCAATTAATAAAATCTACTGGTGAGTTTGAAAAAACTATGAATGTATTATATAAAGACAACCACATTAATTTAATCGTTAAACCTAAACTAAAAGTAAAAGAATTAAACGCTCAAGAACAAAGAGAATTAGGTGTCTATAAAAAACCAATTAAATCTTATGTTGAGATGCTGAAGAAAAAACAAAAAGATAAACTAAAAGAAATAATCGTTGTTTTTGATAATGAGACCATATTTGATAGGTATAATGAAAATTATTTAAAAGTCTATGGTGTGTCGTGGTTAGTGTGGGATTTAGATAATCACTTTGATTATAATAGTGGGTGGAATGAGGATAAAACCGATAATAAATTTAATCACCCTCCTTATTGTTATTATGAAAGTGGCGACGATTGTCTTAAAAAATTAATTAAGTTCTTACTAAATCCTCCGGAAGGTTGTATTTATAGACCAGTAGGATTTAATAATAGTCGTTTTGATAATTTCTCTTTATGCGATGTTGCTAAATCTATGGGTGTTTTAACAAACTTATTTCTTGCTGATGGTTCAATTTTATATTGTGCTATTGAAGGAACTAAAAATGTATGGGATGCTTCAAGGTTCTTAATAGGTTGTTCTTTAGATACTGCTTGTAAAGCATATAATACTAATCCTCGTAAAGAAAAAGATTTAATTAATCATTATGAAATCCAGTGCTATTATGAAAAAAATGGTATGGACGGTTTAGTTAAACTTCTAAATGATAATCCACAATATATTCTTTATAATAAATTAGATTGTTTATGTTTATTAGATTTAGTCCAAAAAATGCGGAATGCTTCCTTACAATTGTTTAAAGTTGATATTTTTGATAATCTAACTCTATCTTCTATGGGTTATAAAATATGTGATAAATTATGGGACGGAGGAGATGAGTTCTTAGACAAAATTGATAAAATGGGTCTTACTTTAGTAGAAAGAGCAAAAATGTTAAGTGAAAGAAAACCGGACTTCAATATCATTAAACCTAAAACATTTAAAGAAGATAAATTCTTTAGAGATAGTTTAACTGCTGGTAGAACACAAAGTTTCTTCGGTAGAATTGATATTAAGATGCCCCTTGCTATGGGTGATATAAAATCTCTTTATCCTACTGTGATGGGGTGTTATGGTGGTAATGATTGTCCTATGCCTTATGGTAATTATGATTATACAACTGAATATCAAGAAGGTTTATTAGGTATATATAAAGTTAATTTAATTCATCAAAGAACTAAATGGAAAGACAAAGCAAAAATGGATATAGCATTTCAAAAACTAAAAGAAGCAACTGGTCACGATTTATACAAACAATACGCCCCTAATGTTATTCCACATAGAGTAAAAGATTGTCCGCTTGACTGGGATTATAAAAAAGGTATTAAAGGTATTCATCTAACTTCAGTTGATATAGAAGTATTAAAATGGGCGACAGAGGATAATTCGTGTATAGAAGTTATAGAGGGTTATTACTGGAAAGAAAGTCGGCGTGATTTATTCCATAAGTTTTTAGACCCTCCTAAAAAAGAAAAAACAAGGCAAGACTGGTTGAAAGCAAATAAACCGAGTGAATATAATGAAGCAATTAGAGAACTATGTAAAGGTATTTCAAATGCTTTAAGTGGTAAATTATTAGAAGCAATACACGAGGATACTGGTTCTTTATTCAGTATTAAAAACTGGATAAAAATGGAAAAAGATACTTCTATTAGTGAATTAGAAATATTAGATTTCGGCGGTGGTTTTAGTTGGATAAATGGTAAAAAATCTAAAGAAGATAGTTTCGGTTCTATGAAAACAAATAAGAAAAAACCGAGTTATTTAGGTATGTTTATTTATAGTTATGCTCGTAGATTAATGTATAAAAAGATACTTTCAAGATACTTAACTCTATATATGGATACTGATAGTGCGTGTATGCCTCTTTATGAGTGGGAAAGGTTATGTTATGAAAATAATAATAAGTTATTAAGTCCGGATTGTCTTATGGAAGTTGATAGTGGTGAATATGGTTGTATAGAAGAAGAAGTTTGTTCTTCAAAAGGTAATGCTACAAGGTTGATTGCTATATCTCCTAAAAACTATTTAGTAGAAAATATTAATGATGAAAAAATGTCTAAAAGAAAAATGAAAGGTGTTAGAAAAACTGACTATTTCTTACCATTAAAACATTTCGGTAAATATGAATATAATAGTGATGGTAAGGCGGAAGGTCAAGCAGTAGATTATATTAGAAGTTTAGGTCAAGAAGCAATTAGGAGGTTTAGGGAGTTCGGTTGTTGTCGTAAATGTATAAACGATAAGTTAAGTAATATAATCAAGTATGAATGTAAAGAGTGTGATAAATATAAAAAGTTAATGAAAAAATGTTATTCAACTGAGATGTTTGAGTATATGGTAAAAAAGCAAAAAATCGCTATATTTTGTAGTATGATTAATAGAATAAAATTCAAAGAGGGTAGTGAAACAAACTGGGAGTTTTCTAAACAAACATCAAGCACACCATCAGTAGAAGAATTAGAACAAATCTTAAATGGTAATAGTATAGATAAAAAAGGTATAATAATGAAAGTAGAAAGTTGTTCTAATGAGTTATTTAAAAAGCGTTATAAAGAATTTAAAAACTCATATCCACCATTTAAAACATTACAACAAGAAAAATCAGCATTCGTTCAACACTTTCAAAGATTTAAAAATATACAACAAACAAAAGAACTTAATGAGGTATTTAAACTTCAACAAAAATATCTTATAAAAATTATTTAAAATTAAAATCTTATATTATATTATAAAATGGAATTAAGTGGTAGTTATAGACGATTTGGTGCTAATGATAGTTTCCCTTCTTCTCGTGTTCCTAATAATAATCTTTCACGAATATTACAAGATGAAGCGGAACTTACAACTCACTCACGAAATATTGACCCTTTAGAAGAACGAAGTAGTAATAAATTCGCAAGGGTAAATCAACCTTTAGACGATTTTGATAGACCGCAAAATGTAAATCTTAATAATGATGGTATGGTCGGTGGGACTGGTGGTTCTTTTTTAAATGGTAATCACTGGAGATTAAAACGAGACCCCACTTGGTATCCCGGACGAGGAAAACAAAGGGCGATGGATGTTTTAGGTAGTGTCGCTAAGATTGCCGATGGTGTAGGAAAAGTCGCCGCCGCAGTCGGTTAATTTATATTCAATTTATAGTTAAAATTATTTTCTATAGTTATATTATATAATGAGTGAATGGATTAATTTTGTTAAAAAGATTTCTAAAGAGAAAGGTATTAAATATAATGAAGCATTAAAAGTTGCTTCTAAAGAATATCATAAAGAGAAAGGAACTTCTCCTAAACCGAAAAAAGCAAAATCCAGTAATAGTTCTAAATTAACTGGAAAACAAATACTTAAGCATTTAAAGAAAAAAGTTGATAGTGGTGAAATCCACAAAGGACAATCTAAAAAAGATATGATGAATGCTCTTCGTGGTGGAGGACTATTAGGAAAAGATAGTTCAACATTTTCACCTAATTAATTTAATGCGTATAAATCTCTAATTTTTATTTCTACACTTATATTATATAATGAAAAATATAATATGGGAACTTAAAGTTTTTAATCCGCTTAACGATGAATTATTGATGGATAAAACATTTACATCTCTTAAGGAAGTTTCGGAGAATTTCACAAAAATTCCATTTAATACTTGGCGGAATATATCTATAGGACGATGTAAAATCTATGATAAATTCCTTACTTTAGAAAAAAAAAATAAGACTATATAGTATATGAACTACACTTATACGAATTCTTATTTACCGCATAACTTAAAGCGTGAAAGTAATTTTTATCTCGGTGGTGCTCTTAAAAAAGAAGCGATAAAAGTTCCACCACCAGTTTTAGAACCGATGAAGAAAGGAGGACAAATACTCGCTGATGAAATTTTAAATACTTTAGAAAATACACAATTCCCCACGAAAGACCCATATAAAGATAAGACAAGAAAAAATGTCCTACAAAAAGAGGGTCAAAAAATAGAAGCATTTGTCTTAGGAAAAGTTCGTGCTTATGATAAACCTAATTTAGTGAATTCAGTTAAAAATGTGAAATTCCCATTACTATTTGAAAAACTTAAGGCATTCGTAAAACACCATAATCCTAACTTTAAATATACATCTATACAAATAAATAAATCAGTTGAAACACCATTCCATTTTGATAGAGGTAATCGTGGTCTATCTTATCTAATAGGTTTAGGAGATTTTAAAGGCGGTGGGGTAGGTGTTAAAACTCTTCCGGACTTAAAGGTCGTTGATTTTGATAATAAGAATAAATGGTTAAAATTTGACGGACATACTTTAGAACATAAATCATTAAAAAAGACTGGAGGAACGAGATACGCACTCATCTATTATACCCATTTTTAAATCTTATATAATATTATATGGCGAATACTTATCTTCCAATAGATTTTAAAAGACCATCTAATACTATGAAAAATCAATCTAAAATAAAAGTAATGGGATTAGGAGGCGAAAAGGCAGTAGGAAAAACAACACTCGTCAATAGACTATTAGGTGAATTAGATAAAAAACATAATGATATTAAAGTTGTTCTTGAAGGAGATAAACGAGGAAAATTGAGAGGGCATTACTATCCTTCGGTTGATGTTTTAATCCTCGGTGTTTATGACGATAAGACTTTTAGTGGAACTGATAGACTGAGTTATTCTATCTCTCCTATATTTCAAAAATGGATTATAGAACATAAGTATCTTGATGTTAATGTCTTCTTTGAAGGTGATAGATTATTCACCGATACAACAGCAAACTTCTTAAATGAAAATAATATCAATCACGAATTTATTATCCTCACCGCTGATAAAGAGACGATTAAAAAACAACTCAAGAAGAGAGAAGCAATAGAGAATAAAAAAGAAGGCGACCACTTTATTAAAGGTCGTCAAACGAAGATGGTTAATTTCAAGAAGAACCATAAAGATACGAAAGTATTACCTCTCGCTCAAGCGGAACCAATCATAAGAAAATTTTTTAAGTTATAAGGTAATACAATTAAAAAATCAAGAAAAAAAATAATTATCTATAGAATACAATTTTTCTACAAATAATTATTTTCACAAATAAAAAAAAATAAAATGAAGTTATTATTATTCATAACAACCTAATTCATCACACGATTTATTAAACCTCCTCTTACCCATTTTCGTATATGGAGACCAATAGTTCTTTAAAAAATAATCACGGATACGACCACCATAAGTTTCTATAATACTATAATCTTCAATACACTCCCTCTCCCAGTAATCACACCTTTCTAAATATCTATCAGCAATATCTAATTTATCTTGTATAAAGTCCCAAGTCTCTATATAATATTGTAGGTCGTCGTCCCTACTCCAATCTCCGTTGTAATCAAAACCTTTAAGATATTGAGAACATAACTTCACAACATCTACAATATCGTCAGTTCTATAAGTCTCCGTTATATCGTGTTCTTTACCCACGACTGCTTCTATCGCATTATTGTTATTATCAACTGCTACTAAATTTCTAATCAAATATAGTTCAATCTCTCTTTTATTTGCTGGAGTGAATTTCATTAATTCAAACATAGCATTCTTATTACCGAGTGTCTCCCAGTAATAGATATTAGTTTCTTTATCACTACACCCTAACTCGTCATTAATCATTTTTATCTTCTCCCAAGCATAACTTCTCAACTGATTTTCAAATTCATCAATATCAAAATCAATCTTAAGATTAAAACTGAAACTCAAATTATTCTCTTTTACTAAACTCATTATAATAATAATACGCCCTTTATCTTTAAGTGATATTTTTTTAATATAATTAATATGCTACTTAAAGAAAAATAGGTTATAAGGTATATGGAAATACTCGTTGAGAATTAGACCAGTCGTGAGAAGCGAAGTTCTTGAGTGAAAAAAAATTAGGTTATAACCCATAATAATAATTAGGTTATAAGGTGCGGTGGCGGAAAAAAAAATCAAGAGAAAAATGGATACTCAAGATGAGACCATAATTCCCTTAAAATAATGTGTAAAGATGCATCCTCCCTCCTTAAAATCTAACCGAATTAAAAATTATTCTATGCTTTTTAAATAAGAAATTTCAACCATTTTAGGTTCTTTTTTAGTGCCTATGTTTTCTTCACTTTTAACACATTTATCACTAAGCGGATTTCCATTATGGCGACATTTTAACATATGAGAATGAAGACCTTTAGCAGTCGCTTTTGCCTTACCACAAACATCACCACCATTTTCCTTTTTATGATGACCGCACCAGTAATAGTCGTCCGCATTTTCCATTTTCTCCGCTTTAGTTTTATGAGAACTAATTGCCTTTTTTTCACTATACCGAGCGTCAAGGAACATTTCCTTAATTATCGCCTTTAATTCTATTGCTCCTTGTTTAGTATCTTTAATATCATTAAGTTTTGCTTCAACTTCTTCTTGTAAAG
>TARA_R110002073_G_scaffold332846_1_pt1 | contig 18944 bp, 12 predicted proteins | sample TARA_R110002073 | Tara Oceans TARA_R110002073 (sample SAMEA4397174) | marine metagenome | biome: Polar Biome; feature: [DCM] deep chlorophyll maximum layer (ENVO:01000326); material: water (ENVO:00002006), including particulate matter (ENVO:01000060) such as... | depth 40 m
TAGTACAAGGACATGTAGATACGGTTGGTACAATTACAAAGATCGAACAAGAAGAAACAGGCTGGCTCATAACCGTTGAGTATCCGGAAGAAAACCAGACTATGATTGTGGGCCACGGAAGTATAACCATGGAAGGAATTAGCCTGACTGTTGCCAGAGAAGAAGGGAATGAGTTCACCGTAGCTATTATTCCGTACACTTGGGAACACACCAATCTTAAAAATAAAAATGAAGGCGATCAGCTGAACCTGGAGTTTGATGTGATCGGTAAATATGTAGTTAAATATTTGGCGTTTGTTGGTAGGGATAGTTTGTAAAACTCTTGATTATCTGAGTACAGAAATGATTAAAACCAAAAATGGGTATTACGAAACTTTTCCTCATCACGTAGCTCCGCTGCGTGATGCTAATTTGGAAGCGCTGCTTCCATTGAGGGGGTGTCTCAAGCAAGGCATTCCGAACGAGACGTTCGGAACGAGGTTAAAGGAAATCAGAAAGCTTGCGATACAAAAATAGCCTCCGGTATCCAGAAAAAAAAACAGTTAAGAGAGAATGTAGAAAACCACAGGACTATGTTGACACAGAACAGCGAGAGCGTGAAGAAATATTTTAACCACCAGGCAATCAATTATGCCGCATAAACATGGTACGTTTAATCACCGGTAGGTTAATAATATAAAACCTATTGGTATCGTAAATTTGAAAATAGGAGGCAAGCTATTTTTAGAAATGAATTGTAGATAGTTTTCAGGTCTATATTCCATAAATAGATACCTTATCTTTCTTTAGAGACAAAATGCTCACTGAAATCCCAACCACTACCACCACAAAAGCTCCTAATGGATTCAACCACAAAAACTCAATGGCTTTGGAATATCCTTCCGGTGTTTGTACCCATGGCAAAATGAAAGAATAATCCTGAGTAGTTGCATTGTAGAAAAGACGATCAAAAGTAAAAACAGAAACCATTCCGGAAAGTAATCCGGTTAATGCCCCGGTTCCGTTTGCTTTTTTAATCCAAAGCAAAAGAATAAAAACTCCCAAAATAGATCCATAAAAATAGCTCCCGATCTGATTGATCAATTCGATAATAGAACGAGTTTCGCCAAGAATAAGAGCAGAACCGGTTGCGATAATTCCCCAAATTACGGTAACTGAACGAGATGATTTTAAAAAGTGAAGTTCTCCGGGATCATCGGGTCGCAGGCGTTTGTACCAATCCACAATTGAGACGGTGGTAAGAGCATTTAGTTCTGAATCAATGGAACTCATGGCGGCTGCAAAAATTCCTGCAACGATCAAACCAACTAAACCAATTGGGATGTATTTTAAAATGAAATACGGAAAAATGTAATTGGTGTCATTTACATCAGCTTGACGTATTTCTGCTTGTAAAGCAAGCTCTTGATTTCTGGCTGCATTCATGGCAGCGTCTGCTTCGACAAACGCCAGTTGACTTACTTCATCCCGATTTTTAGCAGCTTTTAGCGCGGTCTTTCGTCTAAGATTTAGTGCCGCATCATACTCTTGAGCAATCCGGTTTTCTCGGGTGATCTGTTCCTGTGTTTGAGCAACGGGATCAGTGGCGCGGAAAGAAATTGGAGCGGGTTGAAAAACAAAGAAAATGTACAGCATTACGCCCAGCAAAAGAATAAAAAATTGCATAGGAATTTTTGCGTAGGCGGAAAGCAAGAGTGATTTTCGGGCTTCTTTCGTGTCAGAAGTGGTTAGATATCGCTGAACCTGTGTTTGATCTGTTCCGAAATAAGAAAGCATCAGAAAAAGCGCAGCAAAAACACCACTCCAAACATTGTATTTTTCGCTAAGATCAAAATTGAGATCGAGAGCGGTCAGCTTATCCAAACTTCCTGCCAAATAAAGAGCATCACCAAAACCAACATCTTCAGGTAAACTTGTCATCACAATAAAAAAGCAGAAAACAAGTCCAAATACCATCACTGCCATTTGTTTCACATCCGTTTGGATAACGCCTGCAACTCCACCGTACATAGTATAAAGTGTTGCGATAAACCCAATAATTAGAATCGTGACTGTAAGTGGAAGTCCAAGCAATAAAGCTAAAACATAACTTGGAGCCGCAATTACAGCACCTAAAGCCAACCCTCTTGAGATCAGGAATAAACCGCTGGTAGTGAGGCGGGTTTTTAATCCGAAACGTTCTTCTAAAACTTCATAGGCTGTAAAAGCTTTCATTTTACTGAAAAAGGGAACTAAAAAAATACAGATAAGAATCATGGCAAAAGGGATGGCGAGATATACCTGAACAAATCTCATGTCCTCTACATACGCAATTCCCGTTGTTCCTATAAAAGTGATGGCAGAAGCTTGTGTTGCCATTATGGAAAGGCCGGCCGCCCACCAAGGCATGCTTCTTCCCGCTAATAAATAACCTTCAATATTGTGTGCATCTTTTCCGCTTCGCGTTCCATCCCAAATGGTATAAATCAAAAAAAGTGAAAGAACCGCCCAGTCTATCCAGTGCATAGTATGTTGTTTTTTGCAAGGGTATAAGAAGTGATATTGAGGTAATTATGAGTCATCAATCTTTAACTTAAGTAATTATTCAAAAATAGAGTAAAAGAACATGATTTTTTATTAGGGGTGGAAGCGTTTTTACTTGTCTGTAAGTAAACACAAAGCTGAATTAAACAAAATCTGAAAAGAGTTAATGGAAGTACTAGTTTTTGAAAATAAAGAATCTGGTTCTTTATATGCTGCTCAGGTTATAGCTAATAAAGTTCTGATGAATAATTCAATAAATGAGGATACAGTATTGGGTTTAGCTACAGGATCAACTCCGATTGACATGTATAAAGAGTTGATAGATATTAATAAAAAGGGTGTGAGCTTTAGTAGAATTATTACATATAATCTTGACGAGTATTATCCAATGAATATGTCCTCAAGCCATAGCTACCATTATTATATGCATGACCATTTTTTGCAACATGTTGACATTCATGAGGAAAATATATTTATACCTGATGGAGAGATCAAAGAAGAAGAAATTTCCGGTTTTTGTGAGGAGTATGAATGGTCGATTAAGAAAAATAATGGAATAGATATTCAGGTTCTTGGATTGGGACTGAATGGACATATTGGATTTAATGAACCGGGTGCCAGTAAAAATTCTCTAATGCAAAAAGTAAAGCTCAGTGATGAAACGCGAACAGCGACTATACCACATTTTGGAAATAAAGAAAATGTTCCAAAACAGGCTATTTCAATGGGAGTTAGAACCATATTAGATGCAGATCAAATAGTACTTATGGCTTGGGGTAAAGAGAAAGCTGAAATAGTAAAAGAGTGTATTGAGGGAAATGTAAACAAAAATGTACCCGCTTCTTTTTTACAAGAGCATAATAATGTAACGATAATTCTTGATTCTGGGTCAGCTTCAAGATTAGATAAGAGTAGAATTTCACAAGTAGAAACTAAGTTATCCTAAACCAAAGCACGGAGTAATATGAAAAAAATAAAATCCTTCATTTTAATGGCTTGCATGATTATGCCTGTTATTTTAATGGCGCAACCTGAAACACGGATTGAAGAATGGACTGGTAAAACAGTTCTATTTATTGGAGCACACCCTGATGATGATGGAGGTTCTCATGGAACCATGGCTATGCTTCAAGCAAATGGAAATGAAGTTTATGTTATGCTTTTAACGACAGGAAATGTCGGAACAGGAGATCCCACAATGACTAGAGATCGTTTAGCAAAGATTCGCCGACAAGAAGAAGTGGATGCTCTTAAAGAGCTGGGAATACCTGAAGACCATTATATAAACCTAGGTTATACTGATGGCATGGTAGAGTTCGCTGATAAAGAAGAAGTTGTAAAGCAAATCGTTTGGTGGATTAGAAAATTAAAACCGACAACATTAATGGGCTTTGATCCAGGGTATGGATATCAGCAATGGCACAAAGCTGATCACAGAGCGGCTTCTTATTTAGCTGTTGATGCAGCAAGAGCCGCAGAATGGAGATTGATTTTCCCAAGCCAGATCATAAATGAAGGTTTAGAAAGACATAGTGTAACCGATTATTTGTTCTACAGTACGACAGCTGACGCTTCAAATACGACTGTAGATATTTCTAAATATGCCGAAAATAAAGTACGCTCATTATCAAAATATATCAGTCAATTTACATCTGCTTTTGATAATTACATTGGACCTAATGTTTCAGATTTGCCGGGTAACGAAGGTAAAGAATTCATGGAAAGATTAAGACGCAGAGTATTTGAGCGTGGAGCTGTAGATGGAAAGCCCACAGAAAGCTTCAGATACTATAAAGGTGCGCCAGATGGAGCAGGTTCTAGAAGAGATTGATTAAAGGCTATCTACTCATTTAGTCTTATAAAGTAGGCAATAACTATATGTTGTTGCTTACTTTTTTTTGTAATAAGAGTAACAAATTGAAGTAGCTATTTCTAGGATATTTATTTAATTAAAAAGATAATAGATAAGGGTTTAGGTTGAATAAAAGTTTTTCAAAAAAAAAGCTTAAAAAAAGAAGGACGAGCTAAAGGTTAATAATGCTGCTATTCGCAAATCTGGCTGATGGTAAAGAGAATAATTGGTCAAACGATTTGAATCGTGCGGAAAGAATACGGAAAGGCGATAAAAAAGCATTTGAAGCTCTTTTTTTTGAATACCATGAACAGTTGAGCAGGTTTGCTAATTCTATTACAAAATCACGTGAGTTTGCAAGAGATGCTGTACAAGATGTGTTCCTCAAAATTTGGAGAAACAGAAAACAATTAGATATACATACATCAGTAAAGGTGTATTTATATCAAGCGGTGAGGAATCAATCCTTAAACCTGCTCGATAAGCAGAAGAACCAACAGAGATTAAGAGAGAGTTTTTTTAGTGAAATCAAAAGTATTTGTATTTCAGAATATCAGGAAACTAATCTTACACCTGAGCAACAAGATTTAGTCAAGAGAATCTGGGAAATTGCAGGTGAAATGCCTGAAAGAAGAAGATTGGTTTTTGAGTTGCACAGGAAGCATGGATTTAGCTATAAGGAAATTGCTAAAATCCTGGAGATAACACGAAAAACAGTTGAAAATCATATGTCTCAAGCACTCCGACACATTAGAGACAACATCGAGATAAATAAATTTAAATAATTTTAGGGGTACTAGTTTTTACCCTTGTCTAACAATAAACAAACATTAAAAAGTGAATTCAGAATTGGAAACCAACCTTTTAGCAAAATTTTTAGCTGAAGAATGTGATAGCAAAGAAAAGCAGTTAGTACATGTCTGGTTATCTAAAAGCTTGAAAAACAAAGAAATAATGAAGGAATTCGAGAAAATATGGGAAGCTTCAAAGCACTCAGATTCTTCCGAGGATTCTTTTGATACCAATATCGAGTGGGTAGTGTTACAACATAGAATTGAAGATGAAACGCTCAACTTTAATACGAAACATGTAAACCGTAGTTCTTGGTTATCTTTATATAACCCTCTTTTGCCTACACTAACTAAGCTGGTTGCTTTATTTCTTATAGCTGCTTTAGTTGGACTGTTCTTTATTGATCGTTTTTATGTTCCACCTGTAGAGTCGAATGAGCCAATTCTTAATGAAATTTCAATGGAGAAAGGGCACCGTGGGGGCGTAACTTTATCAGATGGCACCAAAGTTTACATCAATTCAGATAGTAAAATTATTATTCCAAATGTGTTTAAATCAGACAAAAGGGAAGTTTATTTGGAAGGTGAGGCCTATTTCGATGTCGCAAAAAATCCGAACAAGCCGTTTTTGATAAGAACAAAAGGTGCAGTAGTTGAAGTTTTGGGGACTTCTTTTGCAGTCCGAAATTACCCTGGCGATAACGTAATCCAAACAGTAGTTAATGAAGGTACTGTTTCGTTTCGATCAGATGATACAAGAGATAGCAATAGCGTAATTCTTACGGCAGGAAATTTGGGAAGGTTAAACCTTGAGAATAATCAGATTAAAACTGAGCATATTGATGACATTAATTTTTATCTGAGTTGGAAAGACGGGTATTTGAAATTCAAAAATGAGTCGATGAAGGAAGTAGCTAAGCAACTAGAAAGAAAATATGATATCGAGGTTGTTTTTGATTCGAAAGAAATTGCTGAAATGAATTTAACTGCGGAATTAAGAAGTAGATCTTTAGCTAGGGTATTAAAGACAATATCAATGTCATTAAAAATTGACTATACCCTGCTCAAAGATAGAGTAAGTTTTGAATTATCCGATAACTCGGAATAATGATCAGCATTTATTAAACATATTTTGGAAGCGCTTCTATGCTGTTCCAAAATATCAATTTTAACAAGTTACATAGGAAACGTATGAGAACATTAGTTAATAAAATGATACGGGTTGCTTCTTGCTATAGTCTTATTGGACTGTTTTTACTTCAATTTGGAAATCCATCAAATGTAAGGGCTCAATTGATAGCTTCTACATCAAATAGCATTCAAGCAAATAGTTATTATCCTGTACAGATATACAAAAACAGTATACCTGAATTACAGCGACTAATTACTATTGATAAAGACAATGAGTTACTGAAAGATGTGCTCAAAGAAATAGCAAAAAAGACTAAACTTGGTATAGCTTATAATTCAGATCTTGAAGTTCTCAACAAGAAAGTTTCTGTTAAGTTTGTGAAAACAAAAGCGGCTGATATTCTTGAATATGTTCTCCTCGGCACAGAATATGAAGCAGCAATATCGAATACACGTGAAATATTGCTGATTAAAAGAAAACCAATTGAAAGCAGAAAAATTGTAGAGATTATTATCTCAGGTGTTGTTAGAGATGCTGAAACAGGAGAAACGCTACCCACGGTAAGTGTATTTGTAAAAGGGACTAGCATTGGAGTGACTTCAAATATTGAGGGAGAATTTGAAATTACCGTTCCTGATAATTCTGAAACACTTGTATTTAGATTTGTTGGTTATAAAGAACTTGAAATTCCTATAACCCGAAATATGACAAACCTTCTGATAGAGATGGAACCAGATCTATTAATTTTTGAAGACGTTGTAGTGGTAGGTTATGGTACTCAACAAAGAGAAGAGGTTACAGGTTCTGTTGCATCAATAAGAACCGACCAGTTAGAAAATATTCCTGTCTCAAGCTTTGAAAATGCATTGCAAGGACGTTTAGCAGGTGTAAACGTTGTAGAACCTACAGGTGAGCCAGGAGCAAGTCCTGAAATCACTATTCGTGGTGGTGGATCAATAACGGCAAGTAACGGGCCTTTATATGTAATCGATGGCGTGCCTCTCTCAAGAAACTCAGATTTGCAGGTAGATATTCAATCTCAGAGGGGTTCTTTTCAGGCTCCAAAATCAAATGCGTTTAGTTCTCTGAACCCTAACGATATTGAGTCCATTGATATACTTAAAGATGCAGCTTCAGCAGCTATTTACGGATCCAGAGGTGCTGGTGGAGTAATTCTGGTAACCACAAAAAAGGGAAAGCCTGGAATTAACAGAGTAACTGTTAATATGTATGGAGGTGCTTCTTCGGTAGTAAATAAGCCTGACCTCATGAATTCGGAGGAACTGATTGCATATACTAAGGATGCTCGAAATAATAATTATCTTCAAGAAATCGCAAGAGGTAACGAACCAGCAAATCCTTCATATGATCCTAACACAAATGCAGGACGACCTGATATAGATAATTATTTAATTCCTGAGCAATACGTTAACTGGAATGGCACGGATACTGATTGGCTGGATGTAGTTTTAAGTTCTTCAGCACAACAAAATTATCATATATCTGCAAGCGGAGGAACGGATAAAGCTACTTACTTTTTATCTGCCGGATACTTAGACCAAGAAGGTATTATTGATGGTTCATCATTTACCAGATATAATTTCCGAGCAAATATAACCTATGATATCAATGATAGAATAAAAGTAGGTTCAGTAACAAATGCAGCACTTTCCAAGCATGATCGATTGCCTGCAAATGCACCTTATTTTGGGCAACCACCCGGGATTATATATTCTGCATTGGTTCAATCTCCTGTAGTGTCTCCATATAATCCTGATGGAACAATTAATCAGCTAAATAACCAATCTTATTTAGGTGGAGGAACAACAACTGCTAGTAATCCATTAGCGATTCAAAAATTTATTACAGAAGAAATAAACAATAATCGCTTGTATGGTAGTTTATATGGTACTTTTGATATAACCAATAAAATCAACTTTAAATCCCTAGTTGGATATGATTTAGATGATTATCAATCTTCATTTTATAGAGGAACTCAATTCTTGTATAGAAATGATACGAGTCCACAGCCATTTGCACAATCAAGTGGAGCTAATGGATTTAATTGGTTATGGGAAAATACAATAAACTATCAGGAGACATTTAAAAATGTTCATAAGCTTGGAGTACTTGTAGGTTATACTGCTCAAAAGCAAAAAAATGAAGTAAATTTAGTAACCGCAAATGGCTTTGTAGATGACCAGGTGCCAAATGTTGCAGGTGGTATTATTAGAGGTGGAGGTGTTAATGAATCTGAATGGGCATTGGCGTCTGCATTGATGCGTCTGAATTATGGTTATAAAAGTAAATACTTAGCTGCAGTAACTGTTCGATCAGATAGAGCATCAAGATTTGGTTCAGATAACCAAACGGGTATCTTCCCTTCTGTTTCTGTTGGTTGGAGATTGACAGAAGAATCGTTTATGGAATCCTTGGATAAAGTAAATGAGTTAAAATTAAGAGCAAGTTACGGTGTTGCAGGTAACTTCGAGATCGGAAATTATAGTGCTATTAGTTTATTGGGGTCAGTTAATTACCCAGAAAATGGTATCCTCTTTCCCGGATCATCTCTTTCCACGCTGGGTGATAGTGAGCTAACATGGGAAACCAGTTTTCAAACAAACTTTGGTCTTGATTACGCTTTGCTTAATGACAGAATTTATGGTAGTGTTGATTACTACTTCACACGAACTGAAGATTTACTATTGTCAGTAAACGTACCTCCTTCAACTGGATTTAGCAGTGTATTAACAAACATTGGAGAGGTAGAGAATGAAGGGTTTGAATTCTCTATTACATCAAGAAATATGATTGGTGTCTTCCAATGGTCTACTGACTTTAATATCTCCACTAATGATAATAAAGTAACTAAACTTGGACCTAATGGAGATCCAATACTTGTGCCTGGTGCAGCCGGTGTGAGGCATATTACTCAAATTGGTTCTACAGTTGGAAGCTACTATGGATACAAAGTAGATCGTGTTTATCAAAATCAGGCAGAAATAGATGCTGATAATGCAAATGCACCTGGTGGAGATTATGATCTATTGGCGCCAGCTACAGCTCCTGGAGATTTTAGGTTTAAAGATATAAATGGTGATGGTGTAGTTGATGCAGATGACCGTACAACATTGGGTAGTTACCAACCAGATTTCATTTATGGAATTTCAAATCGTTTCAATTACAAAAACTTTGATCTTCGCATATTTATTCAAGGTGTTGTGGGAAGAGAAGTATTGAACTTGACAGCTCGCCATTTACTTAACGGTGAAGCGAATTTCAATTCTTACGCAGTACTTAATGATCGGTGGATTTCTGAAAGCCAACCCGGTAGCGGGGAGTATCCTAGAGCTGATAGAAGTACAGGGACACACGGAAATAATAACAGGGCATCATCTTATCAAGTACAAGATGGAAGCTATATAAGTATTAAAAACCTGCAATTTGGTTACAGTCTGCCTCTTGATAAAATGGGTGGCTTTGCCAAAAAGGCAAGAATCTACGCTTCAGCAACGAATTTGGCGATATTTACAGATTATATAGGATTTAATCCTGAAGTAAATCTGCAGTCATCAAGTAGCTTGACTCCTGGCGAAGATTACGGAGCATATCCACTTGCAAGAACCATCCAATTAGGTATTAACCTTGAATTTTAAAAGCACATTTTTAACAGGAGACATTATGAAAAAACTAATATTAACACTGTTTATTCCGCTTTTATTTATTTCATGCGGTGATAACTTTACAGACTTAGGACCATTAACTCAAAGAAACGTTAATAATTTCTACAAGAATCAAACGGACTTTCAGTTAGCCATTCGTGGAGCTTTAGATGGATTGCAAAGCCGAGAAACATTCGGCGTAAATTTCGTTCTCTTCATGGAAATGAGAGCAGACAACGGAGCCAATGGAGGTGGGGCAACAGGCTTGGCTGCAAGTTTAGAGCAACTAGATACATTCACAGAGCTACCTGATGGCGATGAAATAGCAGCAACCTATGACAAAGTCTATAATGTTATTGCAGCTACTAATAATATTATTGCCAGAATCGATGGTGCTGACTTTGATAGCGAAGCAGTAAGAGATCAAATTAAAGGAGAAGCATATTTCATTCGATCTTTACTTTACTATCATATGGCAGTTATTTTTGGAAATGTACCTCTACAATTAGAAGAAGTAACCACTCCAGATGTTCAGGTTAATCAAGTAAGTGCTACTGTAATTTACGATCAGATAGCCATTGACTTAGCTGAAGCTGAAAGCTTACTCCCCGAAACCGGTAGAATTACAAAGTGGGCTGCAGCAGCTTTGCTTGGAAGAGTACGATTAGCAAATGGAAATCCCGGTGATGCTGAAGCACCTCTTCGTAGAGTTATTGGTTCTTTGCAATACGATTTAGTGGACGATTATGCTGATCTTTGGGGAGCGGCTAATGAAGGGAATATTGAGAGTATTTTTGAGATCCAATATATTTCTGACAATATAGGTGAAGGAAGTGCCTACACTGATCTTTACACACCACTTGGTGTTGGAGGAAATGTTGGTGGTGGCGGAGCTCCTCAAGACGTAACCGATGAAGTACTAAACATGTACGAGTCAGGAGATGAACGTTTTGATGCAACTATTGATACGTCTGATGCAACCATTAATCCTTGGGTAAGGAAATATATCAGCAATCCAACAGTGGCTTTTGATGGTGATAATAACTGGATGGAGTTGAGATATGCTGAGGTGCTTTTAAACCTTGCGGAAGCTTTGGGTGAGAGTGGAGAAGCTTACGATCTTATAGATGAAGTAAGAGACCGAGCCAGCCTTGGTCCTATCGATCGTACACCTTTAGGAGGAACGTTCGATGAGAAATTACTTCAAGAACGAAGAGTCGAGTTTGCATTCGAAAACAAAAGATGGGCAGATCTGAAAAGATTTGGTGTAGCGAAAGCTGTTATGGCTGCACATTTAGGGGTAGCTGAATCCGAAATAACACTATTGTTTCCAATACCTCAGGGAGCGATTGATGTATCTCCGGAAAATATGACTCAAAATGCAGAACATCAGTAAGACGTAGCTTTATAAACCGGAGGCATTAAGATGCTTCCGGTTTTTTTTAAATAAAAATCAGTCCATGAAAAATTTAAAAGCACTATTTCTAGTACTCATACTATTTGTATCTAACTTGCTAATTGCCCAGCCAAACTCTGATAAAGATGATAGAATTAGGGTTATCGCAATTTTTGCTCATCCTGATGATGGGGATGCAAAAATGGGAGGTACAGTTGCTATGCTTGCAGAAATGGGATATGCAGTAAAATTTGTTTCTATCACCAATGGCGATGCAGGTCACCACGAAGAAGGTGGTGGAATGCTTGCAAAAAGAAGGAGAGCAGAAGCCAAAGAAGCTGGTAGAAGACTTGGAATAGATGAATATAAAGTTCTTGATAATCATGATGGAGAGTTGTTGCCTAAACTTCATATTCGCCAACAAGTAATTCGTGAAATCAGAAACTGGAATGCTGATATTGTATTAGGATTGCGTCCTAACGATTACCATCCAGACCATAGATACGCAGGTGTTCTAGTCCAGGACGCCGCTTATATGGTCGTAGTTCCGAATGTAACACCTGATACGCCACCACTAAAAAAGAATCCTATTTTCCTATTTATGGAAGATGGATTTCAAAAGCCGAATCCATTTAGTCACGATATTGTTGTGGGGATAGATAAAACATTCGAGAAAAAAGTAGATGCATTTGATGCACATGAATCTCAGGTTTATGAATGGCTACCCTGGGTTTCAGGGAATTTGGATCAAGTTCCTGATGACAAGACAAAACGAAAAGAGTTCTTGCGACAGGGATTTATTGGGGCCAAAAAATATCTGAAGCAAAAAGGAAGGGCTTAGAAAAGTGGTACGGTAAAAATCAGGCTGAAAAATTTAAATACGCCGAGTCTTTTGAAGTGTGTGAGTATGGATACCAGCCAAGTGAGGAAGAAATTAGGAAACTTTTTCCAATGCTTAAAAAGAACTAATCGAGCTATAAAACTAATACAAATATTTTAAATCAAACTCATGGAAAGGAATAGATATTTAGTCGGGTTAATTGTATTAACATTTTTTGTAATATCGTTTTTAACGAATATCATTGGTCCACTTGTTCCGCAAATTATTGAAGACTTTGATCTGAGTCTGACTTTAGTGGCCGTTCTTCCATTCGCATTTTTTATAGCCTACGGAGTTATGTCAATACCTTCAGGAGTATTGATTGAAAAATATGGCGAGAAAAGCGTTATGATTTTAGCTTTTTTGGTTGCCTTTTCAGGAGCTTTACTCTTTGCAGTTTTTCCACAATATATAGTAGCAGTAATTTCATTGTTTTTTATAGGCTCAGGGATGGCTATGCTACAAGTAGCTATAAATCCTTTATTGAGAGTTTCCGGTGGAGAGGAAAATTTTGCATTTAATTCTGTAATGGCTCAGCTCTTTTTTGGATTGGCATCTTTTTTAAGTCCATTAGTGTATTCCTATTTGGTACTGAATATCGGAACAGATGACATGGGATTTTTCCTGTCATTATTAAGTGATTTGGTGCCAGCAGATCTTCCTTGGGTTTCTCTATACTGGATCTTCGCAATTGTTTCTTTGATCATGGTTGTAGTGATAACTGTTTCAAAATTCCCGGAAGTGCTTAAGAATGAAGACGAAAAAGTTGGAGCTCTTGAAACACATTTAGAAATGTTGAAAAACAAAAAAGTGATACTATTCTTTTTAGGAATATTCGCATATGTGGGAGCTGAACAAGGAGTTGCAAATTGGATCTCTGAGTTCCTTTCATCCTACCACGGATATGATCCTCAGACAACAGGCGCTTCTACCGTTTCTTGGTTTTGGGGAATGATGACAGCAGGTACAGTGCTTGGCCTGTTTTTATTAAAAGTGATGGACAGTAAAAAAATACTGGTTGGTTTTACATCCATGGTATTGCTTTCCCTTTCAATAGCTCTTTTTGGAAGTGGAAGTATTGCTCTATACGCATTTCCGGCAATAGGCTTTTTTATCGCTGTAATGTGGCCAATAATTTTCTCGCTTGCTCTTAACTCAGTAGCGGAACATCATGGAACGTTCTCAGGAATACTGGTAACGGGAATTGCAGGTGGAGCAGTAGTTCCATTAATAGTGGGTTCATTAGGAGATCTGTTCGGCTTAAGGGTTGGGATGCTATTTCTGTTTATAGCATTCGGATACATTTTGAGTATTGGGTTTTGGGCCAAACCTTTAGTTAGTAATAAAACGATTGATTTCGGCGGGAAAGATTAAATCTATTTTATAAAAAAGCTGAATAAAAAATTAAAAAGGAAGTTTTGAGCTCACGCACTCTTATAGGAATTGATTTAGGCGCAACCAATGTCAGGGTTGCCAGAATTATAGATTCTGAAATAGAAGTTATTCTCAAAGAGCCTATTTCAAACACAGATAATGCAGATCTTTTAGTAGACCAAATCAAGTCATTGATCTCAAGTTTGCTAAATGAGAAAGTGCAAGCAATTGGTGTCGGAGTTCCGAGTGTAGTGGATGTTGAAAAAGGGATCGTGTATGATGTTCAGAATATACCTTCATGGAAAGCAGTTCCCTTAAAAGACATTCTGGAGAAAGCGTTTAAAGTTCCTGTATTCATTAACAACGACGCAAATTGCTTTGTGTTAGGCGAGAAATATTTTGGAGCCGCAAAGGAGTATTCTTCTGTTGTTGGATTGATATTAGGAACCGGGTTTGGGGCAGGTTTAATTTTGAACAACACATTGTATTCAGGAAAAAACTGCGGAGCGGGTGAAGTGGGTATGTTGCCCTATAAAGATTCAATTTTTGAGCACTACTGTTCAGGTCAGTTTTTTGAGCTTCAAAAAAACTCGGATGGATCAAAAGTATACCACGAAGCAATTGCCAATCAAGAAGAAGCCTTAGCTATTTATAGAGAATTTGGCACACATCTTGGCAACGCCATAAAATCTATAATGTATGTATATGATCCCGAGTTGATCATATTAGGGGGTAGTGTATCAAAAGGCTTTAGTTTTTTTGAAGATACAATGAAAGAGAGGCTTAAAGATTTTGCCTACCCAAACTCGATTAAGAATTTAAAAATTATAACCTCAGAACTTGATCAAGTTGCTGTTTTAGGAGCCGCTGCGCTTTCTTTAAACCATCAATTTCTTAATAAATAGGACTAACATGAAATCATCAGTATTAAAATTTTGCCAAAAGAGTTTTCTATTTATGGGAGTGGTTCTGGTTTTTATGAGCTGCGATATGCCAAACGATTCGACTTTGATTCCTATCACTGTTGAAAATAATACACCGGGAACACCTCAATTATTTGGAGTTCCAATCCCTGAAGGAGAATTGTATTCGCCGGATCACGTACGGGTTTTGAATAGTGATGGCGATGAAATTCCTTCACAGATTACTAAAGTTACCACCTGGAAGCCTTCAGATAACAGCATAAAGTGGTTATGGGTATTCTTTTTTACGGAAGAAAGAAGTGAATATAGCGTTGAATACGGTAAAGATGTAAGAAATGCCAGAGATTATGATCAGGAATTAGTCATCAAAAATAATCAAAGACCTAATGGAGAAGTAGAAGTCAATACAGGTACACTTAGATTTGTAATTAACAAGGGTGAAGGCGGAGGATTTGGAAATTCTCCAGCGGGAAGTGGCTTTCTTGATAAAGTAGAATTGGATATTGATGGTGACGGATTTACGGATGATGATATAATTGCAATGGGAGAAGCCGGAAGAAGTTCGTTTCTGGATCTTTTGGATGATGCAGGAATTGATAAATCCAAAGCAGTGGTACTTCGAACTGTAAAAGAACTTGGAACAGGTCCTCTGCATGCAATCATCAGGGTTGAAGGAGAATATGAGTACAGCAGAGGTGATAATAATAAAGCTCCTTTTACAACAAGAATTCATGCGTATGCAGGCAAAAGCTTCATCAAAGTTCAGCACACATTTGTTTATACGGGAGAGCCCGATATGCATAAAAAGCAAGAAGGGGAATATGAAGCTATAGCAACAAGTAATGGTAAGATCATAGATGAATCTAAACTTCAGAATGATTCAGGGTTCATGAAACCTAATGATAGGATTTCATCCACAGGTCTAGCTCTTAATTACAATCTGAATGAGAATAAGACCATTACCTCAGCATATTATGACGGAAAATGGTGGGATACTTCAAATAGTACGGTTGTTCAAAGTCCTTTGAATGGCTCAGCTTTTGTTTTTCAAACAGGACCAAATACTTCACAGATTCCGGAATTGGAAAATTCATCCCCTGACAAAAGAATGGAAAATGTATTCACTTCCAATATAAAAGTAGGCGAGAATAATGAAGTAAATGCTGAACGCGCACCCGGTTGGTTAGATGTATCAGATAATAAATGGGGCGTTACAGTAGGTTTTAAAAGCTTTTTTGAGGAATATCCAAAAGAAATTGCAGTGGATGGAAATTCAAATAAAGTGACAGCCTATATTTGGACTCCTAATGCTGAACCAATGAGTTTTGCTAAAAAAGACAGCGAAAATGATAGCGGTATGATTGGAAACTTTGCTCAAGGTCTTGCAAAAACGACAGAAATGGTGTTCAATTTTCACAAGAAAAATGCTGTTGAAGAAATTGAATCTGATGTAAAACGATTTATGGATAGTCCTGTGACTCATGCTTCGCCTGAATGGTATGCTGAAAGTGAAGCATTTGGAAAAATGACTGAAAGCTTAGACAAATATGCTTCTTATGAACGAGGTCTGGATTATAAGATGAATTGGATGAAATTTAATCAGCAATGGGAGCCTTGGTATGGAATGCTTAACTATGGCGATAATCTGACTTATTTCTATGGATACGAATGGTTTCAGTGGACCAATAACGAGCCAGGCAACGATTACATGTGGTGGTTACAGTTTATTAGAACCGGAAACCCGATGTACTATAAAACTGCTCAGGCTGCTAGTGCTCACACAATGGATGTAGATAATATTCACTGGCCAAAAGATGCGGAGTATTTTGGCGATACCAATGAATCGTTACACGCTTTCCAGGTTGCAGATGAACCCAAAGGATCTCCTTATGTTGGCATGGGTAGAAGACACGCCGCTCAACATTATACTTCCCTATTGAGTGCTCATGTTTGGGTTCCGGGCTGGGTCACCTCTTACTATTTAGATGGAAACCACCGTGGCTTAGAAGTTGCTAAGGAAACAGGAGATTACTATCTGCGTCGGGTATTTGGCGATCATGGTTTAAGGGGGCGAAGATTATACCTTTCTGTTTGGAATTTAGCGGAGATTTATGACGCTACTAAAATGGATAAGTATTATAATGAACTTGAAGATCGCGTTAATTTGATGCTTGAACTTCAAAAATTACCTGAACAAGCTGATGAATTGGTTATAAACCGATATGGATATGCTCAGGTATATGCCAGTAATGGATTAAGAAAATATTATCAGTTTACTGGTAGTCATGAAGTAAAAGATGCGGTAGTAGATCATGCACGAAGACTCAGAGATGTCCCACCATTGAATCACGATATGGAATCTTACCTATCATCTATAAGCAGTTTGGTGTTGGGCTATGAATACTCCGGCGAAAAAAGTTTGCTTGATGAAGCCGTGAATAGAGCTCAGTATCTAAAAACGGAAGAACTTGTCCAAGCTTTTGACTCCTACGAAAATCAAAAAATATTGGCTGATGCATTAGAGGAAGCAAGTAATTTTCCGAAAGATCCCGGGGCAAGACGTCCAGCAATCTGGCAAATTACAAATGGGTTACGCGTTTTTGGTTGGACCAGTATTTATAACGTACCTTATTTGGAATACTGGATGGAGAAAGAGAATTATCCGGCTGAAAAATAAATCTGAATAACAATTATATGCAGGCATTTGGAAAAAGAGCAGGATTACTAGGCGGAATTCTCGTTTTTATCATCATTCTTCTAATTCCTGCCCCGGAAGGTCTTTCAGATGCAGCCTGGAAAACAGCAGCTGTAACCATACTGATGGGAGTTTGGTGGATCACAGAAGCCATTCCTATTTCTGTGACTGCATTACTGCCTATCGTTTTATTCCCGGTTCTCGGCGTATTTGGTATTTCCGACGCAACCACACCTTATGCCAATCCTTTGATATTTCTTTTTATGGGAGGATTCGTAATAGCCTTAGTAATGGAGAAATGGAACCTTCATAAACGTATAGCAATCACAATTGTAAATTTTGTTGGCATAAAACCCTCTTCAATAATTATAGGTTTTATTATCTCAGCAGCTTTTTTAAGTATGTGGGTTAGCAATACAGCAACTGCAATTATGATGCTGCCCATTGCAATGTCAATTTTAGAATTGTTGGATGAAAAAGATATAACCGGCAAGATAAACTTCGAAATTGTTCTGATTTTGACGATTGCTTATGCTTGTAATATTGGTGGAATGGGTACTCTAATCGGAACTCCGCCCAATGCGCTTCTTGCAGGTTTTGTGTTGGAAAATTATGGGATAGAAATAACTTTTCTGGACTGGATGATGGTAGGCGTACCTATTATGCTGATCTCACTACCGCTGATGTATGTTGTACTTACAAAGTTTGTTTATCCGATAAAAATCAAAGAACTACCCGGTGGAAAAGAGCTGATTGAATCACAAATGCAAAAGCTGGGATTAATTTCTAATCAGGAAAAGAAAGTGGCGACTGTATTTATCTCTGCTGCCCTGTTATGGATGTTTCGTCCATTACTGACAGATTTTATTCCGGGTTTGTCGGATGCCGGAATTGCTATCGCCGCAGCTGTTGCCTTTTTTATGATTCCGGCTAACATCAAAGAACACACTTTTCTACTAAAATGGTCTGACACCAAACGTTTGCCTTGGGGAGTTTTAATTCTCTTTGGAGGTGGATTGAGCATGGCTTCTGCAATCAGCAGTACTGGTTTGGCAGAATGGATTGGTTCAGGAATTGGAAGTTTAAATACCTGGCCGATTTTGTTGATCATTGTCATAGTAATTGCACTCATAGTATTCTTAACAGAAATGACGAGCAACACAGCTTCCACAGCTGCATTTTTACCAATCTTAGCTTCAGTTGCTATTGGATTGGGTGAGAACCCTTTCTTACTTGCCATACCAACTGTATTGGGAGCAAGCTGTGCATTTATGCTTCCGGTAGCTACACCGCCAAATGCGATCGTTTATGGGAGTGGTAAAATCACTATTCCTGAAATGTCGAAAGCAGGTTTATGGCTTAATATCATGTTCATACTTTTGCTGGCGATCTTTTCTCTGACTTTGATAAGTTGGGTGTTTGGTATTGAAGTTGGAGTTCTCCCGGAATGGGCTCAATAATCAAGGTGAGTTAAAAACAGCTGTAAATGTCCAAAAAAGTACGATAAAAGTAATTCCTGTTATAAAAACAGCGATGTAGATCTTTTTCCAGTTAGTTGTAGATTGCTCTTCGTTCATATTATATGATAGGGATTTTATTTTACGCTAAACAAATATATGAGACTTTTTAATTTATTTTGTAACAAGTTAATCATGAGATACTCTTAAGAGGAGTTCTATAAATTAAATGTTAGCTTATCAATTATTTATCACTCTA
>TARA_R110002073_G_scaffold60209_10_pt1 | contig 18905 bp, 12 predicted proteins | sample TARA_R110002073 | Tara Oceans TARA_R110002073 (sample SAMEA4397174) | marine metagenome | biome: Polar Biome; feature: [DCM] deep chlorophyll maximum layer (ENVO:01000326); material: water (ENVO:00002006), including particulate matter (ENVO:01000060) such as... | depth 40 m
AGCTACCTCGCGTTTTTGGCTTTCTGCCGATCGTGATGTTGGGACTACAATTTGTTGTTCTCGTTGGCACCAAAACAGTAACGGCGATCCCGATTCAGTGGATTGGTTTTGGTTGTGTGTTGGTCGCTGCCAACGTCTTGATGACAACACGAACCGTAGCGAACGTATTTCGTCAACGAACCGGCGACCTTGTCCGCCCTTTGCCTTGGCCAATTATCACGCCACTATTCTGCGGTCTGATTCTGACCATGCTTGGCGTTGCCTTGTCCTTCTACGGATTTTCTTATGTTGGCGAAACCTCCTATGCAGTGATTCCCACATCGCTTGTTGCCGCAATCTTGATGACGGCGACGGCGAAAGACACTCGCCACTCGGGATTCGTTTGGATCAGTTTGTTATTCGTAACAATCGCCTATCAATGTTGCCCCGCATTGTTTGCGGACATTGTGCAAACGCTTCGCAGCACCACCGCCGAGGCACTGAAACAAGAACGAGTGCCGATCACACTTTATGGCATTACCTATTTGCCGCTGCTTGGTTTGCTGACCGTAGCAAGTTATCGCTTTCGCAAGCTCGGACAAGTTGAATTCAGTAAACCCATTCAGCACTTCGTGACCTTGGTCGCCGTGTTCTTGTGTGCGATTGCGATTAGCGACATGGTGTGGATGTCGTTTGCATCACCGTTTTTGGTCTCGTTCGCGAACACGATCGCCTTCTTGGTGTTCGCCGTAGCGTTTGCGGACCGCCGCTACGTGATCGTATCACTTGGCTGTGCGATGGTCAGTGGTGTCGCGGCAATTCCCGCACTCAATGGCATGCAATGGATCGACGTGTCGCCGATTTGGATTCCCACGTTGATGGCTGCCGCCGCAGCATTGATGACGGCGACGCGAATTCCCGATTCGATTTTGAATCGTATTCCGGTGGCCGGAACTGGATCGTGGATGGTCCAGCGATCCGACGGCAGCGATCGTAATCTGACACAAGTCATAGGCTGCTTTCTCGCCGCGATCGTTTCCTTTGTGTGGGTGTGCGATTCGATCCTTCACTTTGTCGAACCGATGTCACAGGCGTCACTGATGACATTCGGATTTTTGATGGCTGCATTTGTGTTGTACACGCTGCGAAATCCTCAGTACCACTCGGGATTATGTGTGTGGATGTTAGTTGGCTACGCGGCCGTGCGGTGGGCGGCAGGACTTGGCATCTCGATCGCTGACGGTTTGATGTACACGACCTATTTTTCGATTGCAATTTCCAGTGTCGCGTATCTCTTTTTGCGGGGAACTCGATCGATTTCAAAAGCGACTTCGATCGGGTCGCTACGAAACACACTTGGTTTTGATGCCGAACGGTTCTCAACCGTTTCGAGTACTCGCCCCTCTTCGTCTGGCTGGATGCGACGGGCACAAGCTTTCGTTGTGCCAATTTTTGACCTGAGTTTTGTTGCCCTGTCGTGTCTGGTCGTTGCGGTTCACGTTCCATTGTTGTTGAAAGCCCACCTGGTGCTGCTGGGTAATCCAACGGCCGCCATGGGATCGATAGGGCTTTCGACAGTGCTGGTCAGTTTGTGGTTGTTAGCGGTTGCCGTGATCCAGCGCAGCCGATTGGCGTCAGGTTTGGCGAGCATGATCTTGCCGCTGGTCGCCACTGCAATCCTGGTTTCGTCAGGGCTAAATTCCCCACTGGTTGCGTTGCCGGTGGTGTGGGCGATCGTGCAAGCGATCTTGTGGATGTCGGCCAGTTACATTGCCAACGATACATCGCCATCACCGGTGGCAAAGGTCATCCAAGGTGTCAGTGTCGGTTGGTTGTCCGCACTGCTTGTAGCCTCTTGCATGTCGTTTGACCTGACCGCACGACTTGTCGGTTTGATCACCCTGCCCGTGTTGTGGATGCAATTCCGCACGCACCAGGAGCGAGCGATTTCAAGTTTGGTGGCGATCGTCGCAAACATCCATGTCTTGCTCGCCGCAGCAGCTCTGGCCGGGTGTCGCGGTTGGGTGATACCAAGCATGATGCATGGATCCATCGCGGTCGCATTGCCGTTTGTCTTTGTGACGGCGGCGATCAGCGTCATCCTGTTCGACCGAGCGTATCAGAAACTCGACTCCAGCCCGTGTCGTGATTGGGCATTGGCACTGCGTGTCGGGATGATGATCCTTGCACTATTGTCGTTCACGAAGATGCACTTTGACGTCTTCCAGATCGGGGCGATGACGATTGGGTTTGCCACTGTCGCAGTCGCGGAAGTGTTGCAAGCCATTCGTCGTCAACAAGAGTTCCGAGTTTGGGGAGCTTGCATCGTTGCGGCGACTTTGGCCTTGTTCCTGTTCCACGAGGGTGTGATCACGGTCGGAGCCGGAATCAGTCAATTGGTGATGTCGGCAATCGCGATTGCGGCGTTAACAATGGATCATCTTGCCGCGAACAAAACGCGATGGGAGATCACTCGCCGACCGATGCGGTTGATCGGGCAAACGTTGCCTGCCGTGGTGGCCGTGCTTGCTGCGGTCCGAGAGATTTCGGGGGTGTTTGATGAGTCATCGACCGCACTGAATGTAATGTCGTTGATGTTGGCGGCAGCCGTGTACTTCCAACAATCGATTGTCAAACGGCAACGCGGCTTCGCGATCGCAGCTGCTGTCATTGTCAACGTCGCACTGATGTTGCTGTGGCGAGTGCTGGGCTGGACCGCTCCGGAATTCTATATGGTGCCGTTTGGTTTGTCGGTACTGGGCGGGGTGGAGTTACTCAAACGCGAGCTGCCTGCCGCATCGCACGATCCTCTGCGTTACATCGGAGCCTTGATCATCTTGGTCTCGCCGCTCTTTGACATCCTCGGAGGTAGCTGGGGACACATGTTCACGCTGATGGTGCTGAGTGTTTTGGTGATCTTGGCTGCGATCGGATTGCGTCTTCGCTCGTTGATGTACGCCGGATCGGCATTCTTGATTGCGGACTTGGTCGCCATGGTGATTCGATCGACGATGGATCACCCCAGTTTGTTGTGGATCTGCGGTGTCGCGTTAGGTGCGGCCGTGATCGCATTGGCTGCGTTCTGTGAAAACCATCGCGAGAAACTGATCTCGCGAATCCGTGTCTTGTCGTCGGAATTGGCGACTTGGAATTAGTGGTTTGATCGCAGTGCAGCCCCCCGTAGTGGACGAGGCTACGAGTCCCGTCCCAAATCAATTCACGAGGACTCGTTGCCTCGTCCACTACCAATCCACGAGGACTCGTTGCCTCGTCCACTACGGATGCCTAAATCGGCTCGCCCGAGGGCCGATCTCACGTTTGTTTTTTGTTTATTAAACCTCCTCAAAAAGGAAATTGCCATGAATTGGTTAAGTCAATTTAGTTTGGTCATGCGTTCGAGCGTCACGTCACTAAAAGAAAAGATCGAAGATCCCGAGCGGATGCTGCATCAATTAGTGATCGACATGGAAGAGGAACTCGACCGTATTCGATCGAGTGTGGCAGAGGCGGTGGCCGATGAGATCCAAATGCGACGACGTGCCGAGCGAGAGCGGGCCGATGTGGACGTATGGATGCTGCGTGCCAGCACCGCGATGAAGCGGGGCGACGAGTCGGCTGCGAAATCGGCCCTCGCTCAGAAGATGGCCGCCGCCGATCGCGCAGATCGCTACAGCGGCGATCACCAACGGCAACGAACCGAAGTGGAGAAGCTACAAGAGAGTGTCCGTGACTTGGAGGACAAGATCCGCCAGGCCAAACAGAAGAAGACGCTGTTGGCGGCGCGGATGGCGCGAGCCTCGTCGGCTCAAAAGATCAACGCGACACTCGATCGATCGCATCGCCAATCGGCGTTCGCTCAGTTCAATCGGTTCGAAGAGAAAGTGGACCGCGAGGAAGCGATGAGTCAAGCGTGGGAGCGAATGGATGGCAAGGATCCTGATGCCGACGAGCTGGAGCGACAATTCGAGCGAGCGGAACGCGAAGAACGAGTCGCGGCCGAATTGGAAGCGTTGAAGAATCAAGTCTCGACCGAGAAACCATGATGAAAGCGACACAACAACTCTGCGCGGCGTTTTGGGAGTTCGTGGTGGGATGGTATCGCGTGGATCGGATCCGCGTCTCCCCCACCGCAGGCCGATTGCTGTCGCTAAAAGTGGGCGATCGCGTGGTGTTAAAAGGAGAACTTTTCAAAGTGACGCAGCGACATATCGGCGATGCTGCTGATGAGGTGACGTACGTTTTGAACCACCCCGACGGAGATGCAGAGTTGCGGATTACTCGCAACGGCCATGACTTCGATAAGCACGCCGAACTGTGTTTTTTGGATCAATGCGATGAGGTCGCCGAGGATGAGTTGGTGGTGCTTTGAAAGTGAGTCGGGCAGCCGCGACCCTGCTGTTTTGGAGGTATGATTGAGCTAGTGCTTCATCTAAATTTGATATCTAGGGTTTGACTGTAGTGGACGAGGCAACGAGTCCTTGCATTTTGCCGAGCGTAAGGGACTTGTGGCCTCGTCCACTACCCAAAAATCGAACCTGGATGCAGCACTAGTCATTACTCGCTGCTCATATTTCGTTTGTTCTTCGGTTCGTTATCGCCCATGTTGCCTCAGATCGAGCTTTTCTGTATCGGCTTTGCGGCTGTCGTGGACACCGTATTGCTGTTGATCGTCTTGGAGCGGATCAATCGGCCGTTGACGGCAATTTGGCTAAAATGGGCATTGGCCGGAGCGACTCTGTGGCATGTCGGCGCGTTTCTGCATACCTTGCTGCGAGATACGGTTGGCGCAACCGCGATGGCGGTCGACGCGGTATGCATGACCACGATGGTAACGGGTATGTTGCTATTGAATTGCAGTATTTTGCACGCGGGGTTGCGGATCCATCATACCGGCGGCGACTCTCGGCCGCGTCGCGACCTTCGCTACATCTTCGTCTACACGCCGGTGCTTTTGATCATTCCGATCGCAATCGGGATTGTACAAAGCGGCACGCGTGATTTCATTGAATCAACGCGACCGTTTCACTTGCCGTTTTTGGTGTGGTTGTCAGCAGCGAATCTGACCGCAGCTTGGTTGTTCATCAAAAACCGCAGCCGACTCGAACAAGTGGCTCGAGGCGCCAGCTCGTTTCTGGTCAAGTTCTCGGTCGGTTTGATCACGGTCACGGGGTTAGTCAGTGTTTATATTCTGGTCGCTCAGAAGACACGTTTTGAGCCTCCCTTCCGCTTGCTCACCAACCTGTCGCCGCTGGCCCCTACGTTGGTATTCGCATGGTATCTGGTGCGCCGACGATTGTTGCCGATGGTGTTTGAGCGGACGCTTGTGTATGGCGCGATTCTGCTATCAATTTTTTACCTTCATCGATTGACGATCTCGCCGATGATGAGCTCGTTCAGCAAAGAGTTTCACTTTGATTTTGTGGTGCTCGAAACGCTGGTCGTGGTCGCCCTGGTATTGGCGTACCAACCACTGCGGAGTCGTTTTCGCGAAGGGCTGCGGTACTTTGTCGGTTTGGATGTGGTCAAAGTCCGTGATGCAGCACGTCAGTTATCGGTCGAGTTGTCGCGTCGCGCGGACGACGAGATCGAGTCGTTATCGGAGTGGTTTACCGAGCGAATCTTGCAGACGTTTAATTTGCGGTTCGCAAAATTGTGCTTTATCGAGATACAGCGATCGGCGGGTCACGGTGAATCAAACGAAATACACGAAGCGAGCTCGATCGTGAAAGTGGCGAACGAGCAAACCCGGGACATCATTCGTGAACGACTGGCTGCAACTGAGGTGCTGTCGTTGTGCGGCAAGATCGACGATTGCCCCGACCGCTGGATCGAATGCTCGGGGCCTCATGAATCCGACGTATGCGGTTGGATGCGCGAAGCAGACTTGACGGCTGTATTCCGAGTTCACTATCGCGACGTGGACGGCTATTTGATGCTCGGATCGCTTCGTACCGGCGAACTGTTGTCGAACGAACAACTCAGTACGATTTCGTTATTGGTCGACCAATTTGCCGCAACGATTCAAAACCGAATTTTGGAACAAGCCCGCCAATCCGCCGAACGTCGTGCGGTGCAACAAGAGAAATTGTCGACGCTGGGATTGATGGCAGGTTCGCTGGCTCACGAACTAAAAAATCCGTTGTCCTCGATTCGCACGATCGCAACGCTATTAAAAGAAGACCTGGATCCTCAAAGCGGTTCCCATCGTGACATTGATTTAATTGTCTCGGAAATTGACCGGCTAACCTCGACGACTCAGCGGCTGCTTGATTTTTCCAAGCCGAGTGATTCGCAGCATGTTGGAGTGAAACCGGACGTGGTGATCGAGCGGTTGCTCTCGATTCTCGGGCATTTGGCCCGGCAACATGGGGTGACGTTGACGACAAATTTACAATTGGGAACGGCTCGAATCGAATCCACCGATGCCGGGTTCAGCGAGATCATGTTCAATTTGATCAAGAACGCGATCGAGGCGGTGCGGGGGATGTCCAATGGCGAGGTGACGATTACAACTTCCCCCGACTCGACTGCCACCACATCCGATCCGTCATCGGCCCGCTTTGCATCAATCGTGGTCGCGGACAATGGGCCTGGAATAGACCGTGAAGTTCAAGAGCATTTGTTTGAACCGTTTGTGACCGGAAAAACCGATGGCACCGGGCTTGGGCTTTACTTGGTTGGCCAGCGAGTGAGAGAATTATCAGGAAAAATATCGCACACCAGCGATTCAAAGGGCTCTGTATTTAAAGTGCAGTTACCACTAGCAACCGACGAAAAACCACTCGCGATTCCGCAGGCAGATTTAACATGAAGATTTTGGTCGTGGATGACGAACCGGCGGCTCGCTATGCGCTGACCAAGGCGCTCAGAGCCGAAGGGCGACAGTTGCTCGAAGCCGACGATGGCGAGGCGGCCCTGTCGATCATTCGCACGGATGCACCCGACCTGGTTTTCTTGGACTTGAACATGCCAACACATGACGGCATGTTTGTTTTGCAGTCGCTGCAGCAAGATGCCGCCACGGTGACGCCCGAGATCATCGTCGTGACGGCCAACAACGAAGTCAGTTTGGCGGTGCAGTGTGTTCACCTCGGCGCGACCGACTTTGTCACCAAGCCGTACGATGTTCAGCATGTTCGCTCGATGGCCGCGCGGTCTCAGCAACGGGTTGTCTTGCAGCAGAAAGTCCAAGATCTTGAAAACGGCAGCGAATCGGTTCAGTTCGGTCAATTGCTAGGCACGAGCCGACCGATGCGAACCCTGTTTTCGCAAATCGACAAGGCGGCAAAAACCTCGCTGCCTGTTTTGATTCGAGGCGAAAGCGGTACGGGAAAAGAGTTGGTCGCCCGCGAATTGCATGCCCGAAGTAATCGAGCGAGCAAGCCATTCATTGCCGTCAACACCGCTGCGATCGCGGCGTCGCTGGCCGAGAGCGAACTATTTGGACACGTCAAAGGGGCGTTCACGGGTGCCGACCACAATCGCGACGGCGTGTTCCGGCAAGCGGACGGCGGCACATTGTTTTTGGACGAAATTGGCGATATGCCTGCGGCGGTGCAAACGCGTTTGCTGCGAGTATTGCAGGAGGGGATTGTACAGCCGGTCGGTACCGAGCAAGGGGTCAAGGTCGATGTTCGTGTGATCAGTGCGACTCATCAAAATCTCGAGGTGGCGATCGACGACAAAGTGTTTCGCCAGGATTTGTATTTTCGCCTGAAGGGAATCGAACTGTTTATCCCCCCGCTGCGTTCACGCCATGAAGACATACTGCTACTAGCGAACCGATTTCTGCCGCCCGACGTGACGATGTCCGACGAAGCGATTTCGGCGCTGCTGCAACATGTGTGGCCGGGGAATGTGCGTGAACTGCAGCAATTGGTGCATGCGTCGGCGGCGTTGTGCGAAGAGCATCGGGTGACGCGATGCGACCTCGGTTTGGGCCTCGATCGCAACGCGAGTGACGAGGTTCCGTTTGAGCGGTACCTCGATCTACCGCTGACCGAAGCGAGGACGCAGTTAGTCGAAGATTTTGAGCGACTGGCGATTCTGCGAGCGTTAGAAACCGAGTCACATAACGTCAGTGCGGCAGCGCGGCGGCTTGGCATTCACCGCCAAAGCCTACAGCAAAAAATGAAAGCGTTAGAGATCCAATAAATGGTGGATAGGCTAGGGAGTCTCGGATTCGAGACAGACCAATTGTTCGTGACGTTTGCTGCCTTTGTCGACACCGACCCGCATGAACATCTGGCTATCGGCCACGGCGGGACTCGCGTACGCGTCATCACCCAGCTTATTAGTGGAAATCAACTTAAAGGAGTTGTTTTCATTTTTGAAGACAAACGTTTCACCGTTTAAGTTGGAAACGTAAATCACGTCGTTACAAACGATTGGTGATGCACTGAACTTGCCGCCTAAACGTTCTCGCCAAACGACGTCACCGGTATCCGCGTTCCAGCAATAGGCCACTCCATCATCGCTGACGGCGAACAGATGACCATCGTTCAAAACCAGCGAGGGTTCATAGACCTTGGTACGAACGGACCAGATTTTTTCTCCATCTGCGGAAAGACATACCGTTTCCTTATCGGGATAGCCACCACTGGCAAAGATTCGATTCTTCGACGTGATCACGGTGCCGCAAGTCGCTTCGGCGGTGCCGGGGGTGCTCCAAAGTTTTTCACCGCTGGCCGGATCAAAGCTGGCCACCGCGTCACAACCACTGATCAACAATTGATCGCGTCCGCCCACGCTGGCAATCGTGGGACTCGAATAGCTGCTGATAGTGCCGCGAGCCACTCGCCAGGCGATCTCGCCGGTTTCACCATCAACCGCGGCTAAATAGCCGCCGCCCATATTGTCAGCGGCAAAAATCACCAGCGACTTGTAGAGAACCGGTGAAGGAGCGTAGCCAAACTTGGAAACAAATTTTCCGATTTCACGTTGCCAAACGACGTTGCCATCCAAATCGAGTGCCGAGGCAATGATGGCATCGTTGTTGAGAAACGCTGTATAGAGCCGGACGCCGTCGCACGCCAAAGTGCCGTTGGCGTGCGTTGCTTTGTGGTGCACCGCTCGTTCCGAAGGAAAGCCGCCGGTGTGAACGTCGGTAGTCCACTGTGGCTTGCCCGTCGCACGATCAAAGGCAAGCACTTGTTGTTTTTGTTGGTCTTGGATTGCGGTGGCTAAATAGATTGAATCCGCCACGACGATCGGCGAACTGTGGCCGCGCCCCGGGACCTCGGTACGCCAGAGGACATTTTCCTCTTCGCCCCAGTGCGTCAACAGCGGTTGATCCGGAACGACGCCATCACGCTGCGGACCACGCCATGCCGGCCAGAGCAGTTTCGCCTCGTCCACGGCAACGTCGACGACTTTGACGTTCGATTTTTCTGGAGAAATTTCCTCGACCGGATTTTTACGTCCACAGCCACCGACCAGCAGCAGCGGGATCAGCGTCAGTAATAAAACGCGTTTCATGGTCATCGTCCCAATCGATTCGAATTCGGCAATTTGGCTTTCGCCTACCCTTTATAACGCAATCTGCTGATAAACAGAACGTGCAGCTTTCGATGCCAGCAATGCTGAGAGAATTCGAAATCACAAAAAAATCAGTCCCGTGCCCTTTATGGCTCGAACGGATTTTTGACTGCGGCGCGTTTTTGCTGCAGTTCACGTAGAAAATCTTTGTCCGCTTCGCTTAAGCTGACGATCGGCACGGTCACCTCGCGTTTGTCCGCCCGTTTCAGGACCACGCTTGCTCCTTCGACGCGAAGCAAGACTGCGTCGACCTTGAATCGGCCGCTCGCGTCAGACCACGTGCGCGATTGCGAACTTGGCAGTGCTGCTGCGGTGGCAGGTTTGTTGGGTTGCGACAGATCCTCGGGGGCCAGTTGGATCTTGCTGCGGGCAACGGTGATCTTGCGGCTGCCACCGCCGCGAAGTTTGACACTGACTTGACCATCAGTCTGTATGTCTTCGATAGTTGCGGGTTTCCAAAACGGCCCATGCTCGTTGACTTGAACAATTTGGCCGACGTACAACGTCGTCAGCAGATTGACTTCGCGTTTGGAATTGTCCACCACGCCGCCACGATCGTATGCCGATTTCAGGCTTGCGATTCGTTTGTACTCGGCATCCCAACGTAACAATGCGGAATGAGCCGCTTTGCGAAGTTTGTCATTGTCGCTATCGACCAATGGCTTCATCGCCGCCACGATGTCTTGATCGGGTGATTGCAAATTCTTTTTGGCCAGTTCGCCGAGCGTTTGAATTTGCCGTGTCGCGTCGTTGGACGCAAGCGATGCGAGTGCATCGTTTTTTTGTGCGTCGGTCAACGGAGCTTCAGCTTCGGCCTTGGCTTTGGCGGCAGCCATTGCTCGTTCCTCTGCCACTCTTTTGGCCTCGGCTTCGATCGCATCGATTTCCTGCTGCGACAACCGCTCGTATTTCATCGTGATCGGAAGCGTTGTGGTCGAGTTTTTGCTTTTGACAATTAGCTTGTAACTAAACTCGATCCCCGCAGGCATATTCTCGGACTTGTCGAATGACCAAGTTCCCGAGCCGGACATTTCATAGGCGACACCATCCTCAGTTTCCGGCATCTTCAATTCGTAGTCCTTTTTGAATAGGACCAAGTCGTTTTGATGCCGCAGTAGCTGGAAGCTTGTCCTTTCAATCGCGGCACGTATGGTGTCATCATTGTTATTCCTACGGCCAAAAGGATCGAAACCGCCAGGCCCAAAGCCTCCGGGGCCGAACCGGTCTTGGCGGTCCTTTTGCGTGACCGCGATCCCCGAGTCGATCTGCCATTTCTTTTCGTCCGTCTCGGGCAACGGCTCAAACGGAATCAGCGAGACATTGCCGAGCAAGAAAGGGAGTTGGGAATCGCCCACCAATTTGATCACTTCGCCGCGTGTCGACATCGTGATTTGGTTGGTGGTTTGCGTTTTGCCAGCGAAGGCGGGTCGCGAAAACGGACTGGGCATCGACGGTGGGAATGAACCAAAACCAAACGGACCTCGCATCCCACGATTACCCGCCTTGTACGTTTTCGATTCTGATAATCCGCCCCGATACGTCAGCTGGATCTGATCCGCACCTACACTATTGACCTCGTACTTTGTGATCCCTTTGTAATGCGTCGTTTCGCTTCCGCTATCGGCGCTGATCTCAAATCGATAAGCGAATTTCGAATCGGGCTTGGGTTGGTAGCGAAGCACTTGGGCTGCGACTGGCGGTGGTGCCAAACCTAATACGGACACAGATAAGAACAGCAGAATGCAGTGGGCACGACTTCGGAGTGCGAAAATCATGGGGCGTCCTTCGAGGCGACTCTGGTTTCGAGAGAGGGGGAGAAGTAGAAGCCTTGATTCTAACCGCTTTCTACTGCGAGATTCGGTAAAGAGCGTCCGCGGTGCGAAGTAAAATGGAATCTTCAAAAACGCCCAACGATGCAAGGGTTCGCTCTTCGATCGGATTGGTGGCGAGAACCTCGAATTCGCGACCGGCGCGGACCACCGTGGTAACCCCTTCTTCACTGGTGAAATAGATCCGGTCGCCGGACATCAACAACGACGCGGAAAAGTTGCCACCGATTCGTTTGCGATAAACAATCTCGCCCGTCTCGGCTTCGGCACACATCGCGATCCCATCATCGCTGACCCAATAGATCAATCCATCGGCGGCGACCATCGACGGCGTCTTGGAGACACTCTTGTTGGAACGCCACTGAATATGCGTGTCGGTCACCACGCCGGTGCCGGTCGGGCGAATCGCCAGCAGTTTGCTGCTGTCGTAGCTGGTGGAAACAAACACAAGCCCGCGATGAAAGATCGGTTTGGGGATCACGGAATAACCATCGTAGCGAACATCCCAAATCGTTTCCCCCGTTTTCGGATCCAAACCAAAGACGCAATCGCTGCCGGGCGCAACCACTTGTTTTTGACCATCGACTTCAATCAATGTCGGTGTTGCAAACGAGAACGTGCGAATCGAAAAGATCATTCGCAGCGTTTGCCACGCGAGTTCCCCGGTGTCGGCATGCAGAGCGACGATTTTGGGTTCTTTGTCACCATCGCAAGTAAAGATAAGAAGATTGTCGACCAGGATCGGCGTTCCGCCATTGCCATGCTGAGGGCTGAAGTACAGATCACGATTGATCCACAGAATCTCGCCCTGCTTGCTGACGCATGCGGTGCCTTGGTAGCCGAAGTGGACAAAGATGCGATCGCCATCGATGATCGGCGTGGGGCTGGCGTGACTGTTCTTGGAATGGATTTTGGGCGATCGATCCTTGGTTTGCTGCATCACCGGAATCGTTTTCAACAGTTCGCCACTGGCGGCGTCGATGACCAACAGCGACAGCGAAAACTCCTTCGCCACTTGCTCGGCCCCTTCCGCTGATTCGGCCGGGATCGCCGTGGTCACATAAATACGACCGTCATCACAGACGGGGCTAGACCAACCTTTGCCTGGCAATTCGGTACGCCAATCAATGTTCTTTTCCGACGACCATTGCAGCGGCAACTTGGCGCCCGAGCGTACGATCCCGTCGCCGCTCGGTCCACGAAACGCTGGCCATGATTCGTCGCCGCGGACATTTGGATTCAGTGATAAAATTGCAATGCAAGCAGACAAAGACAGTCGGGTACGAACCGCAGTGAACATAACAATTCCAAGCAAAAAAACTCGAGGAAGGCGAAGCAGGGGCAGGAGGACTTCGATTGTAATCTCGCCCGCCATGGCCCGAGAGCCAATCACGTCAACATTTTAATCCTCAGGACGACGAAAGTGCTACAATCGGAGTGCTTCTCGTGCTCGGCACCGCCGCTCTGTTTCGCCTCTCTTTTCGCGAGCTCACTCGATGAATGAACATCAAGCAAAAATGCTTCGCCAAATGGCCGTGTTTGGGGGTCTGAAAAACGAGTCACTGGAATTGATTCTCGGCGAATCGCATCGGCTCGTGTTGGCAGCGGGCGACTATTTTTTCCACGAAGGCGACCCGGGCGAGTCGCTGTACGTGATCGAAGCCGGGACGGTGTTGATCCAGCGGATGTGGAGAGATGAATCGATCATGCTGGGACGTTTGGCTAGCGGCGATTGCTTTGGTGAAATGTCGCTGATTGATTTTCAGTCGCGATCGGCTGCGGCGCAAGCGGAATGCAATTGTGAAACGATTGAAATCCCACGTACGGTGCTGCAATCGCTATATCGCATGAACGTCGAGCAGTACGCGATGATCATGATGAATCTGGGACGCGAAGTCAGCCGGCGGTTGCGGATCGCAGACGATTGTTTGTTTCAATTGCAACAGGATCACGGAGTCGAAACCCCATTTGCCGGCACGGTTTAAACGGTAGCGTTCTGCCGCACTTATTTTCCGCCGTACCAAATGCCGCGGCGCCAATTGTGTCGCCGCAAACGCGTGATCGCCTCGTCCGGCAAATCTCGCAGTTGGCTCGTTCGCGTATTCTGCTCGACCTGCTTGACCGTTCGCATTCCGGCAATCACCGTGCTCACCTCGGGTCGCGAGAGCGCAAATTTCAGCGCAACATCGGCCATGGAATAATCGTCGGACAAACCTAGCGCATCCATGTCGGCACGAATTTCGGCAACGCGGTCGGCAGTCCGCTGCATCCGGTCTCCGGCAAAATACTGGCTGCGAAAATCGTCTTCGCCGAAAACATGGGCACCGGCATATTTACCTGCCAGCGATCCTTCGTCCAAGGCGACTCGGACGATCACGCCGGTGCCTGTTTCGGCAGCGACGGGCAAAATTTGAGCGGCAGCATCCTGGTTAAATAGATTAAAAATCACTTGAACGACATCGACCAATCCATTTCGCATTAGCTGCACAACACAATCCTGGTCATGCTCGGGGGTGCTGACTCCGATCAAGTTGATCTTGCCCTCATCTCGCAATTGACGCAGCACCAATAGTGGTTGCGGGTCGTCGTTCCAGCCGCGCGTCCAGGTATGCAGTTGCAGCAGATCGATTCGCTCGACACCGAGGTTTGTCAAACGTTGGTGAATGTTGTCTCGCAGATAGGCTGCGGAGTAGCGATCTTGCCAGCGGCAATAGGGACTCGGCGGCCACGGTCCGGGGCTGGGGGGCGTTTTAGTGGCAACAAAGACCGGCTCACTGCGATCCTTGAGCGCCTTGGCGATCAGCATCTCACTATGTCCGTTGCCGTAGCCTTCGGCGGTATCGATAAAGTTAACACCTCGATCGATCGCCGCATGAAGTGCTTGCAGCGATTCGTCATCGCTTTGTGGCCCCCACTGCCCCCCGATCGCCCATGCACCAAAGCCAATCTCGGAAACCTTTGATCCATCGGGGGGGAGCAATCGCGTGTGCATAAGTGTGTTTGGGTTGAGGGATTAGGTTGGGTTTGTCGGTTGGCGAATGAATACAGAGTCAGACGATGCTTGCTTTGCATCTTTCTTGGTCTGTTCAGCCGAAGATCTCATCTTCTGACGCTGGTTCTACCGAAAACTAGCTAGGACGGCGAGTCGGTCGTCGTATTGTCTTGAAAGCCGGCGTGCATGCCAGCATTCTTTCTTGAGGTGGTTCGGTGCCAAATATTTCTCCGATCCCGCGGCTTACGATTGTGGTCCCGGTGACGGAAGACCTCCAGTCTTTCGAAACCAGTTTGATCAGTGTTTTAGAGCATCAGCCTAGCGGCTGTGAAGTGATTGTTGCTCACGACGGGACTTATGAAGACCCGTTCGAATTGGGTGACGAAGTTCGCTTTGTGTCCGCTGACTCGGCTGAGTTGCTCGAACTGATCTCCGCATGCGCTTCGGCAGCCCGCGGTCGATTTGTCCATGTCTTAAGTGGCGGCTTTAAGGCAACAGAAGGTTGGGTTGATGCCGCCCTGGAAAAATTCGAACATCACGATGTCGCGGCAATCGCTGCGGTCGTTCGGCAGGAGCAAACGGGACGTATTGTCGGAGCCGGTTGGTTCGACGGCGCGTCACGGCTTTGCCAACCCGCTGGTGTATCGCAAACGAAATTGAGTCGCCAAGAGATCGCGAAGATCGATGGCGTCTTTGTCGAAGCATCGTTTTGGCGACGTGAGTCACTGCGAAACGTTTGTCATTGCTATCGCGGAAACAGTCTGCTTGAATTCTCGTACACCGCAGGACTGGCATTATCGCAAGCCGGTTGGCGATGTGTGACTGCAGAACAGTGCAGCTTGGTTTCCGACCAAGACCATACCGCATGGAACGATGCGTCGTTCCGACGTGGAAAGCGTCTGTGGGCAATCCGTCAAACCGCATGCAAGGATCGCAGCGGGTTCCGCGATGGACTGCGAGGGATGCTAGCGAATCTCGGTCGACCTTCGCGTCTTCGAGAATCGATCGGCATGATGACCGGTGGTTCCGCAATCGCTGAAATGAAGCGACGCGTGCATCTCGACGAAGTGAAGTCGATTGACCAGTGTGAATCGGTCCTCCCGCTTCCCAATCGTTCGTTCACACCTTCGCGCCGCGCTGCGTAACGTGACGTAACGTGACGTGCGGTCTGCGTTGCAGCTTGCATTGAGGAAACGAAACTCGGCAAGCGATTCAGCATGAATCGTCAAATGCCCCAAGTCTTGATGACTTGCGGACACACGATTGCCGCCTGAACGAAGAGCATCATTTTTTCTGCTGCGGGGGGCAGTTCTTTGCCCTCAGCAGCGAGGGGTCTTTGCCCTCAGCAGTGAAGGGAATGATGGGCCGGTTATTCGGCCCGTTCATCCCTCATGAAAAACCAATTCGCTGAATCAAAATTGGCTGCCCCAATACTGGCTGGCCCGATACAGGTTGGCCCATCTCATCGAAATCGGCGTACTCGCGTTTTGAAATCAAATTCGCTCTTTGAGTTCAACGTGAGTCTCGGCTCGCTTTCGCGTGTCATGCAACTTCGCAACGAAATTGCACAATCAACGCCACCGCACGCTAGCAATCAGGCTTGCTAGCGACCGAGACATTTTGCTCTTCCATGATGATGGTCATCGGAGCGGTACCACGGGGTGCCACTTCTTTGCGGTCCAACTCACCACGAACCACCCGCACTTCACGCGGAGCTTCGATTCCGATCGCAACTCGATTTGCCGAGATTCGATTGATCGTCAGAACGATGTTGTCACCGATTAGGAGTTGCTCACCTTCTTTGCGGCTTAAAACTAGCATTGTTTTCTTCCCTGATTGGTAGGTTGAACTTCTTGAACGCGATAGGTACATACACTTTTTGTGCCAAAATCGCTTCCATTAATCAGATAGTTTCCACCGCCTCGCCAAACTTTAATAAAACTCAATGAAATGCGGAAAACCGCAGGTTATTGAGTCATTCCTTTGCTTTTGCGAAGCGATTGAAAAATTATCATTATGGTCGCAGATTGACCTCTAATTCTCATCCGTCGATACCGAAATGATTCATCAGTCTCGAATTGAGACGTCTTAAATCTCATCTTTGGCTCGACAGAAGAAGTATCAGCTAGCGCTTTGACACGTCCGGTCACAGCAACGAAATCTTTTCGAAGAAACTTCAAAAAGTGTTCATGGACCTAAGTCCGCTGCTGATTTATTGAGGGCGATTTCGCTCGCCGGATGTCACCACCCCAGAAGGCTCGCGAGTTTTTCGCGGCTAGGCTCCATTACGATTCCCCGCTCGGTAATGATAGCGGTGATCAGGTCAGCGGGAGTCACATCAAAGGCGGGGTTGATCACGTTGGCGGCGTCGGGGACGAGCTTGACGCCATGAGGGTTAGCGACTTCGTCACGGCCGCGTTGTTCAATCGGAATAGAATCGCCGCTAGCGAGTGCAGGATCAAACGTGCTCGAGGGCGCCGCGACATAAAACGGCACACGGTGATAGCGAGCGAGCACCGCTAAGGGGTAGGTCCCGATCTTGTTTGCCGCATCACCGTTGGCAGCAATTCGATCGGCTCCGACAATCACCGCGTCGATTTGGCCCGTTTTCAGCAAGCTTCCCGACATCGAATCGGTCAACACCGTTACCGGCACACCGGCTTGAGCTAATTCCCATGCCGTCAAACGAGCGCCTTGCAGCAGCGGACGCGTTTCATCGGCAAACACCTCGATGGCGTGCCCCGCTTCGTGCAAATGGTAAATCGGTGCGAGTGCCGTGCCCCACATCGACGTCGCCAAACCACCCGCGTTACAGTGCGTCAGCACGCGGTGGCAATCGCCGAGCAGCTCGGCACCGTGACGTCCGATCTCGCGGCACATTTGACGATCTTCGTCATGAATCGTCGTGGCTTCGCAAAGCAATCGCTCGGGCAACGCATCGTCGTCACCCACCGAATCGACAATCGCTTTCATGCGGTCGAGCGCCCAGAACAGATTGACTGCGGTGGGACGACTTTTCGCAAGATATTCGATTGCATCGAGATAGCTTTGCCTGGACTGCGTGCCATCAGGTTGCCGAGCCAAGCAGACGCCATAGGCAGCCGCAATTCCAATCGCCGGAGCTCCGCGGACGACCAATCGCTGAATCGCATCAAACGTCTGGTCGACGTTCTCGCATCGCAGCGTCACCAACTCGGCAGGAAGTCGAGTCTGATCGATCAGATCGAGACATCCGTCATTAAACGCAAGCGTCTGTGTCGTCATCGTAGCGGTCGGTCTTCGGTAGCGAGTCGCGATGGTTTAGTACTGAAAACTCTCGGCGTCTTCCTTGGGCGCCGGTTGGTAGCTGTAGGGTTCCATACTACCGCCCGCCCGTCCTTGGCTGAGACTTCGCACGGCACTCGAGTAGCCGAACAATTCTTTTAGCGGGGCGTGAGCGGTGATCACGGTCATCGCGCCACGGGTTTCGGTCGACGCGATGATGGCGCGGCGCTGCAGCAGGTCACCGACGATCTCGCCCATGTAATCTTCGGGGGTCGTGACCTCGACACGCATGACCGGTTCGAGCAGCACGGGGCCGGCGGCCTGCAATCCTTTGTCGAACGCGTCTCCGGCGGCAATGCGGAACGCCACCTCATCGCTGCCCTCTTCGTGAACCTCGGCGTCGTAGGCTTCGATCTTAACGCCCGACAGCGGGAAGCCTGCGATCAACCCGCCCCCCTCAGCACGTTGACGCAGCTCTTCGATCGCCGCGGCGCGAACGTTGCCTTGCAGCGGACACTCCGCCGGCAACCGGTCAAACACCAACACCGGTGACGAACTGTCTTCGAGTGCCGACACGCGGACCTTCAATCGTGCAAACATGTGCGAAGCCCCGATTTGGCGATTGCATTGTCCCACGATGTCAGAGTTGCCGCTGATCGTCTCGCGATAGTTCACTCGCGGTTTATAGAACTTGACGTTCAAGCCAAAGTCACGCGTCAAGCGATGCTGAATGACCTCCAGATGCAATTCGCCCATCCCGCTGATTAGCGTCTGGCCAAGCTCTTCGTTTTCGACGGCATGAAAGGTGGGATCTTGGCGGCGAAGCATTTCGAGCGTTTCTTCGAGCTTTTTGCGGTCGCCGGTGTTTTCGGGCTCAATCGCCATCGACAAGACGGACTCGGCGAACTTGATGCTCGGCAATTCGATCGTCTCTTTCGTGTCACAAACAGTGTCGCCGGTGATGGCAAAGCGGGGTCCGATCACACAGCAGATATCGCCGGCACCGACCGATTCGATTTGCCCATCGCGTTCCTTCTTGCTGGCATGAATCTGCCACAGCTGAGCAATGTTTTCTTTCTTGTCGCGATTGGGGCATTGCACGCGTGAGTTCTGTTTCAGTTCACCGCTATAGACGCGGATCCAGTAGTTATCGCCCGTTTTGGCAGGCAAAATTTTGAATACCAACCCGCAAAACGGCTCTTTTACATCCGGTTTTCGAACCAGGACTTTGTCGGGTTTCTTGGGGTCGAATCCTTCGACAGGCGGCCGATCCAGCGGGCTGGGCAGATAATTGCCAACCCCGG
>TARA_R110002073_G_scaffold138_2_pt1 | contig 18899 bp, 14 predicted proteins | sample TARA_R110002073 | Tara Oceans TARA_R110002073 (sample SAMEA4397174) | marine metagenome | biome: Polar Biome; feature: [DCM] deep chlorophyll maximum layer (ENVO:01000326); material: water (ENVO:00002006), including particulate matter (ENVO:01000060) such as... | depth 40 m
TATTATCTAATATAATAGTATATAATGTTAGATAATTATAGTAAAGCAGAATTAATCCATATTGTAGATATGTACGATTTAGATATTGATATTAGTAAATTAAAAAAATCAAAAGAAGCTATAAAAAAGGAAATGTTAAAGGGTGGCAGTAAAAAAACATTAAAAGAAAATAAAGAGAATTTACCAGATAAACCCACAATTAAAAAAATGGTCGAAAAAGATAAAAAAAAGAAATCTTCATTACTTAATAAAGTTAATGAAAGCGGTACATATAAAAAGAATTTAGATAAAAAAACTAAAGATATGACGCCAGAAGAAAAAAAAGAATATCAACGATTAAGAACAAAAGATAGTCGTGCCAAAAAGAAAGCACCTAAAAAAGAAGATAAGGGCAAAAAAGATCCATTAAAATTAGGGTATTAATTTTTTAATTTTTTCTATATTATACATTATTTAATTTAAATTAAATTTTAAAAATAAAATCTAATCTAAATATATAAATGTTTAAAGTGAATTCAGCAAATCAGTATATCGCCAGTAAATCTCAATCTGTTAAGCCCGATGTAATTAGCGATGTCGGCCCTAATGAGCAGATTAGATTATTGGTGCCATCGTTCGTAGGTTTTTTAGATCCTACAGAAACTTATTTAAAATTCGAACTGCAAATGACTAATGCCAGAGGTGTTATTGTACCAGATGCCAAATGTGGTGCCCACGCCCTATTTAGAAATGTTATTCTACGAGATGGTGCCAACCAGTGCTCTATCGAAAGTATAGAAGATTATAATGCCTGTGCTGGTTTAACTAGACCATATACTCAACAATCTAGTATTATGCATAAACGAGAATTATTCGAAGGGGTACAACAAGATAGTAATAATAGTGGGGCATCGTTATATTATGGAGCACCTAATGATTTAACTGGCGCAACTAATTCTGGTACTGCAGTATTAACAGAAAGAACCGCCAATAAGGTAGAGATTTATATGCAATTAAAGGCCGGTTTCTTCGGTGGTGGTATTGTACCAGTAGCCGCTATGAATGGTTTAAGATTACAAATAGATACAGAAGACCCAAACAGGGCATTAGTACAACCATTTACTGGTGGATCATTAGAAGCAGGTATTGCAACTTGCCACGAAACAACTGCCAACCTTGCCGCTAATGCTATAGGTACTCGTGATGGCACCACCGCGGCCGCTAATATTGGTTCATTAAAAACAAATATTGATAGTGATGCTACTGGTAAAAATAACCCATTTGCCGTTAATGATATTATTTATTTAAACCACGACACGGCAGGTAATAATGCATTTACTAACGAAGTTGTGGCAGGTGTGGTACAAGGTTTTTTTATTGATGGCGGCAAACTTAATTTAAGACTAATCTTACAATCTCAAACGACCGTGCTAGTGCCTACTGGTGCTGATTATTCTACTACCAATAATACTAAAATTTATTATAAAATTGCAGATAGAATGAAAAATGTTAATACATTTAGTGCCGCAAATCTTACTAATAATACTGATCTAGTTATACCAGCACCTTCTTATACTATCAGTAATATAGAAATGTTATGCCAGGCCGTGACGCCACCTAATGGTTATGTCGTTGGTATGTTAAAAAAAGCACAATCAGGCGAAGGATTACAAATTGATTATATGACTTCTGAGCTACATAGATATAACCAAGTTAATACTAGTGGTGTAGTACAAATACAAGTGCCAACCGTAGCCACCAGAGCCAAGGCCATCTTTGCCCAACCAATACCATTAACTAATTATAGAAATTTGGCAGTATCTTCTTTTAGTGGTGTTGCAGATAATGCATTAAATTACCAATTTGTAAAAGGTAATGAATTAATACCTAGTAGATTAGTAGATTTACAGAGATATAGTCAAGTTGTGGGTACTTCTGGGCAAAAGAAAAACGAACCATTACATACTGCAGAATTGCAAAAAGCATTAGTAAATATAGGTGCCTCGGTGTATTCATTACATAAAATAGCAGACAATTTTACTATTGCAAGATCATTTAATAAATATGGCCAAATTACTAATCTGGCAGACGATACATTATCATTAAGGGTAGATTATAATAATGGTGTAGCAAAACTATTTAATAATTATGTTTTTAAATTACAAAGATTAACTATTGCCAAGGGTATTTGTTCTATCCAATCATAAAAACATTTAATTTTTTTTTTATCTTTTTAAATTTAGTTGTTCTAATTTGTAGAATTTTATAATATATATATAAGAATTTATACAAATTAGAACAATAATAAAATATTAAATAAATATAATTTTTTTCTGTATCTATTATATAATCAAAATGGCTATGAATATTCAGCAAGTAGAGAAATTCGAGATTTTACCAAGTAATCAACCAGCGAATAATACTTATTCTTTTAAACAAGGCAATCCAATTATTACCTTCGATTTAGGATCTACCAATAAACTATTAAAGGCTTCTTCTTTAAGAATTAATGGCGAATTAACTATTTTAGATGCGGCAGGTAATGTTGCCGGTAATAACAATTTAAACCAACGACGAGGTGCCGCGGCACCAAGTAATCAGGCAGTGCAATTTAATAGTCGTGTCGGTATTAATGGTATTTTCCAAAATGTTAATATTTCTTCTAATGATACTAAACAGACACTAGAAAGTATTAGACAATATGGTAGAATGTGTGCTACTATTCTACCAACTACACATAGCTCAGAAGATTTTATTAGTCAATCTGGCGTATGTGAATTAAATACTGGTGTAGATGCGGCTACTGGTAATCTTAATAATAATACTATATCTTTCTCGCAAAGGTTATTTTGTGGTATTGTTAATGGTGGTAATACAATTCCACTAGGCGTTAATGGTGTTCGTGGTTTATCATTTAGTTTAGAAATGGTAAGCGACCAAATGCTTTTATTTGGTACTAATGCTGCCGATAATAGTGGTGCTTCATATCAAGTAAAAAATCTATCTATGACTGGTGATCTATTAGTGCCAGATAGTCAGGGCCAACAAAAATTAGGTGTGCCAGGTAATGGTGCATTTCAGTATAATAGTTATAATAATTTGTATAGTGTTATAGATGCCGGCGATGCAACCCAAACATATAATTTGGCGCAATCTAATGTGCTAAATGTATTTCATAATTTCTTGCCAGTATCATATGCCAATAATTATTCGCAGGATAGTTTCCAAACAGAACTACCACAATTAACAAATGCTGCCGGTACTACTTATGATACACCTGCTAGTATTAATAAAGTGGCATTTAGTCGTGGTGGTATGAAACTAGGCTTAGATTATGATATTGATGTCGCAGATCAGGCAGCAAATGGCCGACCACAAACTGGTTTAATGATAAATGCATTAAATAGTATTAAGAAATATAAGAATATTACACATACCACAGAACAACCACTATTATTAAACTATGGTGGGCGAGACGAAGTTATATATAATAGTTCTGGTGTTCAGGCATTTAGTGCCGTAGATAATGGTAAAAGAAATTTCAGTATTGGATTGGCATTAGATAATGTATCTCAAGTTGGGGTAGATTTTAAAGGCCAATCATATGCTACTAGAATACAAAGTAATTTAGATGGCAAATCCCCTAATGCAGTATATACATATGTATTAAGTAAAAATACTTTGGCATACTCACCACAGGGCATACAAGTAGTAAGTTAATTTAATATAGTTTTTTTAATTTTTTTTATTTAATAAAATATTAAATAAATATAATTATTTTCTGTTATTAATATATATAACTATGGCGACCCAATTACCAGCGATATTAAATGTTAAGGTTATTCCTTCTATCGAGAATATGAATATTAAAACAGAAGTCCTAGATCCAATTACTATTACACAAAATCAGGCAATTTTCCAAATTCCAAAAAATGGTATTTTAGATGGTGGATCTATGGTACAATTAGGCGTTTTGGCAAATCCAAAATGTTTTTTTCCACTAAATACTGGCATACACGGCCTAATTAAATCTTGCTTCCTTAAAGTTGGTGGGCAAGTTATAGCATCTAATGACGATTATGCATATTATACAACTATGATTAGACAATTCGAAACACCAGAACATAGAGCTTATGTTGATATGGTTAAATCTGGTGCCTGTGGTGATAGGTGGGGTGTAGGTGAAAGTGGTAGAATTGGTTATAGAGATTTAGAGGCCAATATTAATGCTACAGCGGCTGATAGTACTTTATCTGTACCAGAATTTATTAGACCAACTACAGATCCAAGTACTACCCCACTATTTACAATTCCATTAAGTACCCTAATACCTATGATGCGCTCTAGGCAATTACCACTAATGGCAATTAAAGAGCACGTCTATTTACATATTAATTTTAATAGCCAAGGTGCAAATGCGGCAGGTAAAATTTGTTGTGTAGAAAGTGGTTCGGCAGCATTATCTGCAGTATCTGTATCTACAACTAATATTAAATTTATGAGCGACCACTTATATTATACTAATGAAAAAATGGATGCTATGGTTAATTCTACACTATCAGGCCAGGGTCTTTCTGTATTATATGAAGATCTAATTACAACCAGGGCAGATGTCCCGCCTGGTGTTGCGGCCGCTGGATCTGTTGGCAAACAATCAGTAGAAAGACAATTGGCAGTATCTGGCAAAGTTGTTAGAAATATTATGATACACGAAAAAAATAGTGCCCAGACACACCCAGTATTAGGTGATTATTTAAGTACTGACCTATTAATACCTAGTGAAGTTAATTATAGAATTAACGACCAACGAGTATATGATCGTAATTTAGTTGCCCAACCTAGAAAATATAACGAATTGACTAATGTACTTGGCAGACCACTAATGGTACCAAATCAATTATATTCATTAGATGCCGATAGTGATAAACAAGATAGCCCACGACAACGAGTAAATCAAAATTCGGTATATATTGGTAAAATAGAAGGCTACCAATTACCAGATGCCGCAAATGCAATTATGACTAATGATATTAGAAATACTAGCCATTTTGTAGGATACGATGCTACTACTACTGGTTTTAATGTTCTAGGTAATGGTGCTAAAATAGGTGTTAAACCAATTATTATTAATAAAACATACAATAGACAACCAGACGCCGGCACTACAATGCTAGGACAAAATGCGGCAAGAGAAATGAGGGTATTTACTGGTTGCGAAAGAATTATGATAATTAAAAATGGTGAAATAACTATTAGTGCTTAAACATTTATTTATATTATATTATTGTTCTAGTTTGTATAAATTCTTATATATATATAAAATAAATCATACAAATTAGAACATATCAATTTTTAATCTTTTTATTACTAATTTAATTTTCATATAATAATATCTTATTATATTATAATTACAATATGGCTGAAAAATACATAATGTTAGAATGCAACCGACTTAGGGCAAACTTAAACTATAAAAATATCGATGAAAGCGAAGATATATTTAAAAATCGATGGGTTAATAATGTAAATAGTTATGGTATTGTTGTAAATCCTGGCGATGTAATATCGTGTGAAAGTGTTGCCATTAATACTATAGGTGCTAGTGATAGTACTATAGAATTTACTGGTGGTGGTAATAAAAATGGTTTTGTAGATAATAAAGTAGATATAGAATATAATTATTATATAAATGATAGTGGCCAAAATCTAATTAAATTACCATTATTAAATACAGAAACTTTTTTCGCATTTACTGGTGGCGCACCTACAAATTTAAATAATGCAGTTTGCCTAAGAAATAGACAACTGGGCGAACCTTTAATATATGGTGATGCCAATTCAGGGCCAATAGTACCTAATGCACCATTTATTAAGGATACATTAATGCCAACTAAAAGGTTAGTATCATTATATCAATTAGATCGAACTATAAATGGTGAAGGTAATAATTACAGACAAAATGGCATATATAAAGCAGAATATGATATAGCAGGTAATATACCTTTTCCTACACCAGCCCACCCTGGCTATGGTGCTACATTTAAAGTATTAGAAATAACCAACGAAGAAGGTAAATCAGGCATACCTACAAAAGTACAAATATGGGATCAAGGGCAGGATTATGCAATAGGGGCCGTATTATTTCTATCAGTTGCAGTAGATGGTGGATATAACCCTGGCATTACACCTAGTGATCCTACACAACCAATTACAGGCATACAAAAGGTAAATTATCATTGCCCTATAAATCCTAATTTTACTTCTAAACAAAATGCAGGGCCAGATGGTCGAAGATATTTTTTTACAGATAATAATTATACTGGAGCTTGTTTGCCATTATATACTGGTATGCCTAATACTCCAGCAAATGGTTATACTACTGATAAACTAAACCCTAATTTTAATTTTAGAAGTGAAACATTAACACACCAAGTGCCAATAGGATTAAATACACCAGATAATATAGGTACAATATTAACAGATCAATTACATAGACCAACTAGATTTGACCCAACAACAACAACTAGATTTTTTGATTATGGTAAGTACTTTATTAAATCTAAAGATAATAAAGATAATTCAGTATCAATTAGACCACCATTAATATCAACCCCTACATATCAACCAATGCCAACAAATGGTACTGGCTTATTCGATAATTATACTAATATAAATTGTTTAGATGGTGCCAAAAAATTATATTATAGACAAGTATGTTATGACGACCCATATAGAATTAAAGGGGTTTCAGTATTTAGACAAGTACCTTATAATCTAACTAATGACGATAATAAAAATGGTTTAAATTCTGGTAGTTTGCAAGTGCCTAATGTAGGTGATTTTGCTAATCAATCAGTAGGTAATTTAGGATTAATACCTGCTCTATTAAATACATTTGCAACCTCAAGCCCTGGCGTAAATCGTGATTGTGTATTATTAGAAGAAGGTGATTTAATATTGACTAATATATATTTTACAGATAGTAATTTAAAATTATTATCTCAAGGTTTTAAAGACGGCCATAAATACTTTGGATTAACAACTAAAATATATGACCCTACCTCATTAGAATTTAAACAAGAAATGGCAATGGCATTAGATCTAGGATTATATTGCGATGAATTATCTAACGGCTACCCATTAAATAAAACAACAAGAACTGATATATTACAACACAACCCAGGCCAAAGAAAGAGATTTAAAACACCACACGAAATGCTCGGGGGCGCACCAACAGACCCAGTAGTACAAATTGTAGATAATGGTGCTGGTGGTAATCCATTAGGTACTGGTAATCAAGTAAATAATTTTTGTGTCGGCACGGTGCCTTTTAGTTGGCAAAAACATTATGACGGCGCAAAAAATAATGATGGCCAAGAATTAAGTTCTATAGTTGCTACGAGTTGTTGGCGTGATATAAAATATAATCAAGAAACAGACCAAGTAGCAGGTGGTATATATTATACATTATTTAATAGTATGAAAGCCGCATATGATTTAGATACTAATAAATTTCCAGTAAGTGCCGATTGGTCAATTGATAAAATGTTTAATAATGAATATACAGATAGCAGAGATAATGTAAAATATAATTTAAATACATTAACCGCAATGGCCGAAAAATATGATTTAATGGTTGTACCAGTATGGCCAGATAATGAAGCTGGTAATGAATTTTCTAAATTTGGTAATAGACCTTATATTGCATTTAGAAATCATATAAAATGTGATAATTCTACTAATTATTATGATACTAAATTAAATGGGCACGGAGGCACTCAAAAATGGCAAATAGATCCTAGAAATGCACCATATGGCATACAGATTGGTTATGACCCCTCATTTATAAGAAATAATGCCTGTCTAGTATATAATACAGATTATACCGATAGTAGCCAAGTTATTAATACAGATGGCTTTAATAGTGTTTGTATGTTTGGTTGTAGTAATCCTAATATATCCTTCGATAGTGATTTATCTAGATTTACATTTACAGGGCTTAATACGCCTATGGTAATTGGTAATGGATTACCTACACAAAATCAAGATAATATAGAACCAAATGGCAACCCAGAACAACAAGTATATAATGTAAATACACCAGGGCAAGTAGGTCAAGTAAAACAGGGCAGTAATCAAATAGGGCAAACTATAGGTGGTGTTGCAATCCACGATGTGCCAGCATATGTATTAAACGAAGATGTCGCCCAACAACCAGATAGTTTTATAGATAGTTTGGGTGGTATGGCATTTGGTAGAATAATATTATATGATAATAATAACATACAAACACAATTAAACGCTAATGGATATTATGGTAGTAATTTTATAGTAGATAGAACAGATCAATATTATTTTAAATATGATAGGGATATATTAGAAGATACATTATTAGGAAAAATGGGCTTTACATTAGATCAATTACTACCAGTATTTGGATCAACACAAGCATTATTTTTAAACCCTATAAAATTCGAAGAAGAACAAACCACATATTTTGGCATACTTACTACTACACCTACACCTATGATTACGGCAGCATTTATTAGTAGTGCAGAATATCAACCAACACAAACCAATAGTAAAGATATGCCATTATATGGTTTAGGTACTAACTCAGGCCTACCATCGGCCCCGAGCGTGACCCAGGCTGGATTAAATGCAGAAAATCTACCTACAAAATTAGATTATCCATATCTATTAATTTATTCTTCTATTATTGCTGGTGGTACAAATACTGAATATTATGGTGGATTAGATGGCAAAAGTAAATTGCCCTGTATTGGTTATATAACAAGAAATTATAACGAAGGCGATTTCTTTTATGGTATGGAACAATCATTTAATTATACTGCTAATAAAACATTTACATTAACAGATATAGAAACCGAGATTAGATTACCAGATGGCACACGACCTAGATTAGGTACTCATAATAGTATTATTTATAAGATCACTAAACCTATAACTTTGCCTAATAATAATATCTTACCTAATAATAATAAGGGAAATGATAAAAGAAGAAAAGACAGATATGCAAAATAACCAAACTATTCGCAGTAGTATTGATACACAAAAACAATATAGAAGAAATTATTATAGACAGAATAAAGAGAAATTAAAGGAATATCAAAAAGAATATTATAAAAAGAAAAAAATGGCAGTAGGCGGAATTGTTAAACAAGTAAATAGAAAATGTATGACCTCGTGGAAAGGTAAAAAAAACCCCATAACTACCATAGAATACGGCACCTTTATTGTAAGCTTTGATTAGTATAACAGCCTATTACTAATACATTAATATCGTTATTAATGTATTAATACTACTTTTATGCTACTTTTAATATAGTTATTATTATTATTACTTAAAACAAGAATAAAAAATATTTTTTATGATACTTTTATATGCTTTTATTACTATTATTATTAATGATACTTAAAACAAGCATAAAACAAGTAATATTAATAGTAATAGTATAGTAATTAATATCTTATATATATATAATAATGAATAAAAATTATGATCTAACAATTAATGAGCGCAAACATATATTAGTATTATGCCAGAAACTAGGGGCAGAATGCAAAGATAAAGGCATTAATAAAGCAGATACTAAAGATTTAGTACTAACATTAATTAAGTGTGCGACAGAAACAATTATAGATAATAAGAAAAAGTTTAAGAAATAATATATATATATATAGTATAATATGAAATATCTATATTTAAATGATAATGTTGTAGAAGAAAACAAATGCCATTATAATGCCATATTTAATAAACTAGTTTTAATCGATACATATAAAGCCGATGTAATATTTAAATCAAGCATACCTAGATTAAAACAAAGTAAATATAGAGGCATTCAGGCATTTAAACAATTGTTAAAAAGGTTTAATAATGGTGTAGCAATTAATTATAATGAAGCATTAAAATCAATATGGCTTAAATGTTTTAAACTATATTATAAATATGAGGCGAGAGCATTATGCCATCAAAATAATAATTGCATAATAATTAATGATATTGTTAATAATGAAATAATTACAGAATTAACAACATTAGAAGAAAAAGAATTTTATATAAATGAAATGTCGCCAGATTTTAAACATATTGGCGACGAAGACGATATTATAGAAATATGTAAAAACTTTATAATTGATAGTAATTTATCAAAAGATCAAATTATTAAATTAATGATTACCTTATTAAATTAGGATCTATGCCCTGTTCTACAACTAAATAATGTAGGTGGCATTTCTCAATTTGCAAATGATTATATTTCCGCCTTTTCTTTTCTGGGTCTTTTAACATTAAATAAATGTTGCCCCTACTTATATTATGTTCTGCCGTAATATCTTTTAATGTTTTATAGTATTTAGTAGTATCATTATTAACTAGTTTATAATGATAATTCTTATAATTGGGCCCTCGCCGCTTCGGTGTTTGATTTTCATTATTAATCATTCTATATATAAATAGTATAATATAATGTTTAAATGATTTAAACTAATACATTTTTACCATTTAACACATTCACTATTTAAAGTAAATAAATCGTGTTCTAATTTGTAAAATTTCTTATATATATAAAAATAATTCATACAAACTAGAACATTAAAATAAATAAAAACAAATATGAATAAATAAAAATCTTTAACTGCCATTATTATACATAGTATTAGATAATGTTTGCGATGTATTAGTTGCGGCCGATAATGCACCTACCAGTTTTATATGTGCCTCGTTGGCCAATCTTTCTTCTACCTTTAGTGGGTCTTCTCGCAGTTTTAACATAGTAATAGTATCTGGTCTTAAATCTGTTGCCAATTGTCCGCCTGGTTGTCGTACTTCTACCGATAATTGATTTAATTGTAATTCATTAGCATTATTAATATCTATCCAATTTTCGAAAGGTGCTACATATACTAAACTGCCATTTGCATTCTCGCCTCTGGTTTGGAATTCTTCTCGTGGTAATACTGCCAAATTTTTACCTTCACCAGATAAATTGGCACCTGCCCCATTATCTATACCATTATAAGACTTAACGCCTGATAGTTCTGGTACCGACACATTAATTATAGTATCTTTACTAATTTTTTGTGTATCTGTATCACTAGTAAATATTGTTGCCCCACCAGAAGAAGTACCTAATACAATATTTTCTATAGATCCTATAACACCACCTAATGTGCCTGACGCCTGACCATTTGTTAAATATGCCGGGGCACCAGAATTAGCGGCTACATCTGCTACATTTAGTTGCTTCAGTAATATTATAGCTTGTCTTTCTAAATCTGTACCTAACTGGGCAGGATCTGTATTTAGTGTATTATCTGGTTCTTCGGCATTAAATAGTTTATGTATTTCGTCGTCATTTAAAAATGGTAGGCCATCTTTCGCATTAAAATTACTAACTGGTCTTTTATGTGTATTCATTATGCCAGTACTTCTTACATTTCGTAAATGTAATGCTTTAGTAATAATTGCAACCGCACTGCTATCAGTCCAAGTATCAGTAGTGCTATCAAAATCTACTACAGCAATATCGTCGCTTTCTGGATTATATACCATAGTACCCATACTAGCACTATTTACAGCTACATCTGTTTCACTTGCTTTATAACCATTAATATTAGTATATGTGGCAGGGTTCATTAATCTATCTTCTATCATATAATAAGTTTTACCGCCATCTACTTCTGCTACTAAATCGTATGAATGTACGCCTGTATATTCAGTAAATGCAATTATATCGCCATCACTATTATTATATAACAAACCTAATGTTAATAAATCTGGTGGGCCTATATATGAATTTGTACCGATAAAATTAATATTAGGTAAAAATGGTGCCTTTTTAGTAATTACTAAATTTTGTACTGATTGATTAATACCACCTCGCACATCGTTCCAATTTGCTTTATCACTAACCCAGATGGCCCCAACATAAGTATCACCACCACCAGTAGTAAAGTCTGCCAAATATGGGTTGCTCTGTGGATCATTACCCATACTAGCACTTAGTGGTGTAGCATAAGTAGAACCACTATTATAGCTTACTTCCATTTGTATAACTGCTCGTCTAGAAACCCCTAAAAATGTTGTCGAAAATCTAAATCTCATATTAGAAATATCGGCTACACTCTTGCCTGCTACTTGTGTTATTAATTTTTGTAATGCCTCATTAGGTATAGTTCTACATAATTTACCAGTTGCATAATTAGGTGTGCCAATTGTAGCATTACCAGCAATTTTAATTGTCGAAATATCTATGCCATCAGCACTAAAAGATATTGATAAGTCTTGCACATAAGGTTTTAAATCTAAATTAGCATTATCACTATTTAAATTAGCTAATTCGTCCCTACATATACCAATAACAAAATCATTAAAACCATAATTACTGGCAACACTTAAATTACCTTCGTCATATGTATCATATGCAAAGCCAATATTTTCTACCATAAATTCACCTTCATTAGTAATTAAGCCGTGTGTGCCTAAACTACTATAATCTAATGTGCCATTACTAGTAGATAATTCACCTACGAATATTTGGGGTGTAAGATTAGTACCGCTAATTTGCAATTTATTAGATTGTTGGATCATTTCGTAGCCAGATAGGGCTGGTGTTGTTATTGTAGAATAACTAATAGAAAAACTTTCTTTTGTTGGTGGCGATGTTGTATCGTCTTCTGGTGTATGAGTACAAGCCCATAAATAGTTTTGTTGTTGTAATACACTATTCATAGAGGCAGCAATTTCTGTTGCCAATTCAGGGCCTGTATATTGACCTACATTTAATTTAACAACCCTAAGGCCGTCTTGTTTAGTATTACCAATACAAAATAATAATGTATTATTAGAAGTTGTAATATTAAAAACTAAGCTATCCCTAAAATGTAAGAACTTTAATAAACATACTTGACTATATGGTTTAATACTAATTGGTTGTGGAAAATGATTGGCATAAAAATAAGGATCTTGACCATTCGAATTTAATGTTATTAGCGACATAATTATATAATATATATTAGAAAATAAATAAAAACATTTAATTATTTTTTAAATATAATCTTAAGATTGTTCTAGTTTGTATGAATTCTTATATATATAATAAAAAATCTTTACAAATTAGAACATATCAATTTTTAATCTTTTAAATACTATACAATATAATATCTTTTCGTTTAATCTATTTAAAGATTATCTTATACTATTTATATATATAATGTATAATACGAAAATGCAATTTAATAAATGTTCTTCTTGTGGAAAAAATACTTTATTACCTACTTGTGCTAGGTGTCTTGTTAAAGGTACAGAACACGAAAAATTATTCGAAGATAATTCTAAATCTTTGACTATAAAATCTTCTGTTAATATAAATAGTATTATGAATATCCATAAACTCAAAATAATAAAAAATTCTAAAAAGGCGAGTTTTAAGGATTTAGGGGCGGATAAACCAAAAGATAAGAGATATACTTGGGCGACATTAGGGCCAGAAGTAAATATAGATAAATCATATTTAAAAAAATCTAATTGGGGTATTATTTGCAATAAAGCAAATGGTATTATAGGTGTAGATCTAGATTGCTACAAATGGTCGCCTGAATTTGGTTGCCATAAATCAACTGAATTTTATAATAAATTTGGTAATGATTATGTTAATAAGTTTAATACATATACACAAAAAACACCTAATGGTGGTATTCATTTAATATTTAAATATGATAAAGATTTACACCAAACCGAAAGTAAAAAAGATAGTATTTTTGGCAAAGGCATAGATATTAGAAATGGGCACGACGATAAAATATTATCTGGTGGTTATTTAGTTGGTGCTGGTTCTGTATTTAAAAAACCAGACGGCACAATTGGTACATATGAATTAATAAACGATAGTAGTATTAAACCAATACCAGAAGATCTTAAAAAATGGTTATTAGAAAATATTTATACAAAGCAAGAACATATAAAAAAAACAAATGAAAAAATTAAAAATAATAAAGTTTTTAGAGCAGAAACAGAATTAATAAAAAATGTATATGATTTTACAATTACAGAAAAAGAATTAGACGAACAAATATTGCCTAATTTACCTAAAAATTATTTAGACGACTATACTACTTGGTTAAAATTTACTTCTGCTATGAAAGCATTAAATCAAAAATCATTATGGGTTAAATATAGTAAATTGGCAAATGGTTATAACGAACAAAAAAATTTAGAAAAATGGCATAATGCAATTATTAATAATGATAAATTCCCCATTAATTATTATGTAGAACATTTATTTAAAATTTGTAAAAAATATGAATATATCGATTTTATTAAATATAAATCTGTACCTAATGATACTAAAAAACCAGATAAAACAATATACAGACCTAAATTAACTACAATAAAAGATGGCGAGGATAATATAAAAGATAAGCCATTAGATCTAAAATTAGATACATTTAATAATGGCATAGTATTAAAAAGTGATACTGGTACTGGTAAAACTACATTAATGAAAAATGAATTATATAAAAGCGACCAAAAATTTATTAGTATCGTTAGTAGGGTTTCATTAGGCAAAGAACAATATAATACATTTAATCAATTCGGTATAGAAACTAAATTTTATGCTAATGATTATGCTAGAAGTGGTGATAGTATGATTACAACAATAGATAGTATTTTAGTATGTGGTGCAATATTACCTAATATTAATCAATATACTATTTTTATTGACGAGTTTAATAGTGTATTAGAATACATATTACAGGCGGACACTTGCTTAAATAAATCTAGATCTAAATGTTGGCAGTACTTAATTTATATGTTAAAAAATTGTAAAAATTTCGTTTGTGTTGATGCCGATATTAGTGATATATGTTTTAAATTATTAGATTTTATTAATAGAAAATATACATATATACAAAATGATTATAAACATAATAAAGGTGTAAAGGCCGTAGAAATATTGGCACTAGATAGTTTTATTAATTTAATTAAAAAAGAAAAGAAATTTATGGTATGTTGTGATAGTAAAAAGGCGGCTGAATACATTTGGTTAGAAACTGGTAAAAAGGCAAAGTTATTAACAAGTAAAACAGATAAATTAGACGACGAAACATTAGACGACTACGAACAAATTATATTTTCGCCTGCAATTATTTATGGTTTAGATAGTAGTATTAATAGACCAGTTTTTTGCTATCATAAAGAACATACAATATCGCCTACTAATATGATACAACAAATAGCAAGGTGTAGAAATATTAAGATCTTATATTTCTGCTTCCAAAAGAAAAAATTTAAAAGTTGTACTTATATCGACAAACAAGAATGTATTAATATAATGAAAGAAAAACAAGAATATAGTAATACTGAATTCGATATATTAAATAAAGACGAACGAGAAAGACAAGATTTATTTAATGATATATATGTAGATTATTTATATAAACAAGATTGCTATAATACTAATAAATATTGCCATTTTAAATTATTAATGCAAAAAAGGGGCTTTAATGTAATCTATTATAATAAAAAAACAACTAAAGAAAATAAAGAAAAAATTAACGACGATATATTAAAATTTAAATTAGAAACATTCGATATAGATAATGAGTACATACAAGAATTTAACGAAAAATATTTAAATCTAACCAGGGCTCAGTTATTATCAGTAAAAGATTTATTTATCAGCGACGAATTAATGAATAAAACATTTAATTTAAAATCTTATTTCGAACACGGCTTAAAAAATGAACCATTATTTAATAAAGAAAAAGAATATAAAAAATTATGCGACGAAGATTTTGCAAAGGTAATTACACCAGAACAATTAGCTATATATATTGATAAAGAAGATCAATATATGGCTATGAATTCTACAGAAGATATTAAAATTAAAAAAATTAATCAAACAAAATTTAAATATTATATGATTGATAAATTAAAATGTTTAATGAATTTTAAAGAAGAAAAAAGGGCAGTATTATCTATTGATAAAGTAAATCAAGAAGAACCAGCAAAAGAAGAACAAACAAATAATATTATTAAAGCAAATAGAATACCAACAGAATTAGAGGCAAAAGAATATTTAAATGCCTATAAAAATGTATTTAATTTTAGAGGCAAGAAAATGCCAGAATTAAAAACAGAATATGATTGCGAACAATTATTATATAAAATTATGAAACAAACATTTACAAAAGATATATTTAATGATAATAAAAAAGTTAGATCTGGCAAGAGTTATAAATATTTATATTCTATGAATTATGACTGCGATATATTAAAAATGACTAAAAAATTGGTTAATTACCAAAGAATAAATAGTATTAATGAAAAAGTTAAATATAATAATATGGATAATCATTATGCATTAGACGAATTAGATTTTATCGACGACGATTAATAACCCCATTCTTTAATAGGTGGTGGTTTTTTATTACTATCTTCTATAGGTTTTCTTAATTTATTTTGTTTTGGTTGGTCTTTGGTTTTTTTTGGTTTCTTTTCGAAGATAAATTTAGGATCTATAATTTTATCTTCTTTTTTTAGTTCTTTTTTATGTATAACTAATTGATTTTTATTTAGTACTTCGCCATCTAGTTTATGTTGTTCTTCTAATTCATTTACATTATTCATTTTTTTTAACATTTGGTATATATATATTAATGATATAATAATTTTATAATTAAAATTATTATCTCAATTATTAGTATATAATAATGTCGAACTTCCAAAATCTATCAAATAGTCATTTATCAACCATAAAAAGTAAAATAACCACTTTGGCTACAGATATTAACTCAGGGCAAGTATCAAACCATACATTAACACATACTAAATTAGATAATTTGGTAGTGCATTTGCCAACGAATAAGGTTTCTGTTTTTAGCACTTCTGGTGTAGCCGCATTTGCAGATACTTCGCCTGCACCTACAACAGATACTGATAATAATAGATCTGGATGGCTACATAAAAAATTAACTGGTACCGAAAAATTAAATTACTATTTTTATTCGCAAGGTAGTAAAGCTAAAACCTTAGCAGATTTAACTTCAGTTTGTGCTAATGTTATGCTTGATACTTGGGATAATACGACCTCGTGCCCATTTTTCGTTGTTTATACTAAACCAACTGGTGTAGGTGATGCTGGTGTATGGTTTCATAGTAGTATTGTTTATGGCTGCGATGCTAATATTGATATTGCATTAGGCGAACATATCCAATTATGGGCAAAAACTGAACCAACTATTAATACTGGATTACGACAAATAGAATTATCTACTGAAATAATTACAGGGCCGGCATTAAGTACAGAAGAAATTTTAACGATAAGTATTCATACTGATAGTGGGTCGGCAGTTAATACACAATCAGTAATAAGTAATTTAGGCTGGGAGATTAACTCAATAAAAATGAGGTTAGAATTATGTTAAATATTGTTCTAGTTTGTATAAATTTTTAATATATATATAAGATTTTATACAAATTAGAACACATTAAATGTTTTTATTTTATTTAAGTGCCTAATAATTAAATTGTTTTCGTTTAACCTATTTAAAGATTATCTTATACTATATATATATATAATGAGTAATATGAAAATCTACAACAAATTAATAATTAATGCCTCTAATGTGGTATTACCAAAAAAACCTAATGTTATTAAATTAAGAATTATCGGCGATGATAATTTTAAAATCTTTTGTGATTTATTAAAAATTAAAGAAGATAGTATTAAGAAAAAAGAAGACGGCGGTGGCCCATTTACTCGAGAAGAATGCATTAATATAAAAAATTATTCTGGGCCTGAATATGGATATATAACTGCTAAATGGTATGTGGTTGATTTAATTTTTGGATCTATTACAGATAAAGAATTTTTTAATAAATGTATGGTTGAGTATGACGAAATGTTTGTAGGTGATAAATGTAAATCGTTATGGTTTCCTAAAAGACCAGTATTAAAAAAAAATAATGAATATTGGGATACAAAAAAAAAAATTATTAATAAATATAAAATTTATTGCATTACTAAAGGTCGATATGAAAAACAAACAACCAGAAAATATTTAGAAGAAATGGGGGCAGATTATTATTTAGTGGTAGAAACTGCAGAAGTACAAAAATATATAGATAATGGGTGTCCTAAAGAAAAGATATTAGAATTTACACCAGAGGCGAAAAAGGATATTACCCATACTTGCCAAAAATGGATTGATGGCGGTTCTATACCAGTAAGAAATTTTATATGGGAGCATTCCATAAATCAAGGTCAATTACGGCATTGGTGTTTAGACGATAATTTAGATGGCTTCCATAGATTATATAAGAATGCACGAGTACCGATAAAATCACCAGTAGTTTTTAGAGCGGTAGAAGATTATGCCGATAATTGTAAAAATCTGTATATGTGTGGTTTAAATTATTCTTCTATGGTACCAGAAATTAGTAGGCGAAGATCATTAACTACTAATAATACTCGTATTTATTCGTGTATATTAATACACAATTCATTAGATAATGCAATAATTAAACATACAAAAGATAAAACAGAGACCGAGTATTGGACTAATAGATGGCGAGGGGCATATAATGAAGATACGGATTTATCATTAAGATTGTTAAAATGTGGATTACCTACAATATTATTTAATAATTTATTATGTAATAAAATGACTACTAATAGTTGTAAAGGTGGCAATACTGATAGTATATATAAAGGCGACGGATTGCAAAAGAAATTAGAACAACTATTATTATTTCACGGCGATGTGGCAAAACAATCTAATAAATTTAAAAAAGAAAATCACCACCAAGTAGATTATAGTGGTTTTAAAGAAAATAAAGTAATTTTTAATGATAAAATAAAAACATATAATTATAATATGATTAGTAAATT
>TARA_R110002073_G_scaffold194676_2_pt1 | contig 18883 bp, 13 predicted proteins | sample TARA_R110002073 | Tara Oceans TARA_R110002073 (sample SAMEA4397174) | marine metagenome | biome: Polar Biome; feature: [DCM] deep chlorophyll maximum layer (ENVO:01000326); material: water (ENVO:00002006), including particulate matter (ENVO:01000060) such as... | depth 40 m
CTATACATCATTGCCAAGGCAGGAAGCATTTGATATTGAATATTGGTTGTTGGAGGAAGCGAAATTGCAACGTATGCCAAAAGAAAAACCGTTGTCCAGAAAAGTGGCATTGGTTACCGGAGCGGGCGGTGGAATTGGCAAAGCAATTGCCGATAAATTAGCAGAAGAAGGCGCCAATGTAGTGCTTACTGATATTAATGAAGAGGCTCTTGTTGAGGCTAATGAAACATTTGCCAAAGATGTATCTACTTATGCAATATGTGATGTAACCAATATAGAATCCATAGCAAGCGCCTACAAGAAAGCAGTAGTTGAGTTTGGAGGTGTAGATATCATAGTACATAGCGCTGGATTAGCAATTTCTAAGCCAATAGAAGAGACATCTGATAGAGACTGGAATATTTTACAAAATATTTTGGTAAAAGGACAATTTGATTTAGCAAAACAATTTACAGCTATTGCCCGTAAACAAGGTCTTGGTGGAGATTATATTGCCATTGCAAGTAAAAATGGTTTAGTAGCTGGTCCAAATAATGTAGCTTATGGTACTGCAAAAGCAGCACAACAACATATGGTGCGGTTATTAGCGGCTGAATTAGCAAAAGATAAAGTAAGAGTTAATACAGTAAACCCTGACGGCGTTATTGTTGGAAGTAAAATATGGGAAGGAGCTTGGGCTGAAGGAAGAGCTAAAGCAAATAACATTACCGTAGAAGAGTTGCCAGCATTTTACGCAAAAAGAAATCTATTACATGAAATCATCACGCCTGATGATATTGCAAACGGCGTGTTTTCTTTAGTAGGTATACTTGATAAGTCTACAGGAAACATTATCAATGTTGATGGTGGAATGGCCAACGCTTTCGTGAGATAATTAAAAAGTATAAATAATAATTTGGTTAGTAGTTTAGTTTAGTTTGAAAATGTAAACTTCCATAAATATTAAGTAGATTTATGGGAGTTTCTTTTCTTTTAAAGGTGAAAAAAGTATGAAAATTCAAAAGCAACAAATTTTAGATGATAATAAAAATAGCTTAAAAAGTCATGAAGAAAGCTTCGATTTTTTAGCTAATAAATTAAGTAATAAAGGACATAATGTTTCTGATATAGTATCAAAATTATCTGAATTTCAGGTAGCTATTCCAAGTTGGGCATTAGGAGCAGGAGGAACACGTTTTGGACGTTTTGGATTCTACGGAGAACCTTCAAACCTTGAGCAAAAAATTGACGACATTGGTGTGTTACACAGCTTGACACAAACTGCAGGAGCGGTGTCATTACATATTCCTTGGGATATACCTTCTGATTATAATGCGATTAAAGAAAAGGCAGATGCTTTAAATATTAAGTTCGATGCTGTTAACTCAAATACATTTCAAGATCAAGATGGTGCAGCCGAGTCTTATAAATACGGCTCTTTGAGTAATACTAGTAAAGCAGTTAGAGAACAAGCGATACAACATAATTTAGATGTTATAAAAATTGGAAATAAACTAGGGTCAAAGGCATTAACAGTTTGGTTAGCAGATGGTTCTTGTTTTCCGGGGCAAAATAACTTCCAAACAGCATTTCAAAACACTCAGGATAGCTTAATTGACATTTATAAAGGTTTACCAAACGATTGGAAAATGTTGGTGGAGTATAAGCCATATGAGCCAAACTTCTACAGTACCGTGATACAAGATTGGGGTGCTTCTTTAATGTTGGCCAATGGATGTGGAGATAAAGCTTACACTTTAGTTGATTTAGGACACCATTTACCAAATTCAAACATTGAACAAATTGTTTCTATTTTACAATTGAAAGGTAAATTAGGTGGTTTCCACTTTAATGATAGTAAGTATGGTGATGACGATTTAACCGTTGGAAGCATTAAACCTTATGCGTTATTCTTAATTTTTAACGAGTTGGTTTACGGGATGCAAAATAATCCTCAAAACCCAGACTTAGCGTGGATGATTGATGCAAGTCATAACGTTAAAGATCCTTTAGAAGATTTAATACAATCTTTAGAAGCTATTCAAGAAGCTTATGCAAAAGCAATGTTGATTGATCAAAAAGCTCTTAAAGCAGCACAATTGGATAACGATGTTGTAAAATGTCAAGAAATTTTACAAGGAGCTTACAGAACAGACGTTAGGCCTTTATTAGAAAAAGCACGTTTAAGTACAGGAGGTGCCATTAGCCCTATAAATGCTTATCGTTCATTAGATGTAAGAAAGAGCCTTATTTCAGAAAGAGGTAAACATACTGTAGCAACCGGTTTATAACCAATAAAATGAAACAAAAAGTAACTGCAGTTTTTGATATAGGAAAAACGAATAAAAAGTTTTTTCTTTTTGACAAAGACTTTAAAGAGGTCCATAAGGAATATATTTCCTTTGAAGAAATAGAAGATGAAGATGGACATCCAACAGAAAATCTTCCTGCGTTAAAAAAATGGTTAAAAGAAGTTTTTGATCGTATTTTAGAAAAGAAAGAATTCAATGTTAAAGCAATAAACTTTTCAACTTATGGCGCCAGTTTTGTTCATATAGATGAGAATGGAAAACCGTTAACACCTCTTTATAATTATACAAAACAGTTACCTGAGGGTGTTATAACTTCATTTTTTGAAAAGTACGGTCCAAAAGAAGAGTTTCTTCGAACTACTGGTTGTGCAGATTTGAGCATGCTAAATTCTGGGCTTCAATTGTTTTGGTTAAAGCAATCAAAGCCTGAGGTATTTAAAAAGATTAAATACTCATTGCATTTACCACAATATCTTAGTCATGTATTTACTGGTATTCCGTTAAGTGAATATACTAGTATTGGTTGCCATACGGCGCTATGGGATTACAATAAAAAAGATTATCACAATTGGGTTTACAAAGAAGGGATAGATAAAATATTACCTCCAATAGTTTCAACAGAGACTAGTATTAATATGAATTACAATGGTAGTCGTATTAAAATTGGTGTTGGTATTCATGACAGCTCTGCCGCTTTACTTCCTTATGCGAGAAGTATAAAGAAAAAGTTTGTTTTAATATCTACTGGTACTTGGAGTATTGCTTTTAATCCGTTCACAGAGAACCCTATTTCAACAGATACAGATGATAAGGATGCAATTAACTACATGCGTATTAATGGGAAACCTGTAAAAGCATCGCGTTTGTTTTTAGGGAATGAATACAAAATTCAAGTAGAAAAGTTGAATAAAACTTTTGGGGTTAATGAGGATTATCACCGATCAGTAAAATTTGATTATGACACCTATGCTGTAATCATGGATGATTTTAAGCATTGTTATAAATGGGAAAGTGTTACAGATAGTGATATGCCAACGGAAACAGAAATCTCTTATGAAACATATGATGAAGCATATCATCAATTAATGATAGAACTTGTAATGTTACAAATAAAATGTATTGAAAAGGCTATTGGAGATGATGATATTTCAGGGTTATATGTTGATGGCGGATTTAGTGATAATGATTTGTATATCAAATTATTATCGCATCATTTTAGAGATAAAAAATTAAGAACAACAAATGCCTCTCTTGGCTCTGCACTTGGAGCAGCCATTTCTATTTCAGATACCAAGCTTAACTCTAAGTTTTTGAAAAAGAACTATGCACTTAAAAAGCATGTTCCATTCATTATAAGCGGATAAAAAATTCATTAAAAACTATATTAAAAAATTAAAGAGAAATAGTCTTATACTTTTAATCTATTTCTTAAAAAAACAAAAAAATGTCAAAAAATATTAAATTAGTACATCCTAGAGATCAAATCACTGAAGTAATAAGTAGGATTTATAAAAGAGGAATGACCACCACATCAGGCGGTAATATTTCAATTATAGATGATGAAGGTGATATTTGGGTAACGCCTTCAGCTGTTGATAAAGGTTCTTTAAGATCATCAGATATCATTTGTGTAAAAAAGGACGGAACTATCATTGGAAAGCATAAACCATCTTCAGAGTTTCCTTTCCACAAGGCCATTTATGAATCAAGACCGGATATTAAGTCGGTTATTCATGCGCATCCTCCAGCACTAGTCTCGTTTAGTATAGTACGTCAAATTCCAAATACAAATATTATATCACAGGCTAGGCATATTTGTGGTCCAATAGGATACGCTAAATACAGATTACCTGGTAGTGATGATTTAGGAGATGTCATTGGTGAGGAGTTTAAAAAAGGCTATAAAGCTATTATCATGGAAAATCACGGAACTGTTTTAGGGGGAAGCGATTTAACAGATGCTTATGAGCGTTTTGAAGCTTTAGAGTTTTGCGCAAGTACCATTCTTTATGGTTCGCAAATAGGGACTCCGAAATATTTAACTGATGAACAAATAGATGAATTTGAATCACAAGCAACGGGAGTTTTACCAGAAATGGAAACAACCAGTTATACATCAGATGAAGTAGAAAAACGATTAGAAATATGTGAGATTGTTCAAAGATCTTGTGAGCAAGGTTTAATGATAAGTTCTTACGGTACGGTTTCTATGAGATGGAAAGATGATGACTTCTTGATTACGCCTACTAACGCAAATAGATGGGATATGGACATAGATGATATCGTTCAAATTAAAGGAGGAAAAAGAGAAGCTGGCAAAACTCCTAGTAGAGCTACCTGGATTCATCAGGAGATTTATAAAAGAAATCCTGGGGTAAATTCAATTATAATGACACAGTCACCATATTTAATGGCTTTCGGTGTAACTGGTAGTTATTTAAATGTAAGAACAATTCCTGAAAGCTGGATTTTCCTTCAGGATATTAGCGCATTAAAGTATGGCAATCATTTTAGAAAGAACAAAAATCCAGAAATGGTTGAAGACTGTGCTACAGCGTTAATTATTGAGAATGACTCAGTAATTATTACTGGGGATAAATTATTGCAAACTTTTGATTATTTAGAGGTAGCAGAATTTAGTGCAAAATCAATTGTATTAGGGCATTCTCTTGGAGAAATGGTGCCTATAAATGATGAGCAAGTAGAAGAATTAAGAGAAAAGTTTTTAACGTAATAAAGTATAATCAATAATCTAATAAAATCGTCATGAAACAATACAAGCAATACATTAACGGACAATTTGTAGAGTCAAGAGCTACATCTGTTATTGAAATATTAAACCCATGTACTGAGGAAGTTATAAGTACTATATCTACTGGTACAGTTGAGGATGCCAATAATGCCCTAGAAGCTGCACAAGCATCACAACCTGCATGGGAAGCTTTACCAGCAATACAAAGAGCTGCGTTCTTGCATAAAATGGCTGATGTTATTAGAGAAAACCGTGTGTTTTTAGCAGAAACATTATCTAAAGAACAAGCAAAAGTAATAGGTTTAGCTCAAGTAGAAATTGATGTAACTGCTGATTATTTTGATTATAATGCAGGTTGGGCACGTAGAATTGAAGGCGAGATTATACAAAGCGACCGTGAAAAAGAGCATATCTATTTACATAAAGTGCCAATTGGTGTAGCCGTTGGAATTTGCCCTTGGAACTTCCCGTTTTTTGTGATGGCTCGTAAAGTAGCGGCATCGTTAATAACAGGAAATACTTGTGTTATAAAACCAAGTTCAGAAGCACCAAATACCATTATGGAATTTGCTGACTTAATTCAAAAAATAGAATTACCAAATGGTGTTTTAAACTTTGTGTGTGGTGCGGGTAGAACGGTAGGTAATGCGCTGTCTAAAAGCCCAATTACTGGTATTATTAGCCTAACGGGTAGTGTTGGTGCTGGACAAAAAGTAATTAGTGCAGCTGCAGAAAATATTACCAAAGTGTCTTTAGAATTAGGAGGAAAGGCTCCAGCAATTGTTTGTGCTGATGCTAATATGGAATTAGCTATTAATTCTGTGGTATCTTCCAAAGTTATATTTAGTGGTCAAGTATGCAACTGTGCAGAACGTGTATATGTAGAGGACAGTATATATGACGAATTTGTCGAGAAGTTGACTAAAAAGATGAGTGAAGTCACTATTGAAGATGCTTTAACAGCAGGAGCAAATGCTGATATGAGCAGCTTGGTGTCGCAAGATCAAATAGACAAAATTACTGAAATGGTGGAGTTCGCTAAAAAAGAAGGAGCCGAGGTTTTAGTAGGTGGAAAACGTCCGGAACAGTTTGATAAAGGTTATTTTTATGAACCTACACTTTTAACCAATGTTTCTCAACAAATGGAAATTATTCAAGAAGAAGTATTTGGTCCAGTATTACCGGTTATGAAGTTTGGTACTTTAGATGAAGCCATAGCATTATCTAATGACTGTCAATTTGGATTAACATCATCTATATTCTCAGAAAACTATAACAATATTATGCGTGCTACAAATGGTTTGCATTTTGGAGAAACCTATGTGAATAGAGAGCATTTTGAAGCTATCCAAGGATTCCACGCCGGATGGAAAAAGTCTGGAGTAGGAGGCGCCGATGGTAAACATGGAATGGAAGAATATCTCCATACACGCGTGGTATATGCTAAGTATTATTAATAACAATTATGGATGCAATCGAAAAACTCAACTAAATTTAGTTGAGTTTTTTGTTTTATGATATATAACGGATCTGTGATTTAGTGTTCAGAGGAAAAGTTAAGCATCCAGTCTACACATTCAACATGACTAAATAGTTTTTTGTTTCCTTGTGCATGATTAGCGCCAGGAAAAGCAATATACTTTACATTTTTATTGCCAGCCACTTTTAAAAGTGTGGTCATTTTTTTTACTGACGCTACATTCTTAACATCTTCACCACCTACCATTCCAAATACAGGAAAATTAGCAAGTTTAGCATAATCATCATTTTCTGAAACACCACTAAATCCTCCTGGTGCTGCAGCTGCAAAACGTTCTGGAGATTGTTGTATCCAATCCCAAGAGCCTCGACCTCCCATACTGTGCCCCATCACATAAATACGGCTATGGTCTATTTGCGGATAGGTATCAAGGATATAGTCTAACATGATGTTCAGTGTTTTAGGATCCCATTTCTCAAAAGAGTTAGGCTCTAAAAGTATCAAATCTTTACCTGCTAATTCGACAAGAGAAAGCCCTTTTACTTTTGCTGAACGCTTAAGTTGCTCTTCAATGTTCCATGTTTTTCCCCCTCCGCCATGTAATGTTATAAGAAGTGGTAGTTTACCTTGAGTTTCCTTTTTTGGAAAAGCCATAAAAGCAGTCTCTTTTAACTCACCTAATTTAGGTTGTAATTCTTTAGGCCATTGTAAAAGCTTTACTTCCATAGTTTTGAAAGTATCATTAATGGCGTTAAGCGTTTTCTCTATACTGGGATTTTGCTGAAAACTTGATAATAATAGGAGGGTAAATATGCTTGAAATTAGCTTTTTCATGTCTTGTAAGTTTTGATTAACTAGGAAGTATTACTTATGCTATCATAAGGAAGTATAAATGATATTCAGATTAATTTTGCTATAATCTTAAACCAATAAAACTGTTAAACTCATAGCACCATGCGCACCAACTACAAGGCATTGCTCAATATCTGCAGTTTTTGATGGTCCCGAAATAAAAACACCAAAGTTTCTGTCTCTTTCAGCTATTTTATCATAAGCTTCCAACATATGCAAACAGAGTTCATCTTTATCTAATATAATAACCAAATCGTTAGTAATAAAAGGAAGCACACGAACAATACTACTGTTTGCTGTTACCCAAATAGCACCATTTTCAGACACCCCAAGGTCGCCTTCAATAATAGCCAAATCAATGTTTTCTAGATTGTGAGGATCGGTGCTTTTATCAATTTCAACAGTTCCTAAATTAGATTTGCTTGTTGTGCTAATAATATTCGCTTTATCAGGATATTTCGTCTTTATTTCTGCGTCAATAGTTTGTTTGTCTATCTCAAAAATATTTCCTCCAACTAAGGCAACATTATTTTTAAAAGTCTCTTTTAAATCAATAATTTCTTTAAAGGCTTCCTCATTAATGTCTGGTAATGGCAGCGTTTCTGGTTTATTCTTCTTTACTGAATTTAATATGGCTTCTCTACCCATTTTTCTGTCTTTTTTTATACCAATCATCAAAATTATCGTCTTTAACCTCAGGTAAATCTCTAGCTTTTCCCCAAGCGTTTAACTTGTTGTAAATCATAAATTTTGGTGCATGTTTTAAAGCAAATCTTGCTGATTTACCAGCTATTTTATAAAGTTTCGGTTTAGATAAAACAACACCTGCTGTTTTTAAAATTGATTTCTTAACAATAGGCTGTTTTTCTTCTTTAACAATAACCTGTCGCCATTTATATAACTGCTCATGGATGTTTATTTTAACAGGGCATACATTAGAGCAGGAGCCACATAACGTGGATGCGAAAGGCAGCGAGCTGTGTTTTTTTAAATCTTTCCCTGGCGAAAGAATAGAGCCAATTGGACCAGGAATAGTATAATCATAACTATGACCACCGCTTCTTCTGTAAATAGGGCAGGTGTTCATGCAAGCACCACAACGGATACAATGTAAAGAGGCTCTAAAATCTTCTCTACTTAATTGTTCTGTTCTGCCATTATCCACAATTATAATATGCATTTCTTTGCCTTCTTCAGCTTTGTTAAAATGTGAAGAGTAGGTCGTTATAGGCTGACCTGTAGCACTTCTTGCAAGTAATCTTAAAAATACGCCTAGGTGTTTTTCTTGAGGTATAATTTTTTCAATACCCATACAAGCTATATGTGCTTTTGCTAAATGCACGCCCATATCTGCATTACCTTCGTTGGTGCATACTACGACGCCTCCAGTATCCGCGACAGCAAAATTAACACCCGTTATGGCAACATCTGCATTTAGGAATTTGTCCCTTAAGTGTTTTCTAGCTTCACCTACTAAATATTCTGGATTTCCACCGCTTGGTTTTGTTCCCAGATGTTCCTGAAATAATTCATCTACATCCTCTTTTGTTTTGTGAATTGCAGGAAGTACAATATGACTCGGTGGTTCTTCCGCCAATTGAACAATGCGTTCGCCTAAATCGGTATCAACCACTTCTATGCCCTTTGCTTCCAAAAATGGATTTAAATGGCATTCTTCGGTTAGCATGGATTTACTTTTAACTACTTTTTTTGCGCTGTGTTTGTCTAAAATTTCATTAACAATTTCATTATGTTCCTCAGCGTTTGAAGCCCAGTGCACATGAATACCATTCTTTTTTGCATTCGTTTCAAATTGTACAAGATATTCGTCTAGATTAGATAACACATTGGCTTTTAAAGCAGATCCAAGTTCCCTTAAATACTCCCAACCTTGAACCTTATGCGCAGATTTATCGCGTTTCTCTCTAACATACCATAAAGCCTTATCGTGCCAATTAACCTTGGCTTCATCTTTATTAAATTCCGTTGCTTTTTGTGCGTGCCCCATAATTTATAAACTACTATTTAGTATTTCGGCAATATGCATCACCTTTAACGGTTGTTTGTTCCTATTTACAATCCCTTCTAAGTGCATTAAGCACGAGTGGTCTGCTCCTGTAAGTACTTCTACATCACTGTCTAAATGATCTTGAACACGATCTTTACCCATTTTTGAAGAAATAGCTTCTTCAAATACAGCAAAGGTTCCACCAAAACCACAACATTCATCTTTTCTATTTAAAGCCATGAGTTCTAAACCTGTTACTTCATTTAATAAATCTTCTTCGGTCGAATAATGCTCGCCTTTTAATTCAGAGCAGGATCCTAGTTTCAAACCTCTTAAACCATGGCAGCTTTTATGTAAGCCTACTTTATGCGGAAAAGAAGCGCCTAATTCTGTTTTGCCAAGTATTTTTACGATAAATTCACAAAGTTCATAGGCATTTTTACGTACCCTTTTAACCTCTGGAGTTTGTTCTATAATATCAAAATGATGTTTTATGTGGTATATGCAGCTACCTGAAGGACCAACAATATAGTCATAGGCTTTAAAGTTTTCAATAAATAAGTTGCAGATGCCCTTGGAATCATCTTCATATCCCGAATTTCCTAGGGGTTGACCACAACAGGTTTGTCCTTGCGGATAGTCTACGTCCACACCTAGTTTTTCTAATAATTCTAATGTAGCAATCCCAACTTGTGGATATAACTGATTGATATAGCAAGGTATAAATAAGCCTACTTTCAGATTCTTCTTTTTCATTTAATTTGAAATATATACATACAAATATAAATGTAATATAATGACAATATGTAACTGTCCTGTTGTAACCTGTGGAAGCTTGTTTAGATACCAAATTTTTTAGTAAGAATATTATGGTTTTTAACCAGTTATTTTTACTATTATTAAAAAATTTAATTAAAAAAAGATAGCAGATTGTACAGGATAGTGATATAGGAATGAAATCATATTTTCGTAGTACTGAAAATATAAAAACTAACTGAAATAAAAATATTTTAAGAGGTACAGTTAAATGAATTATTACTTAGGATTAGACATAGGAAGCTCTTCAGTAAAAGCAGCTTTAGTAGAAACTGAAACAGGTAAAAGTTTAGGTGTTGTTCAAGAGCCTAAAGAAGAAATGGGTATGTCTGCAAAAAAAAATGGATGGGCAGAACAAAATCCAGATGATTGGTGGAAACATATCTGTAACGCAATTACGCGTTTAAAAAAGCAATATAATATAAGCAGCACCCAAATAAAAGGCATAGGTATAGCATACCAAATGCATGGTCTTGTTGTGGTTGATAAAAAAGGAGAACCATTAAGGAAAAGTATCATCTGGTGCGATAGTAGAGCTGTGGAAATCGGAAACAAGGCTTTTAAAGCTATTGGAGAAGACAAATGCTCAAAAAACTTGCTTAATTCTCCGGCAAATTTTACCGCTTCAAAGTTAAGATGGGTAAAGGAAAACGAGCCAGATATTTATAACCAGATCCATAAGTTTATGTTGCCAGGGGATTATATCGCTTATAAATTTTCAAATACAATAAACACGACCATTTCAGGTTTGTCTGAAGGCATCTTCTGGGATTTTGAAAACGATACCGTAGCGAATTTTCTATTAGAACACTATGGAATCGATAAAGATCTTGTTCCTAACATCGTCGAAACATTTGGTGTCCAATCTAAAGTTCATAAAAAAGGCGAAGCAGAAAGTGGTATCGCCGCAGGAACACCTATTTATTACAGAGCAGGAGACCAGCCCAATAACGCTTTATCCTTAAACGTATTTAATCCAGGCGAAGTTGCTGCCACAGGAGGAACATCAGGGGTAGTCTACGCTGTAACAGAAAATTTTTCGGGAAAAGAAAATACACGTGTCAATAATTTTGCTCATGTAAATTATACAAAAGCTAACCCAAGAATAGGTAAGTTGTTAAATATTAATGGCGCGGGTATACAGTATAGATGGTTACTTAATAATTTAGCCGTAAGCTCTTATGAAGAGATGAATACGCTAGCATCAGATATTCCAATAGGTTCAGATGGCGTGTGTTTAATTCCTTTTGGTAATGGTGCAGAACGTATGCTAAACAATAAAGAAATAGGCACGCGAATCGTTAATATGAACTTAAATAATCATCACAAAGGTCATCTGTGTCGAGCAGCTCTAGAAGGTATAGCCTTTTCGTTTGTATATGGCATGGAGATTATGAAATCAGATGGTATAAAACCAAGCGTCATTCGTGCGGGTAACGATAATTTATTCCGTTCAGAGATATTCGCAAATACCGTAGCTACTTTAATAGAACAAGAAATAGAAATTTACAATACCACAGGAGCTATAGGGGCGGCTAGGGCGGCTAACCTACATAAAGGTGATTTTAAAGCTTTCGGAAAAGTAATTATGGATAACGATCATGTTATGACATTCATGCCTTTTAAAGACAAGAGCACCTATTTAGAAGCCTATAACAACTGGAAAAAAGAATTAGAACTCATATTAAATAAATAACGTTTGGGCGCCTGCCTGCCGGCAGGCAGGTTACCACAAGGGTCGGGCTTTCGGCAGTCGCTTCCCGAAAAAAATCGGGAGAGCTTCAACAAATGCCTCAATCCCTAACGCAGTACAGAACTAATAAAAAAATATATAAACATTAATCATGGCAAATACAGAATATTTTAAAGGAATCGACAAAGTAAAATTCGAAGGCAAAGAATCAGATAATCCATTAGCATTCAAATACTATAATCCAGACCAAATTGTAGCAGGTAAATCAATGAAAGATTGGTTTAAGTTTTCAATAGCATACTGGCATACATTCTGCGGGCAAGGTTCAGATCCATTCGGACCAGGAACTCAGAACTTCGCATGGGATCAATCGTCAGACCCTGTTCAAGCCGCAAAAGATAAAGCAGATGCAGCCTTTGAATTTATTGGTAAAATGGGCTTCGATTATTTTTGTTTTCACGATTTCGATTTAATTCAAGAAGGCGCAACCTTTGCAGAATCAGAACAGCGTTTAGCTACTATTACCGATTACATAAAAGGCAAGCAAGCCGAAAGTGGCGTAAAATTATTATGGGGAACAGCCAACTGTTTTTCAAACCCACGTTATATGAATGGGGCTTCAACAAATCCAGAATTCAATGTGGTTGCAAGAGCCGGAGGGCAAATTAAATTAGCCTTAGATGCTACCATAAAATTAGGTGGAGAGAATTATGTGTTCTGGGGTGGTCGTGAAGGCTATATGTCTTTATTAAACACCGATATGGGTCGCGAGTTAGACCACATGGGGCAGTTTTTAGGTATGTGTAGAGATTACGCAAGAGCACAAGGTTTTAAAGGGAATTTCTTTATAGAGCCTAAACCTATGGAGCCATCAAAGCACCAATACGATTTTGATACCGCAACCGCTATTGGTTTCTTAAAAGAGTATGGATTAGATAAAGATTTCAAAATTAATATAGAGGTAAATCATGCAACCTTAGCACAACATACCTTCCAACACGAAATTGAAACAGCCGCTAAAGCTGGTATGTTAGGTAGTTTGGATGCTAATAGAGGTGATTATCAAAACGGATGGGATACAGATCAGTTTCCTAATAACATTCAAGAAACTACCGAGGCAATGCTCGTATTCTTAAAAGCAGGTGGTTTACAAGGTGGTGGCGTTAATTTTGATGCTAAAATCAGAAGAAACTCTACAGATATCGATGATGTATTTCACGCACATATTGGTGGTGCGGATACTTTTGCACGTGCACTACTTATTGCAGATAGAATCTTGACGTCTTCGCCATACGAAAAGCTAAGAACAGAAAGATATAGTTCTTTTGATTCGGGCAAAGGAAAGGATTTTGAAAACGGTAAATTAAGTTTACAAGATTTATATAAAATCGCTCAAGAAAATGGAGAACTTCAATTAAAAAGTGGTAAACAAGAATTATTTGAGAATATTATAAATCAATACATCTAAACCAATTAAACCTAAAATAATCAATATGGGAACATCAGCTAATTCAAAATACTTAATTAAACTTACTTTAGTAGCAACACTTGGCGGACTCTTGTTTGGATATGATACAGGTGTAATTTCGGGTACTGTAGGTTCTCTAGAAAGCTTTTTTGTTAACCCAAAAGGATTATCAGAAGGTGCGGCTAGTGCGTTTAAGGGGTTTTTGGTAGCAAGTGCTTTAATTGGTTGTATAATTGGAGGTATTTTCGGTGGTCTTGTTAGTAAAAAACTAGGTAGAAAAAAAGGACTTATTCTAGCCGCTATTTTATTTTTAATATCAGCTTTAGGTTCATCAATGCCAGAAATGTTTATTGCTCCTATTGGGGATTTGGATCATACCTTTTCAACCATTTTTATTGTATATAGAATTATTGGAGGTATTGGTGTAGGTTTAGCGTCTATGCTATCACCACTTTATATTGCAGAAATTGCACCTGCAGAGCGTAGAGGTCGATTAGTATCTTATAATCAATTAGCTATTGTTGGTGGTTTTATGGTCGTTTATTTTGTAAACTATTTTATTTCTAGAGGAGGAGGCTCAGATGCGTGGTTAAACGAAGTAGGTTGGAGATGGATGTTTGCTTCAGAAGTTATTCCTGCTGGGTTATTTTTAGGTCTATTATTCTTTGTACCAGATACACCACGTTCTTTAATGTTGAAAAACAAACCAGAACAAGCGTTAGATGTTCTTATAAAAGTAAATGGAGAAGAAGAAGGGAATAGAATTTTAGCAGAAATAAAAAATTCTGTTGTTGAAACTTCAGGAAAGCTATTGTCTTATGGATGGGGTATTATAATTATTGGTATTCTACTTTCTGTGTTTCAACAATTTGTTGGCATAAATGTAGTATTATATTATGCACCAGAGATATTCAAATCAATAGATCCAAACACAGATGGTGCTTTATTATTGACCATAATCGTAGGAATTGTAAATTTCTTATTCACAATAATAGCAATTAAAACGGTAGATAAGCAAGGTAGAAAACCATTAATGCTTATTGGAGCATTAGGAATGGCAGTAGCGATGTTAGCATTAGGTTTCGTGTTCTTCTCAGGAGCAACCGGGTATTTGGCATTAGGATGCATGATGTTGTATGTAGCAAGTTTTGCCTTAAGTTGGGGACCAGTTACATGGGTATTACTTTCTGAAATTTTCCCAAACAAAATTAGAGGAAAAGCCATGGCAGTTGCTGTTGCAGCACAATGGATTTCTAACTATTTAGTGTCTTTAACCTTCCCAATGATGAATGATAACACGCAGTTAACAGAACAATTCAACCATGGTTTTGCATACTGGGTATATGGTATTATGTCATTATTAGCGATGTGGTTTGTTTGGAAATTTGTTCCTGAAACCAAAGGAAAAACCTTAGAAGAAATGGAAGAGCTTTGGAAGAAATAAAAATCAAAAGCCTTTACTGCTAACAAACGCATTTCGAGGAATTAATTGATTCGGATTTTAGAATAGTAATATGACCATTCAAAAAAACAAGTATGGAATAACTGAATCTGGCAAAGCTGTAGATAGTTATACTTTAATAAATTCCAACGGAATAGAAGTCAGTATTATTACTTATGGCGGTATTATTACGTCAATTAAAACACCAGATAAAAAAGGAAATCTAGAAAATATTGTTCTGGGCTATGATGCGCTTCAACCGTATTTAAAAGATGATTATTTTTTAGGAGCCATAATTGGGCGTTGTGCAAACCGTATTGCAAATGGTCGGTTCACTTTAGATGGAAATATTTATACTTTAGAAAAAAACGACGATCCCAATAATTTACATGGCGGCTCTAAAGGATTAGATAAAGTCCTCTGGAAAGCTTCTACACAAAAAAGTAACAAACACGTGTCCTTAGTTCTAAATTATCTGTGTAAGGATATGGAAGGCGGTTTTCCGGGAAATCTAAATATTACGGTAAGGTATACCCTGACTTCTAATAATGTCTTAGATATTTCATATGCCGCAACTACAGATAAAAAGACTATTGTAAACCTCACCAATCATTCCTATTTCAATTTATCTGGAAATTTTAAAAATGATATTCTAGACCATAGTTTGCAAATTCAAGCAAACGAAATGTTACCAGTAAATGAGTTTCTTATTCCTAAAGGCACATTTGAAAAAGTGGCAAATACGCCTTTTGATTTTCGAACATTTAAAGCCATTGGGAAAGCTATTGAATCAGATAATGAACAGCTAAAATTAGGAACTGGTTATGATCATTGTTGGGTATTAAACAATCAAAATAATGGTGTACGATCAATTGCTAGTGCGCACCATAAAGAAAGGGGACGTTTTTTGGAGGTGTTTTCAGATGAACCTGGAGTTCAATTATACACAGGAAATCATTTGGATGGTGTTTTTGGAAAAAGAACAGGATTCTGTTTAGAAACTCAGCATTTTCCAGATGCTCCTAACCAAAATGATTTTCCATCAGTCGAATTAAAACCTGATGAAGAATATACTTCAAGAACTTCATTTAAGTTCCGCTTATTATGAATGTCTTTCTTTGATAAGGCTGAAAAACAACCTATTTTTGGCTCATGTTTAATTACAACCCCTAATTTATTATCACACAAATTATGTTTTTAAACCTTCTGTTTCATCGACTCAAAATATTTGTATTAGCAGTTTTTTCATTATTGATTATTTCTTGTAATAATAAAAAGACTGGATATGTTGCTTTAACCAATGATGATGTCTTTTTGTCAACCGCAACAATCCCCGACAAACACTTTTTAGGAGATAAAGCTTGTGCAGAATGTCATAAAGAAACCTTTAATGAATGGGAAGGGTCGCATCATGATAAAGCCATGCAACTGGCTTCAGAATCAAGTGTGTTGGCCGATTTTAATGATTCAAAGTTTACGAGTCAAGGAGTAACCTCCCATTTTTATAAGAAAGGAGAAGCGTATTATGCTAATACGGAAGGGCCTGATGGAAAATATCATGATTATAAAATTGAATATACTTTTGGGGTAACACCTTTACAGCAATACATTGTTAAATTTCCCGATGGACATTATCAATGTTTAAGAACAGCATGGGATTCCGTTGAAAACAAATGGTTTGATCTGTATCCTGATTTTAAGGTTGTTCATTCTGAATGGTTGCATTGGTCCAGAGGTGGTTTAAACTGGAATACAATGTGTTCTGATTGTCATTCAACGAATGTTAGAAAAAACTATGATTTTAATACCCATAGCTACGACACAAAATATGCGATAATAAATGTTAATTGTGAAGCCTGTCATGGCCCAGGAAAACAGCATTTGGAAGACGTAAAAAGACTTGGAGATGGTTATACTGATTCTGGGACTTTTCAAATGACTATAAATACAAAACCAAAGGAATTAGTAGATCAGTGCGCGCGTTGCCATATGCGAAGAGAGCAATTTTCAGAATCGTTTAATTTTGAAGGCACGATGTTAGATCATTACTATCCGCAATTATTAGCAGAGCGTTTGTATCATCCAGATGGTCAAATATTAGATGAGGTTTATGTGTATGGATCTTTTGTTCAAAGTAAAATGTATCAAAACAATATTACATGTAACAATTGTCATAACTCCCATTCGCTAAAACTAAAATTTGATGGTAATAAACTATGTGCGCAATGTCATCTTCCTAAGGACTATGATACTAAAGAGCATCATTTTCATGAAATGAATACGGATGGCGCTCAATGTATTAATTGCCATATGACAGGTAAGTTTTATATGGGTAATGACTTTAGAAGAGATCATAGTTTTAGAGTGCCTCGACCAGATTTAAGCTTAAAATATGGCTCACCAAATGCATGTACAGTATGCCATGAAGATAAAGATGATAAATGGGCTTGGTCAGAGTTTAAAAAACAATATGGAGAAGTAGATTCCATACATTTTTCGGAAAAATTGGCTCCTGGAATTGCGAGGCAACCAAATGCACATATCGGATTAACCGAGTTAATGAATGATAAAACGGAGCCAGAAATTGCAAGAGCATCTGCAGCAAGAGCCTTATCAAATTATAATACTCTAAATTTTATTGACCAATATCTTGCTTTGTTAAATGATGAGTCGCCATTAGTAAGAGGAGCAAGTGTAGATGTTTTAAGCGAGATCAATAATACAGATTATATCAGTTCTTTTTTACCACTTTTAAAAGACCCTAAAAGAAGCATCAGAATAAAAGCATTTTATGGTTTAAGTGGTTTAGGCGAAAGTCAGATTCCTGAAGAATATAAAGAGGTTTATCAAAAAGTTAAGAAAGAATTTTTTACTCACTTGAATACGAATTTAGATTTTGTTGGAGGACGTATTAAAAGAGCTAATTATTATTTAAAAAAAGGAGATATTCAAAGAGGTATTGAAGGTTATGAAAGCGCTTTAAAAATAGATAATATAAATAATCAAGCCAGATTAACCTTGGCCAATTTATATTATAATAGTCAGAATTATGTTAAGGCAGAAGAATCATTTAAAACTGTAATTGAGCAAGAACCAGAATTTGGTCCAGCATATTATTCATTAGCACTAATGTTTGCAGAATTAGACCGAATGGATGAAGCTATAAAACTATTGACCAAGTCAATTGAAAAAATGCCTGAGAATATACGTGTTTATTATAATTTAAGCTTGTTGTACGATAAGAATGAAGATCATGAAAATGCTGAAAAAACGATTATTAAGGGTTTAAAAATTGATGCAAACAATGAAAGTTTATTGTATGCTTTGGCGTATCATTATTTAAATTTAGGTAACCCAGAAAAGGCAAAAAACATATTAATTAAATTAGTTGAGTTATATCCCAGCAATCCTCAATATTCGAGAATATTGCAAAATTTAAATTCTAAAGTCTAATTCTTATCTTTTTTAGGTCTAAAATGATAAGTCAATTCAATTTCTTCATATGCAAAACAGATTGCTGAATAGCTATAGCGAATCTATGGAAGAGTTTATGAAAGATTTAGAGTAGATTGATGCATTTAATGACATGTCGCTATTAACAATCTTAGAATTCGAAAAGGAACAAAAGGCTATTGCCAATAAAAGAATCAACCGACAGAAAGAACGGGTTACAAAACTCAAAAAATCGATTAAATCATAATAATATAAGCCACTAATTATCTTCAGAAAGGATGATTAGTGGTTATTTTATATTAGTATTTCAAAGCCATTCAGGACATTTCTCTGCATTCCGTAAAAACTACATTCCAAAAAAAGAGCTTCATTATCAAAGTCTTGGACATAATCCTCACTTTTGACTTTTCATTCCGTTAACCCTTTCCGCTTTGCTGGAAAGGAGCACTTCATTCCAAGTAAAAAGCGTGAATCAAGTCCGCCAAATAGGATAAAATGTATTTGCATTTTGTTCCACTTCCTATTATTTGGTATTTCACAAAGACTTTAGAATCACTTCCGTAATCCAACACCATCATACCTTTTTTTTGACAGCAAAATAACAACATTCAGCTTTGAACGACAGCATA
>TARA_R110002073_G_scaffold69905_2_pt1 | contig 18879 bp, 7 predicted proteins | sample TARA_R110002073 | Tara Oceans TARA_R110002073 (sample SAMEA4397174) | marine metagenome | biome: Polar Biome; feature: [DCM] deep chlorophyll maximum layer (ENVO:01000326); material: water (ENVO:00002006), including particulate matter (ENVO:01000060) such as... | depth 40 m
ACGTGAGCGTAGCCGTGAAACAAGCCAAATCCACAGATCACGCTCAGTAAAAACGTCGGTGCGGTACGTCGTGACGCCAAAGTCAGTCCGCCGACCAATACCGATCCAATAATCATCGCTTCGGCCATCGGCACGTTCCAGGCGAGCGAGGCTGCGGACGCCCCGATTGCTCCCATCGCCAAAAATGCGGCCGGAACGGCCCACATCGCGCGTCCCCCGATGCGAACCGCGATCAGAGCGACAGCGATCAGCGTCAACAAATGGTCGACTCCGGTCAACGGATGCGTCAAGCCATGTGTAAATCCACCCATCGTGTGTTCAGAAATGCCATGATCGGCGGGACCGTGACCGGGATGAGCCAACGCGATGCTGGGGAAACTGATCACAAAAACAGCGGCGGCGAGCGTCATCCATCGATTCATATGTCTAATTCCTTGAGTGGGGTGAATATCCATTGGGCGTTCCAGTGGACAGGTCTGCCAGCGAACAGGTCTGCCAGCGGACAGGTCTGCCAGCGAACGGATTGCCTGCGAAAGGGCTCGGTCAACGCTCAGTGTACGCCAAACGATGGGGCCGCGTACATTGGGTTTCCAGCGTTCCCATTTGAAATATTTACGCTGCCCGTCTACGAAGATCGCACCCCTACTGAGACGCTTTTTTCGGCGAATCGCTCGACTGGGCGTTTTGTTTTGTCTGGACGTATTCAAGCACTTTGGCTTCTAAGACGGGGGCTCGCATTCCCACTTGTCGAGCTTCTTTGCGTGCTTCATCCACGCTTAGTTTGCCATCGATAATCCGGTGCGCCATCCACACCGCTCCCACTCGGCTGGCCGCTGCACAATGCACCAACACTTTCTCGTCGTCCTTCGCCGAGCGAATGATTTCCAAACTTTTGTCGAACATCTCTGGGCTGAGATCGTCGGGGCCTTGAACGGGCAGCTGGAAAAAACGCAGCCCCGCCGACTCGGCAACTTGTTTCTCGTCCCATTCCAATTCGACCGGTTCGCGGAGCGTCAGTACGGTGGTGATTCCTCGCTGCTTGAATTCCGAGAACAGTTCTTGATCGGGTTGCCCCGCAAGAATCACGTTACCGAACCGCAACACGTTGCGGGTATCGCCCAATTCGTGCGTTTCGAGTTTATGAGACGTCGTTGCCGAGTCACGGTCAGAAGTCAAAATAGCGTCTTCGGCAACCAATTGTGAATATTGAAACGAATCGAAAACGGGAATCGTTGCGGTAAAGATCGTAAACAAAATGAGCAAACGAGTTGGCATCGCAGAATTCATGTCAGAAAGGAGGTGAGGGGCAAAGCACGTAATCGTCATTCTAGCGTAACGATTCTAACGTAACGCAGAGAAATAGCACGAGCGACATTTGACGAGCCGTTGTCTTCAAGCGGTGCATCCGGCTTGGGGAAATTCTAACCCAAATCGTAAGTTTTGAAGTTGCGTTATTTTGAAGTGCCGGAGGACGTGCGATTTATAGGTTGCGTGATTTGTAGTCTTAAGCCGGAGGCCGACACATCCCATGCCGGTGGCGTAAGCCTGAACCGCTAAAACTTTGGGCTTGTTGTGATTTTTGGTTGCGATGGTTTTCTGCTACCTCTCCCCCGACTTCGTCGGTGGAAAGGTAACTGCAGTATCGGCCGGAAGAAAAACTCACCCCCATTATCCGACGTAAATACCGACGTTTTAGTGGACCAGGCTCGCGCCGCTCCGCTACCAAAATGGCCATTAAACGTTCAGCTTTTACTTGTAAGCTTCTTTAGTCGTAATGCCGCGACGCTCGTTATTGAGCAGCCCTTCGAAATTCAACTGTTGTTCTTCCTGGTAAATCGAATTCTGCCGAAACAGGTTGTCTCGCAGCCCCGCTTTGCCTTTACTCTGCGGCTTCTGTCCAGCCATGGCGTTTGGGGCGGCCTCGGCCGAGGCGTTGCCCGAGCTTGGAGATGTGTTCGCTGCGGCGACCGATGATTGCAGATCGACCTTGCCTCGGTAAAACGCGTATTGATTGTTCTGATGAGCCGCAATCACGGTGCTGGTTCCCTTGATGTCGTCGGCGATCATCAAGCCACGCAGGTCGGTATCATCCGATACAAATTGATCGTTTACCGATCCGATGACCTTTACATGAACGTTGTTAAGGAATTGGTCACTCGTTGTGTCTTTGACACTGACCCGGACGCGTCCCGATGTGGCGTCTTCTTGCACGACAAGTTCCAGCGGGCTCACCAACACCAATCCTGACGCATACAGGTTTTCGCCTCGACATACAATTAAATAGGCTCCTTCATCACTGAGCGGCAACTCGAGCGTCTTTTCACGATCACGAAAATCACGTCCATCCCCCAATTTGACTGTGGCCTCGTGATACGGTTTGATTCCGGCCAAGTTGATTGCAGTAATGCGGTCCAAGTTTCGTTGTAGCAATCCAAACTTCATCAGATCGATTCGGTAAACCTTCACGACCGCTTCGGAGATATTTCGAAAGCGCAGCTCGACGGTTTTAGGATCGTCTGGCTTGATCGTGGTGACTTCGTCAAGCTCGACCGCTTTGCGATTAAAAAAGCGGATTGCTTCGGCAGCGTCAGCGAATCGCTCCTTGACTTTGGTGTATTCTGCAATCGCGTCGGCGGCATCACCCAAACTGTGATAGACCTGGCCCATGATATAGGTCGCTTCCCAGCGATTGTCGGCAACGCGGGTGCCACCGGTATCGGGATTCGGGAACGTCGCCTCGGCTACTTTGCGACACATCTGAAGTGCGGCTTCGGGATGTTCGAGTTCAAAATGACAGTACCCGATCATGTACCAAAACGAATCGAGCAATCGGCTGTGTGGATAACGCTGAGCGTATTTTTCACAGCGATCGATCGCGAACTCGAACTGTTCTAGATCGATCAGGGCCGTTGCCAATGCGAAACTGGCTTGATCGTCTGCGGGATCCTTGGGCCAGGTCGTGGCAAAGTGATCAAGCATCTTGATTGCCGCATGAATCAAGTGCACTCGCGTTATCTCAGCCGATTTCAGCTTGGCATCTTCGCTCGCTTTGGCGGCGCGTCGATACGTTTCCTGAGCCAACGCATACGTCGCCGTGGCAACATAGGCTTCGGCCGGATAGTCATGCAGTAACCGCTCCATCACTTGCACGCTACGCACGAATTCGCCTCGTTCGTTTAAGAACCCGGCGACTTGCGATTCACGTTCAAAGCTGGCTTGAACCGTCGCTCGGTATACCAAGTAGCTGCGTTCATATTCGCCAAGCTCGCGATACGATTTGGCCACTTTCAAAATATCCTCGAACGAAATTTCAACGTCTGGGAATTTCTCTTTTAGCACTTCAAAGTATTTGACGGTGTCACTGTGACTTTTTCGTTTCAGTGACGAAGCAAACAACCACTGCGTCGCGTTCTTGAATTTGTCGGCATCGAGTTGCCAATTTTCGACCAGCTCCGTCAAATAGTGATGCGCTGCATCGAAGTCGGCGTTCTCAAACGCGTGTTTGCCAAAATAATACTGTTCGTCGGGAGTCAATCGATACTCATCCACTGACGCCTCGCCGACATCGAGCACTTCGAGAGCTTTGACCTCCGAAATGGAAAACAGCGAAGGTTCGTAGAAGCTACGCAGAATCGACTGGGGAGCACGAAAGTTCCCTGGGATACTGCCCACCAACGTGTATTTGATATCCGAAGGATAATTTCGATCTCCGATGTAGAACGTGATGTGGCCCGGTTCAATTTCAAACCGTTCAAATTGTCCTGACACAGAACCGTCCAGTACCGAACATCCCGCTGGAATCGGTTCGGTCAGCACGAGATAGTCGTACTTTTCGCCGGTACGGTTGGTAACGTAGTGTCGACGTGGATTGAGTGTAACGACACCTCGCTCGCCCACCGGCAATTGAGTCAACGCGTTAGTGAACGAACGGTAGCTGCCGTTGATGACGTCAAAGCCGCGTGGCACGTCGCGGCCGTCGATTTGTTTTTGAGCGGGTTCGTAGATGCGGCTAACGGTCCACTGTTTTGTTGAACTCTTGATTTTGTCTGCTGAAACGAAGCCCGTTAAAACGGCAGAGTAGCTGAAAGTGGCACGTCCGACCAAATTGAATTCGATCCGATTGGGCTTTTCGCGGCTCAGCAAACTTTCATCGACCACGATGCGACGAGTGGCGTCATTACGAGGATCAATCGCCAGAGTTTCGAGTTCGTGATCGTTGACAGTAAGCGTCAGTTCAAACGGCTCGGAAGCATTGTCCGCTGCAGCGTTCCATTTCGCCAAAGCGGTAATCGCAGGTTCGTTTACTTTTTCGATTGGCCAACGCGATCCAACGCGTGCTGACAATAACGACTCCGTCATTTTCGCCGCATCCGGATTTTGAGGATCCATTTCTTGCAGTGCCAACAAATAGATCGCCTGCAACTCCGTCACATTCCGCATCCAGGGCAATACCGTGTCGCGATCCTCAGCGCTGAGCTGCGAATCGCCGCCGGGAATTTTGATGAGCGGCAAAATCTCGAGCCCCATCTCTTTGTGATTCATTTCGGCGAGCGTCAGTGCTAAATGGATCAACCCTGAGAGACTCAATCGATTGCGTTCGCGATACAGTCGATTTGCGAGCGAGAAATCGCCGCATTTCGAGACTGCCATCGCATGCAATAGAACGGTTTGTCGCTCGAGGTCACTCGAATCCGTCTCGGTAAACGCCGTCTGTAAATAGGCTTTGCCGTTTTCGATCGTCGCTTGTGGAACGGAGAAACCAATGCTGCGAGCGACATGAAGGGCCCACATCACGCGTGATGACAAATAGGGATCCGCGGCTTGGGCCTCAGGATTCCCCGACCATGACCAACCGCCTTGCTCGCGTGCCGCCGAGACGAGTTGCGTCACCGCCGAGGCAACTCGCCCCGACAACGCTTGACCTTCGGGCGTGCCCGAATCTCTTGATTGACCAATCATCTTCAGCAAGGCCGTGCCACCCATTGCATCGGATATGGCACGCTCGATTGGACTTGCCGAGGGCAAGCCGCAGGTGAACAGCGGATTCGGACTGCTTCCGAGGACACTTTCTAACAACGATCGATTGACACTTGGGCCGATCACGATTTCCAACGAGGAACTTTCGGTGGGCTGATCTTTGTCCAGTCCAATGAGTGCCACAGTGTTTTGCGACGAAGTACCGCTAGCGGTTTGGAACACCGGGAATCCGAATGGCCGAACCGCGACGACTTCGCTTGTGACATCATCGGGTTCACCGTCCGAGGTGACTGTTAACTCAAACGTCACGCTCGTCGCGGATTCAATTTCGATCGGGATTGCCAATTTCTGAATCCCCTCGCCATCGATTTCGATCGTCTTCGTTTGGGAGACCGATTTGGAATCGGTAGTGGACGGGTCGCCGAAGGTCGTTTTCAGCGAAAGGGATACCGATCGTTTGTCGCCGGGGCCATGATGGATTTCGATGGGCAGTTTCGTCTTGTCGCCCGCGGTAAAGGCAAGCGGCGTTTTAAGGACACCGAACAGGTCGCGTTTGGTGATTACATCCTCGCTCGCTTCGCCGGCAAGTGTTTCTGTGTTGATGCCTTTGGCGGTAAGACGCCATGCCGTGGATTTTGCAGGCATCGTGATGGTGATGGTCGCGTGCCCTTGGTCATCGGTGACCACCGTTGGATCCCAGAACGCCGTTTCAGCGTGTGCCATCGTGGGCAACCACTGGAACCCGAGTTCACGAATTTTCCGTTCTATATCGGCTCGTCCTTTCAGCACGATCAATGCCCCATCAGCGGTCACTCCATTGACCATCGAGTTTGGGTTGAGGTTTTGGGTCACGGAGCTGTCAAAGTATTCTGTTTGCGGAACAACACGCCATACCGGCGATTGATCAAAGAACAATTGTGCATTTTGCTCCATCGGTGCGTTGGCAGCCTGGGGAATGTTCGCTTGAACGGCATACCCCGCTGTTGATTCACTGGAACCTCTGACGGACAAACGACGACGCGAAAGAGAATCCCAGACTTGCGAAGACGGCATTTGTCCGAGCTCGGATTGTTGCACATCCTCACCGAACGGATCATCCGTCCCACCGAACGGTTCAATAAATTGACTCAGTCCATCCATCTCATTGTCAACATCGAAGTCGACGTCCACGTCACTATTTAGCTCGCCCCCATTCATCATCCAATCCGTGGCAACGGCGAAGTCGCCAACAATGGGAACCGCTGCATTGAGCCTCCGATCGTGCATTGCAGTCGGCGGCAGCATCCGTCCGCTTAAATCGGCGAGTGCGCGAGTCTCACGCTCTAATATTTCCACACGTTCCGCTTCCGCCAACGATGATTCGCTGACATTTTGTGTGGCCGGGCGATAAGTGAACGTACAACTTGTGCTCTGCCGTATTGCGGTGCGGCGGATTCCCTCGGAAAAGAATGCTTCGATCGCATCCTGGACGTTGCTAAATGTGTTGAGCAGGTTCGTTTGCACTAAACCCAGCGATAGCTCGGACTTGACCGGGTTTCCTTGCGGATCGGTCACCGTGATTTCGACGGTCAAGTCGTCACCCGGTTTTAATTGTTGTGAATGCGGTTTCAGCGAGATCTGCAGCGTTTGCGATACACGAAACTCACTTTGCGCCGAGTGAAACTGATTCTTGGTCATCACCGCTACCGACAAAAAGACGTTGGGCGCGAACGATGATTTCATCGGCAGCTCGATTTTGTTATCGCCCGAGGCAAGCGTGACAAGTTGATAATCGAGAATCGACGCACCTTCGAATGTCAGCAGAGCCAGCGCCGGTGCCTCGCGCCAATGTAGATTCACGGCCGCATTATCACCTACCTGGTAGCGATGACGATCCGCTAGGATTCTAAGTCGCGTGGTGTCCTTGTCGCCGGAGATGCGGATTCGATTCTCGCCACTGATCCTGTTTTGAAATTGGTCAGTCCCCGTGGCACGGATCACGTAGATGCCCGGTTCATCAAGGTTCAGCGTTAACCGGGCCTCGCCATCGTCATCGTCGCTGGAAAGATCATGGCGCTCGACGAGCTTCTCGCCCGGGCGGCCAAAGGTGACGGTTTGCATGAAAACTTCGACACTTAGAGGTGTCTCAATCGGTTTCCCGGCAGGGTCAGAGACTTTGAAAAGCGTTTCAAATGACTCTCCATTTAGGAACACATCACGCGTGGAGGAGGCTGCGATTTCAAATCCACGCGTCGACAGAAACACCGTGTGTGTCGTGGTCAGGTTCCGCTGGGGGTTTTCAACCGTCAAACGAAGGGGTTGCGATTCGTCAAACGAGGCCGTGTCGAATTCGATCGATAGTTTGCCCTCTTTATCGGTTTCACCTTCGGAAGCTGCTGCGTCGTTGCCGAGTCGATAGCGAATCGATTCGTTTGCCAGCGGTGTGCCGTAGTAATACTTCAACTGCACCGTGGCTCGAATAGTTTCGCCGCGATGATAGACCTGTTTTTCCGGTTCGACCGAAAGCTGGACTGGCTCGAGTTTGTACTCACTGACTTTAAACGTGGTCTCGAATGACAAGGTTCCCACGCGATCCGATTCACCCGAGGTGAAGCGGTGCAAATGAACGCGATAGTCACCGGGTGTCGCGGTGCTCGGGAGCAGAATATTGCCGCTAACCGTGCCAAAGTCGCCAAGTGAAATATCACTTGATTGCAATTGACGTCCTCGCGAGTCGTAGACGTCGAGCTTAAACTTCTCGCCCGCTTTAAAGGTGTGGCGATCTTGATCGACCCAGCGGACGACACCCTTGATATTGACAAGCTGTCCGCTGCGGTACGCAGGCCGGTCGGTATACAAGTATCCTCGCGGCGTCAGCCCCACAGCGAAATCGAGCCCGTTCAAATTGGTGACCGTCGAAGCCATGTGGCCTTCCTGGACCGCGAACACTCGCAAGTCCTTGATCGACCGAAGTTCGCTCAACTGCGTTTGCAAAATCCCGTCGTCGCCGGTGATTTCTTCGGCAAACACCTTGTCCCCGTCGCTCATCAGCACACTGACCCCGGCGGCCGGTTTGCCTAATCGCATGTTTTCGGCGAACAGGAACAATTCATTGCGAGATGATTTTACGAGGATGTCGATGTCGCTAACGACCACCATCGTGGTCGCTTCGAGTTTGTCGCTCGATACCATAACGGCGGTAACCGAAGGGGCATCTACGGGGATTTCGATATCCCCTTCGACCTGTTTGTACTGTTCGTTGTTCTCGATCTTGTGAACAAATTGCGAGTCGGGATCGATCAACGCGATATCGAGTGTTTCGATCCCGCTGGCCAAATGCATCTTGCGGAAATAGTCGATCATGTCGACGCGATAGGTTTTAACCGTCACGTTTTCCAAGTTGCGTGTGGTTAGCTTGATTCGAGGTTGTTCATCGCTGCGGAATTTTCGTTCTGTGACAATCTGCAGCGTGGGCGAAGTCAAGCGGCGGATGCGTTGTGCCGCGCGAACGTTATTGCTGACTTGTTTGTAGGCTTCGAGTGCTTCCTTCAGTTTCCCGAGCCGTTCCTCCAAAGTGATGCCGATTAACAACGAAGCAACGGACGCTTCGCGGGCATCGGGGTATTTGTTGACCACGCGTCGCCAATCGGAGATCGCGTCTTGGAAAAGCTGCTTGGTCTGTTTGTCTAAATCAACGGACTGAGCCGACTTGCCATCTTCGATCGCCTTGGCAACACGTTGGTTGTGCAATTCCGATGCCTCGGATGACTTCATTTCACCAAGCGTCAACAAGATCTTTGCCGCGCGTGCATCGAGCGGATGTTTGTTCAGAAAACTGGTCCACAAATCACGAGCCTCTCCGAACTTCTTTTGCCTCTTCGCGTTTGCTGCCTTGGCGAATTCGGTATCGACGATCCGTTTTTGGACTTCGGGCCAATGAGGGTCTGCTGGGTGGTTTTCCAGAAAAGCTCGCCAAGCGGCAATTGCTTCATCAAACTTCTCTTGCGCCAAGAACTGTTGCCCGAGCATTTGACGCGCCACGGCGACTTCGGGGGTTTCGGCATAGGCAGCCGTGTCAATCAAGGATTCCAGCCGTTCCGCCGCTTGAGTGTGGCGACGATGGTGCGCAAAGCCTTGTGCGATCTGAAGCTCGGCTTTCGAGGCAAGTTCGTGTTCGGGATGGTGACTTAGAAACCGCTCCGCCGCAGTGGTCGCCAGTTCTAAATCGCGAATCGATGCGGGGGTGGGAAGACCGTAAGTGTGTGCGATCTCGTACTCCGCGCGAGCCAAGTATTCATCAATCGCCACGGTATCTTCACCCGCGTCGACTGCTTTCCAAGAACTCAAGAAATCTTGCCACGTTTTGCGCGCCTCTGCGTTTTTGCCGAGTTTCAGCTCGACATCGCCTAGCCGAAACGTCGCTTCGGCAAGGGTGGCGGGCGGCGCCGCCGCGTCCGATTCGGGATCGGCACGCTTGTACTCTTTCAAAAAATCTTGGTAGGCTAAACGCGCCGCTCCATAAGACTGCAACTCTTCTTGGCAACGGGCGATACGGAATTCAATCGTTTGTCGCAGCGAGGCCGACGGGCCAAGTTTCACCGCTTCGATGTAATAGGTGAGTGCTTGTTTGTAATCTGGCTTTTTCAGCTGCGATGGATCCTCCGAAGCAATACCCTCGAAGTAACGATCGGCATATTCAAGGTACAGTTTTGCGAGTTCGTCTTTGCGATCACGCGAGAGCAAACGCTCCGCTTCGGCGGCGTAGATCGCACCGGCGTCTTTGTACTGGTGACGCAGCACCATCACATGAGCGCGGCCAAAGCGAGCCCGTGGTACCCAAGCGCTGTCGGGATATTGCTTCTCGAGCGTTTCGTACGCAGCGAGGGCGTCATCGTGGACGCCCGATTCCGCCAAAGCGTTTGCCTTTAAATAGAGCAGATAATCACGTGAAGCGACTGCTTTATCATCGAGCGATTTTTCAATCAATTTGACTGCGGTGTCGAATTTACGAGACTGCATCGCATCGTGAATTGCACGATCCAGATCCGGCAACGTTGTGATTTGCGAGGCGTCAGCCGGCGGTTCCGCCGCCAACGTGGCAACGTGTCCCAGCAGGGCAACGGACGTCGCGATTAGAAAGCAGCAACGAAGAGAACCCATCAGATGATCTCGCCAGCGAGAGTATTTTCGAACCAAAAACGAAGCTGAACGCCTAAGTCTTAGTGGGCGTTCCCGTACCGATTTTACACCGCGGCGTCTGTCGAGATGAGGAAGCGAATGTCAGAAATATGTAAAACAAAATTCAGGTGTTCTATGACATTGGCGTAAACCCAAAGGCTGCTCATGTTGCCCGCAGTTCACGGTTATTTCGATTAGGCTCGTGCGTGCCCGCTATCAGTAGCCCCGCTTCATCACCCACTGAGTGGCATGGCGGACCAATTGGGTCGCATGATCGATGTGAAGTTTGCTTTTGATGTTTTCCTTATGCCGTTCGATGGTTTTCACGCTCAAAAAGAGGGTGTCGGCAATTTCACGTGTGCTATGTCCATTGCCAATCTGTTCGAACACTTGAAGTTCGCGGTTCGTCAATGACTCGAGGCCTTGCACGACGGCCGGTTTTACACTCCCTAAACGTCCACGAATGAGGGTTTTAGTGACCGATTCGCTAAAGAAAAAGTCGCCTTGAAGCAAGGCATGGATGCCTTCGATCAATTTCTCGGGCGCCTCTTCCTTATTGATGTACCCGCGTGCTCCGGCCGCCAGGACACGATGCGCATACAAGCTTTCGTCATGCGCCGAAATCACCAGGATTTTCAATTGAGGAAGCGTTTTGGTGATCGATTGAATCAAATCGAGTCCATTGCCTTCTTTCAGCGACAAGTCAATGATAGCGAGCTCAGGGGATTCCTTCGTCAGCAGTGTGTGTCCTTCTTGTTCACTGCTTGCCATCCCGCAAACCTTCATATCGGGTTCTTGGTTGATGAGCTGAGAATAGCCGAAACGGACAATACCGTGGTCGTCCACCACCGCAATCCGTGCGACGGTGGACAGTGTCTTAGTCATGATTGACAACTCCGATGAGGAATGGTGAGCGTAATGGATGTACCTTGGTTAGCGACCGAATCGATATGGAGCTCGCCTCCGGCTGATTCGGCGCGATACCGCATGATGTGCAGCCCATTAGTATTCGTTTTGGGGTGTGATTCTGAAATGCCGACTCCATCATCATGCACGGTCATCGAAAATTGATTTGTGGTCGATAATTCGATGCGGATTCGCTTCGATTGAGCGTGTTTCACGGCGTTGTGCACCGCTTCGCAAGCGATTTGATAGATCACAAAGGCGGCTGCATCGTTAGTGATATACGACTCGTCGAATTGTGTTGCCTGCACTTCACACGGAATGTGAAAACGTCGTGTCGTTTCAGCGGCAAGGCCTTGTAATCCCGCTAACAGTTCAACCGAATCGATGGAATTCGGCAACAGCCCGTCGGATAGTCGGCGGACATCTTGATGAGTTTGCTTGAGGATATCGCTGAGGTGTTTCACGTTCTCGAGTTGCGATTCCATCTCGGCAGGCAAATTGCGACGCAGTGATTCAGCGATCAACGCGCCCCCGGTTAATTGTTGCGCGATGCCATCATGCAATTCGCGGCCAATCCGTTGTTGTTCGATCACTGAAATTTGAGAGACGATTTCTTCGAGACGCTTTCGGGCAATCACGTGCCCCAGTTGAATCCCGACATCGGGAAGGATTTCGAGAAAGCGGTCGTGACGCGGAAGGACCTGATCCGAAAGAAACTCCATGATCGCAACGACTTCGTCATCCACCGTGATGGGAAAGGCGATGGCAGCGTGAAAGCCAAGGTCCGAAATGCGATGCAGCGCCGGATCGAGTAACGCATCTTCGACCCATTGTGGCTCGCCCGTCTGCAGCACGGTGCCGATCAACCCTTCGCCACACGTGAATCGCTTCTGGCCACGTCGTTCACGAAAGTCATGCAAGTGAGACAGTCGCTCTTGGGCATCGTCTCGGACATGCCAAAGTCCAGAGCTTTCCATTTGTCCACTTCCGTCACTGCACAGTCGCCATAAATGACCGATCAGCCAGCCGTTGTGTGTTGCAATCCGCTGCAGAGCGGCGCGCATCGCAGTTTCGACGGTCCTGGCCTCATTGGCGACACGCGTGATGCTCTGCAGAATGTCGAGAAATTCGGTTCGCTGTAGAACTTGCTCTTCGAGTGTTCGGTTTAACTCGCGAATGCTTTCTTCGGCGTTCTTTCGCTCGGTAATATCCATCCACATGCCGACGGCGAAACGAGGCGACCGTTTGCCCTGGTTTTCCGCGTAAATGACTTTGCCACGATCTTCGATCCAGCGAATTTCCGCTGAATCGTTGACCACCCGGAACTCGGATCGATACCCGTTGTCATCGCACTCTGCGAGGGTGTCCGATAGATGCGCGAGGTATCGCTCACGATCTTTTTCGTAGATTAACTGAGTGACTCGATCGCACGTGACCGGCTCATCGGGTCGAATTTGAGCAACGTTGCGCAATTCGTTGGACCAGGCCAAGGTATGATTGATGGCATCGTAAGAATACCAGCCCAAATTAGCGGCGTTGGAAGCAAGTCGAAGTTTTTGCTCGGTCGCGTGCAACTCCGCTTCGACTCGCTTTCGTTCGCCGATATCGATGCAATGAGCGACGATGGTGCCGTCGTCTCGCGAATATCCAGATAACATCATCCACAACAGCGAGCCGCTCTTGCACTGGAATTGTTTTTCGTAAGGGCCCAAGTGTCCCGTTTTATCAAGTTCATCAAACTGCTCCGACGCCACTTGGGACCATTCCGGCGGCGGATTAATGTTCAGCTGCGTCAACGCGTGCGTCTGAACCTCTTTTCGCGTGTATCCCGTCCGGTTCAAGAACCAATCATTGCAATCAATCAAAGTTCCCTCGGCATCGAAAAATAAGATGCCGATACCGTCCACACGCAGCGCGTGCCGCAGTTGTGCTTCACTTGCTCGCAGTTCTTCTTCGCGTTTTTTCCGTTCCGAGATATCGAGCATCGTCACCACGACACCCTCAACGTGGTCACCACCCGATCGATACGGCAGTACACGTCGTATGAACACCCGGCCATCACGACAACGGACTTCGCTTTCGAGTGGCTTTAATTGCTTCAGCACCTCCGCACATTCATCGGCCAAATTGCCATCTTGGAAATCGTTTGCTAGATCACACAGCGGACGCCCATGATCCGACCGCCGCATGCGGATCAAAGATTGAGCCGAGGGGGTGAACCAGCGAATGGTTAGCTCGTTGTCCAAACAAATGGTGGGGATTTCCGTCGCCGAAATCAAATTCTCTAAGTCGGCGTGTTTGGTTTCGAGTTCATCAATCTTCGCTGCCAATTGTTGATTGACGGTGGCCAGTTCTTCGTTGAGTGATTGCAGTTCCTCTTTGCTGGTTTCCAGGTCTTCATTCGTACTCTGCAATTCTTCATTAACACTCATCACCTCTTCGTTGGACGCTTTATACTCTTCATGAGCAATTTCAAACTGCTCGAGCGAAGACTGTAGTTCGTCCTTGAGCGAATTTAATTCACTTTCGAGGTGGCGGATCGTCGATTCCGTCTCGTCGTGTGTCAAGGCGTTTGGCGGGTCGCCATTGAAATGAACGACGTCGTGATCGGTTTGCGAAGCAACGGTTTCGTCGGACGAGGGTGCATTGGCCGTCCGCCCAAAAATTATTAGTGCAAACGCATCGTCGTGCTCCGAATCGTCCAGCAAACGAACCTCGATCGGCACTTGGGTGCTGTGCCCATCATGATCCAATCGACTGCTGAATTGGACGGTCCGTTTTTCGGAAAATGACTTGCGGACCGCATCGCGGAGCCTCGATTTTAGTTCGCTACGAAGTTTGCTCAGCAAATCCTCCGTGGGGACTCCCGAGGCGTGTTGCAGAAATGGGTTGACGTCGCCGTTGATATACAGGATTTGCCATTGACGATCGATCAGAATAGCGCGAGGCGCAACGACATCTAGTAAACGTTTTTGGATCAGTTGAGTAATTCGTTTGTCACGACGTTGCAGAGGAGGTGGGGTGGTAAAGTCGCGTCGTGTATGCCCCAACATGATTGGGAAATCAACACGATCATGCCGCGTGGGACCAATTCGTTGGAAGATACGCCAACGTTTGCTGATCGTCAAAAACAAATCGTCTTGACGACCAACGGTTTCGGCCGTCCCCAGCATCAGATGTCCGCCCGGTTGCAAGGCAAAGTGAAACAGTGCCATTACTTTTTTTTGCGTTTCCGGCTTTAGGTAGATCAAGACGTTGCGGCAACAAATCAAATCAAGCTGAGAAAAGGGGGGATCGGCAATCAAATTTTGTTCGGCAAATACGACCGCATCGCGAAGCGTTTTGTTGACTCGAAAGTGATCGCCATCCTCGTCGGCAACAAAGTATCGTTTAATTTTTGTGAGCGACACATCCGCTTGGATACTAGAGGGATAACGTCCCTCGCGTGCATAGCTAAGTGCCTGTTTGTCCACGTCGGACGCAAAAACCTGAAGCGTGCATCCTTTCTGTTGTTTACTGAGCTCATCGAGAAACAGCATCGACACCGTATAGGCTTCTTCGCCCGTGGCGCAACCCGGAATCCAAACGCGAATAAGATGGTCGTTCGCGTTGCGGTCACTTGTTTCACTATCACTCGATTTGGCGGCCACGATTTTGGGAATGATTTGCGTCGCTAGTTCTTGCCACGCATCCGCATCTCGAAAAAAGTCGGTCACGCTGATCAGCAAGTCTTTTGACAATGCCGCAATTTCATCAGGATGCCCTTCGAGGTATTGCAGATAGTGCGAAACGTCCTCGATCTGCTTCAAACACATCCGTCGACGTGTTCGTCGTAGCAACGTGCTCTCTTTGTAATTGCGAAAATCTCGGTGGGCATGTTTCAGCAACAGCGACACGATCGCGTCGAGCGATTCAATCGACAGATCGACATTGGCGGCGTTGTCGCCGGTTTCCGCTGAGTCAGCTGCATCAGCCAATCGGCTTTGTAGCAGGTAGGGATGTCTTGCAAAGCGGGTGATCGCAGCGACGATTTCGGCAGGTGACAACACCTGATCGACCATCCCCGTTTCAATGGCGCTTACCGGCATACCATCGTATTCGGCAGTATTCGGATCTTGGGCAATCACGAACCCACCGGCTTCTTTGATTGCTTTGATCCCCAACGTGCCATCGCTGCCGGTGCCTGACAGGATGACCCCGACGGCGCAGCGGTTTTGATCCTTGGCTAATGTACGGAAGAATTGATCGACGACCACCGGCGCGGTGCGTGGCTCGTGCATCGCTAGCAATTTCAGCCGGCCTTCTTCGATTTCTAAAAATTGGCCCGGTGGGATGATATAGACACAATTGGGCTCGACGATCATTTGATCGCGAACTTGCCGGACCTGCATCGACGTGAACTTGGCGAGCAGCTCGGGTGCGAGGCTCGGTTTATCGCGGGCTAGATGCTGGATAATCACAACCGCAACGTTGGGCCGATCCGGCATCGCCTCGAGCAAACGTCGCAACGCGTCCAGACCGCCCGCGGACGCACCCACGCCCACGATCGGAAAATGAGCCACCGTCTGGCTGGAATCTCCGTCTTCGAAGTCTCCCTGTTCTTTGGCCGCCGATGACGGGTTCTCTTGATTTATCCCCACAATTATTCCACGTTTTCGCTAATTTTATATGAATTCAATGCCATCACTCGCTGCTGGCTTGGTCGAATGTCAACCTGACGTAGCCGAAAAACGTTCTGGCTTCGATATGCCAAATCATGAAACGGGCTAGCAAGGTGCCATTCGTCGATCGCCTTGGCTAACGTGATTGGTCGTCGGTTGGGGCGAAACACAGCTTCACCAAAGCTATCTTCTCCTCATTGTAGCGTTTTAGACACGCTTCGTAGAATCCACCGCACTTATGTTCAGTAGGGGAATCCCCCAGAGAGAAGAGCGGGAATCTCTCCTGTTTTAACGCTGCTCGGATGATCAAAATCAGCCACACGACGATCGCAACGCTCGGCAGAATCGAGCTTTTTGCAAATGCTTGATCGAAGTCGAAACGATGGGGCAGCAGAGTTAGCGAGTTCGTACCAGATGATTCCCTGGCGGTTTCCGCCTTGATTTATTCATTATCTCATTCCGATGGTGCGAGCGGTGGTAACGTGACGTTCTGGGCGTTGGTGTTGTCGACAGGAATAAAGACTTATGTAAATTCATTTTGGGGCAAACCGAGTGAGTGCGTCCCGCATTTTTGTTGGAGCCAGTCATGTTTTCTCATAGCAGCAACGTGTCGCTTTCGAGCGACGCGGTCAAGGATTTGAATCGCGTCGCTGAGGCAATCGAGTCGTTGGAAATTCGCATGAGCGTGTTAAGCGTGCAAATGCATTACGACAAATCGCCTTTCTCGCCGCGGACGATGGAACTGACTCGTGAACTGGGCGAAATCCACCGCCTGCTTGAAAACACGTTAACGTTTGGAAGTTGATGCCATAACGGAAGCAACTTCTAATTTAATTTGAAACGGTTTGTAGCCATAAGATAAGAAGAAGCGAGGCGGCGGTAATGAGATTGCACAATCAACAATTTGTCGAACGAATGAGAGCGATTGCTCACGACGGTGACACGAACCCAAGCGTGGATGGAGAAGGCGATTTGGACGATGGACTCTCGGTCGCGTTAAATTTCATGGCAGACCGGCTTGCGGGGCGAAATGTTTCCGATTCGCTGGATCATGAATTGGCGGCGTTGGTGCAATTGGTCGTTCCTGATTTTTCCGACGCATGCAAGATTGATCTGTTTGAACAAGGTGGCAGCATTCGCCGCTTCGCCAAATATGCCTGTGACGACTTGCTGTTGGAACCCGCTCCCCATGCGGCACACGGACGGGCAAGTCGGCCATTCTGTATCAAGATCGCTTTATCCGATGGTATCGCGTTCCTGGGGGCAATTGAATTCCAGCGGTTACCCAACCAACGCCCATTCACGATGGATGAACACCTCGACGCAAAAGTGCTGGCAACTCGGATCTCCAAACGTATTGTCGGAATGACTCCGACACGTTATTCCGGGACGATCTATCGCAATTAGAATTTGTGATGTTATGTCACGGATCAGCACGGCACAGCGGCCAGCACCATCTAAATTGGTAGCAGTGCGGCGCGGCGTCTGTCCCCACCCGGTTTGTTAGCGCTCGCGGCGCAAGCCGTCCGGTAGCAGCGATTTAGACGTTCAAAATTTAGCGGTGCGGCTCGCGCCGCGCCGCTAACAACCTCGATCGCAGTGAATAAACGCTGCGGAATTCCGCTGGCCGCTACGCGTTGGCAAAGGCGTCGCGGAGCATCTGCAGGCTCTTGGGGATCGCGGTTTCGTGAGCCTCTTTGCCCTCGAATTCGAGCGAGATATAGCCGCGATAGTTTGCGGCTTTCAAGATCGCGGCGACCTCGTTGTAGTCGATCTCCAGCGTGTACCATGTGCCGCCTCCGTAGTAGGTCTTGGCTTGCACAAAGACGGCCTCGGGGGCAAGTTGTCGATATTGGGCGTATTGGTCTTCGAGGAAGTTTCCGGTATCGAGTGTCACTCGCAGCCAGGGGGAGTCGACTTCACCAACGACTCGCAAAACGCCATCCGCTGTCCGCCCAAGCCCCCAGTGGTTTTCGAGTCCCAACACCACTCCACACTTTTCCGCCGTCGGCAAACATTGCTCCAGCGAATCACGGACCCATTTGAAACCGTCGTCATCGGTGTATCCTTCCAACCGCGGTTCGATGCCTTTGTTCTTCATCAGCTCGTCAAAGTTGCCTGAGGTTCCCCAGCGTCCTGTGTTCACGCGGATCGTGGGAATCCCCATCGCATAAGCAAGCTCGATGCAATGATTGGTGTGGTCAATCGCCTCTTGACGTTTTGCAGCGTCTGGGGAAACGAACGATTGGTGAGTGGAAAAACCACACAAGGACATGCCGCGGCGAAACGCGCGTTGCTTGATCCGTTGCAGTGTCGCGTTGGATTCGTCTTGCATTTGCACATGCAGAATCTCAACCGCGTCGAACCCAGTGTCTGCCGCCAAATCAATGCATTCTTCGATCGATAACTTACTGTCGTCGCGGTACCGCCAATACGAATAGGTTGACACCGCAATCGGGTTGGTCTTGTTCGCGGTCGCCCGGTCAGCTTGACCGCTGCCTGGATGAGCGTCGCGGTTTTGCCCCTCATCCTGAGGGGCTGCCGCGCTCGACACGGCACCCACCAATGCGGCTGCGGTCGCGATGGACCCCGTCACTGCCTGACGCCGATTCCAGTGTCGCGGATTCGTTTGTCTCGCAGCCGGAGGAACGTGAGTCGAGCTTGCCGCAGGAGGATCGTTTTGAGTTTGAGAGGAGAAATCCGTCATAATCAACGTCACTAGGGAAGGAGGGATTGATAGGTCAGCGGATGGCAGAAATTGCTTTCGCAGTATAACCTGAAATGCCTTGGCGGGCGGAGATCCCCCAAGTGATTGATTGGCCAATTGTCCGCCACTGCAAGAATCTTCCCTCATTAACTTCCCTCATTAATACGCTCGTTGTGTCAAACTCTGATCCCATTGCTGATGACCTTGAAACTCGACCTTCACGCTACGTGGTTGGGATCGATCTAGGAACGACGAACTGCGCTCTCTGTTTTATTGATACGGAAAAGGATCGCTGGACCACCGAAACGTTTCCGATCACTCAGTGGATTGACTTTGGGCAATGCGAAAATCGAGAAACGTTGCCTTCGTTTCACTATGAATTGACCGGGGACGAAAGTGCGGGTGGTCATCGGTTGCCTTGGCAAGACGCGGTCACGCCATTTTGCGTCGGAGTGCTGGCCCGCGATGCGG
>TARA_R110002073_G_scaffold65408_35_pt1 | contig 18860 bp, 10 predicted proteins | sample TARA_R110002073 | Tara Oceans TARA_R110002073 (sample SAMEA4397174) | marine metagenome | biome: Polar Biome; feature: [DCM] deep chlorophyll maximum layer (ENVO:01000326); material: water (ENVO:00002006), including particulate matter (ENVO:01000060) such as... | depth 40 m
AGTATTCTCAAGTCGAATCGCCGCATGGGTTGGTTCGTTTGGCGGAAGGCGGGATTTGGCGATACGATCCAACGACCGAAAAATTCGGAGTGCATGCTTCGATGGCGTTCTCGAACCCCTGGGGACATGTCTTTGATCGCTGGGGCCAGAACTTTATTGGTGACGCGTCACCTGGGTTTGGCTATTGGGCGACGCCGATCTCGGGACACATCGAGTATCCGCTGAAACACCCCGGCGGATCGCAACACCGCCGACTCGCCAGCGTCACCGGTGGCGATCCCCAGTACAGCTACCCTCGTTTCTATCCCAAACGCACGCGTCCGTTGGCTGGATGCGCGATGATGTCGAGTCGACATTTTCCCGAGGACATGCAAGGTAACTTCCTGGTGACCAATTGCATCGGTGACCGGATGGTGCTGAGCCACAAAGTGACCGAGCAAGGCAGCGGTTTTGTCGGTGTCGAAGTCGAGCCGATTGTCTCGTGCAACGATGGCAACTTTCGTCCTGTCGATGTGCAAATCGCTCCCGATGGATCTCTCTATATCGTCGATTGGCACAACGCGTTGATCGGTCACTTGCAGCACAATTTGCGTGACCCCAGCCGCGATCATTCGCATGGGCGGATCTGGCGGATCACTCATAAAACACGCCCCCTGATCGAACCTGCGAAGATCGATGCAGAACCGATTTTCAATCTGTTGGAGCTGTTGAAGTTGCCTGAGGATCGCACTCGCTACCGTGCTCGTCGTGAACTTGCTCAGCGTGATGCCGACGACGTCGCAGCGGGGCTGAACACTTGGGTTGCGTCGCTGGACGCCAGCGACGAAGACTATGAGCATCATTTGCTCGAAGCGTTGTGGGTTTATCAATCGCACAACCGAGTCAACGAATCGCTGCTTGCAAAAGTGCTGGCGGCGAAAGATCATCGGGCTCGGGCCGCCGCGACACGCGTCGTGTCGTTCATGATCGACCAACTTCCCAATCATCGCGAGTTGATTGAAAAGTCGATCCAAGATGAACATCCTCGCGTTCGGCTCGAAGCGGTGCGGGCGGTCAGTTTCCTTGAAGGGGACGAGGCGGTTGAACTCGCCCTCGGCGTGCTGGAATACGACATGGACGAATACCTACAATACACGCTCGATGAAACCATGCGAGCACTTGAGCAGTAGTGTTCGCGAGTGTGACCCAATGCGTCGCCCATCACGGGCGACGTTTCCCTTTTTTTTTGTTGATGATTCGCTGGATGGTTTTGGAAATGCGTTTTCCCATTGTTTTGGCGTTTTGCGTTTGTGCACCGTCGCTGTTTTGTGTTGCCGACGATCACTCGCATGGCACATCCGTTCGCTCGGTCCAACCGCCGACGGTTTTCTTAGACAAGAGTCCTCGGATTGTGGCCTATCAACTGAACCGTCTCGACAGCGAGCGGTTGTTGATGGTCCCACGGCAAACGGACGATGTGAAATACATTCCGGTTTACGAGGCGATTTTGAGTCGCGATGGGATGTCGCCTCAATTTCGCCAAGAATCGGTGGCGGCACTGGCGAAGCTACGTGAAACCAGTAACGCCGAGGAGACCTTAGCGGCACTGGGCAAGATCAAACTTGATGACCGACAAGGCAAACGGACGGCTAAGGTGCTCGCCCAAATGTTGCTCGACCAGCCTGTTGCGACATTGGCGCAAAGCAAGCCAATGCTCGAAGAAACGGCGAACGAAGCCGATGAACCCTTTGTTCGTTCGGTTGGTTTGGCTGCACTGATTCAAATCGGCGACGCCGCCTCGGCTTGGTCGATCGCCTCGGCAGACGAAGCATCCACGTTGGCGTGGCTTGATGCGGTGGGATTGGTTCCCGATCCTCGGCAGCGTCACGCGTTGCGGGATCCCATCGTCGGGCTGATCCAAAATGCGAAGTCGGAAAAAGTTCGCAACGATGCGATCACCGCGATGGCCGAGATTTCATCGCAGCCGTCGGAAACCTTTGACTTGATTGCTCCGTTTGTTTCCGATCCAACCTATCGATCCGCCGCAGTGCGAACTCTGTTGCGAGTGCCGGTGAAACAGCGGTCGCCGCAAACCAGTCAAGCGTTGGTGGCGACGCTGGTCGATTTGGCGGAATCGACCGAAGCGGCTCAGCGGACAACCGCTCAATTTGTGGATGCAATGCAGTTAGCCGACCAAATGATGGCAGCGGTACCCGCCGAACAAGCCAAGGTGTATCGCAATCGGTTACGCGAAGTCACTGTGCGAGTTGTGCGAATTCGAGCGGTCGAAGAAGAGATGCGATACGACATCCCCTATTTTGCTGTCGAAGCCGGACGCCCCGTGCAAATTGTGCTCGAGAACCACGACTTGATGCCTCACAATCTAGTCGTGACCGCTCCGGGGGCACTCAAGGAAGTGGCTCAAACAGGTGCTGTTGTCGGATCATCAGGCGGCTGGAAAAATTTGCCGTTTGTTCCGGAACTCGAAAGTGTTTTGGCGGCCAGCCAAATGGTTCAGCCCGATCAAACGGATCGAATCACCTTCGATGCTCCGACCGAACCGGGCGAGTATCCCTATGTTTGTACCTTTCCCCAGCACTGGTACCGCATGTACGGCGTGATGGTGGTGGTCAAGGATTTGGATGCGTGGATGAAGAGTCCAGTCGAGCCGGCAAATCCCATCGGCAGCAACCGTTCGTTCGTGCAAGCTTGGAAGTTGGATGATTTGCAAAATCAAATCGAGAATGGAATGAAAGGACGCTCTCCTGAAATCGGATCTCGCATCTTTGCCGAGGCTTCGTGCCAAGGGTGTCACAAAGTCGGCAGCGAAGGGGGCGTGATCGGACCCGATTTGACGGAGGTTTTCACTCGTTTCAAAGGGGATCGTGCGGCAGTATTGCGAGAGATCATTGATCCGTCGCACAAGGTGGACGCTAAGTACGCGATGCATCAAATTTTGACCGTCGAAGGCCGTGTCGTGACAGGCATCATCCTCAGCGAAGACAAAGACAACGTGACGGTTCTAGAGAACCCCGAAGCGAAAGAGCCCACGGTGATCTCGCAAGACGACATCGAAGAAATGGTCCAGTCGCCCAATTCGATGATGCCCAAGGGGTTGATGGATCAATACACTCAGGACGAGATTTTCGAGATGCTGTCGTTCTTAGAAAACGCGGATCCCAATACGACGACGGCCCCGTAGGCACTGTTCGGAATTAGCTTCGTCATTCGAGTTTTGTGACAAATCACGCGGGTAAGGTAGTGGACGAGGCTACGAGTCCCAGCGACTGAGTGGCACGACGGGACTCGTAGCCTCGTCCACTACATCCAAAGCTGACGGTCAAACTACGCCCATTCCAGTAAAGCTCTAGCGGAACGGCCTAAACGCCAGCGGAGGGGTCGTGTCGTTTGGGAAACATTTTGAAATGACGAATTTATTTCCGAACGTTTGCTTAGCGTTACGGCATTGCGACGACGTCGTAATCGTTCAATGTTTTGCCACTTTCCGAATCGACTTCGACTAGTCGCACGCGATAACCCCACAAGTTGGCGATGTGGCACAGCGTTCGATTGCAGTCGTTTTTGGATAACAACCGTCCGCCGCGAACGCGGTGAGTTAGCACCAAACGACGATTGCCCGTCAAGTCGGCTTCGGTGACCTCGATTTCGGGTTCATGCTTGAGCATGTCATATTGCTCGGCCAAACGCTGCCGGACCTCGCGGTATCCCGATTCGTCGTGAATCGCTTCGACTGCCAAATAAGGCAGTCCGCTCTCATCGCCGACGGCGAACAAGTGCATGTCGCGGATAAGCCGTGGGCTGAGAAATTGCAAGATGAAACTTTCATCGCGGTACTCCGACCACGCGTCTCGTAATGTCGCCATCGCGTTCCCCTTGCCGGCAAACTCGGGAAACCATTGTCGATCCTCGTCACTGGGGTCATCACAAATTCGGGCAATGTCCCGCATCATGGCAAAGCCAATCGCGTACGGATTCATACCACTGAATCGGCGATCGTCAAACCGAGGTTGGGTCACGACGGCCGAGTGCATGTGCAGAAACTCGAGCATCGATCCCTCTTCGATCCTGCCGGTGTCATACAAACGGTTCATGATTTGATAATGGACATAGGTCGCACAGCCTTCGTTCATCATCTTGGTTTGACGCTGAGGGTAGAAATACTGTGCCATGCGACGAACGATGTGCAGAATCTCTCGCTGCCAATCCTTTAACTTCGGAGCATGATTGGCGAGGAAGGCCAACACATTTTCTTCAGGAAGGCTGAGCGAATTGGTGGCCCCGTTGTCTTGGACTTCGCTTCCCACGACCGGTTCTTTTCCCTTGTTGGGCAGCGTCCGCCACAGATCATTGTAAGTCGATTGTTCGTGTTGGCGGCGTGATTCAGCTTTGGCAATTCGATCCTTTGTCGTTGCGGCACGTTTGGGGGCATACCGGCTGACGCCGTATCCCATCAACGCATGGGCCGCATCCAGGATGCCTTCGACAGCTTGAAGTCCGTATCGCTGCTCGCAGTCGGAGATGTAATGTTTGGCATAGGCGAGATCGTCCAATACACGATCGGCACGCGTCCATTGGCGAAACAGGTGGTTGTTTTTAAAGAAATGATTGTGTCCGAATGCCGCATGCGCGATCACAAGCGCCTGCATCGTCATCGTATTTTCTTCCATCACATACGAGACACAGGGATTCGAGTTGATGACTAACTCGTAAGCTAATGCACGCGCTCCTTTGCGATACAGCAGCTCTTCGCGAGCAAAGTGTTTTCCAAAGGACCAGTGATGATACATCAGCGGCATGCCAATCGCGGCGTAGGCATCGAGCATTTGTTCGCTAGTGATCACCTCGATTTGGTTAGGATAGACGTCAAGCCCAAGCTCGCCGAGTGCAATTTCTTCGATCGCCTCGTGGGCGCGGTGCAGCGACTCGAAATCCCATTCCGAGCCACGATAGATCAGATTCGTTCCGGTCATCGCGTGGGCATCCCTCAATTGGTTCTGTTTTAGTGTCGGCGCGCGGATGATGCTCTGCTTAGCCAGCCGCCGTCTGAGACCGTTGACGTTTGTCGTTGGAAAACAGCTTGTGGAAAACGGGATAGATGTCGGCCGGTTCGCTTACCTTGGCTCGTTCGAAATGCGGTATCCGGGCGACCATCGACTCATAGTTTTTCCATAGCACACTATCACTCGTTAACGGCTCGTCGCCCACTTCGATGTATGCGTAATACTGGCATATCGGCAGGATCGATTTTTCTAACATCGCCATCGTCTGAGGCATGTCGTGGTCAAAGTTGTGACCATCGGACGCTTGCGCCGCATAGATATTCCAATCCTCGACCGGATATCGCTCTTTGACAATTCGCTCCATTTCGATCAGTGCCGACGAGACCACCGTGCCGCCGGTTTCACGTCCATAAAAGAACGTATGCTCGTCGACTTCGGTCGCGGTATAGGTGTGCCGAATGAATACGATCTCGACCGCTTGATAGTACCGCGTCAGAAAAAGATGCAGCAGCATGTAGAAACGCTTGGCCAGATCTTTGAGGTCTTCCGTCATCGACGCCGACGTGTCCATCAAGCAGAACATTACGGCTTGCGTTGTCGGTTTGCTCCGCATTTCGAAGCGGTTGTACCGCAAATCGACCGTATCGAGGTAGCTGACACGTTTCATTCGCCGCTGGGTGACCGCGACCAATTCGGTCAACCGTTTGATCTCATCCTCATCGCCCTGCTCTTTGGCTTGTTCCAATTCGGCCAAGATCGCATCGAGTTCGGCGAGTTTGGGGCGACGCAGCGCGATGCGACGCGACAGCGAGTGCCGCATCGTTTCACGCAGATTCAATCGCTGAGGGGCGCCGTCGACCGAAAATCCCGCACGCACTCGCGAGGTTGTCGTCATCGACTTCAATTTGCGTTTCGCCAGATTTGGCAGTTCGAGATCGTCGAAGAACATATCCATAAACTCTTCGCGAGTCAGCAGAAAGACAAACATGTCTTCGCCATCACCGTCGGGGCTACCCGACGCACCGCTGCCCCCTGCCCCGCCGCTCGGTTTGCGGATGCGGTCACCGCGTTGGTATCCGCGGTTGCCGGGCAGCACGTAGTTGCGATTTCCGACGCCCGATTCAAAGTTGAAATTGGGTTCGCTAACGTCGTTTGCACTGATCGAAATCTTTTCGCTGCCCTCGAGATCCGCGACCTTCCGATGCCGAATCGCTTCCTTGACCGCTTTACGAATATGCGATTTGACCCGGCGGACGAACCGTTGCCGGTTCCCCAGACTTTTGGCATTCGGATTCTGACGACGGTCGATGACGTGCATAATTCAAAACTACCCTGATTTGCTGACTCGCATGTACCAATCGACCAAGCGACGAACTTGGTGTTCGGTGTAGCCTCGTTTGGTTAATCGTTCGACAAACTCGTTGTGCTTTTGCTCCGCTTCGCTGTCCTTCTTGGCTCCGAAACTGATGACCGGCAGCAATTCTTCGATCTGGCCGAACATTCGTTTTTCGATCACGTCCCGGATTTTTTCATACGAGGTCCAAGCCGGGTTGCGTCCTTCGTTCTTTGCGCGGGCTCGCAATGCAAACTTGACGACCTCGTAACGGAAATCTTTCGCGTTGGAGATGCCCGCCGGATGTTCAATCTTTTCAAGTTCCTCGTTCAAGATCTCTCGGTCCATCAATTGGCCCGTGTCGGGATCCTTGTAATCCGTGTCGTCAATCCAAGCATCGGCATAGGCGATGTAGCGATCGAAAATGTTTTGACCATAAGCATGATACGACTCGAGATAAGCTTTACGAATTTCGTTGCCGATAAATTCAGCGTACCGCGATGCCAATTCCTCTTTGACAAACTCTAAATATCGCTGTTCGGTGTCCTCGGGCAACTGTTCACGCCGGATCGACTGCTCTAACACGTACATCAAGTGGACGGGATCCGCCGCAACTTCGTGGGTGTCGAAGTTAAACGTTTCCGACAAAATTTTGTAAGCAAAGCGGGTGGAAATGCCGTCCATCCCTTCGCTGACCCCCGCCGCGTCGTGGTATTCACCGACGGTGCGGGCGTGCGGATCGGTGTCCTTGAGCGATTCACCATCATAGACCCGCATCTTCGAATAAAGGCTCGAATTTTCGTGCTCCTTCAGCCGGGTCAGCACCGAGAATCGTGCCATCATTTCCAAGGTGTCCGGGGCGCACGGCGCGTTGCCAAGCTCGGAGTTGTGGATCAATTTGTCGTAGATCATCTTCTCTTCGGTTACCCGCAAGCAGTACGGAACCTTGACGACACAGATCCGGTCCAGGAACGCTTCGTTGTTGCGATTGGATTTGAACGATTCCCATTCGGATTCGTTCGAGTGGGCAACGATCGTTCCTTGATACGGCATCGCCCCGACGTTTTCGGTCCCCACGTAAGAACCGTCTTGGGTTGCAGTTAGCAGCGGGTGCAACATCTTGAGCGGTGCTTTGAACATTTCGACAAACTCGAGCAGTCCCTGCGTTGTGCGGTTGAGTCCACCGGAATAGGAATAGGCATCGGCATCGTCTTGGCCAAAATGCTCGAGTTTGCGAATGTCGACCTTGCCGACCAACGACGAGATGTCTTGGTTGTTCTCGTCGCCTGGTTCGGTCTTGGCGACCAAGCAGCGACGTTGTTCCGAAGGCATCACACGGACGACAGAGAATTTGGAGATATCGCCGCCAAATTCGTCCAACCGTTTCAGTGCCCAAGGGGACATGTATCCCGGCAATCGGCGTGTGGGGATACCGTAGTCCTCTTCCAAAACATGCCCCATCGTTTTGGGATCAAACAAGCCCAGCGGACTTTCAAAAATCGGACTCACTTCGTCATCAGCGCACAACACAAACACAGGCCGCGCCTGCATCAATTTTTTCAATTGGTCGGCCAGCGAGCTTTTGCCGCCTCCGACCGGACCGAGTAGATACAGGATTTGCTTGCGTTCTTCGAGCCCTTGGGCAGCATGCCGAAAGTAGCCGACGATGCGTTCGATTGTTTCTTCGAGTCCAAAGAACTGGCGAAACGCAGGATAGGTTTTGATCGTGCGATTCATAAAGATCCGGCCCAACCGGGAATCGTTCGACGTGTCGACGTGGATCGGTTCGCCGATCGCCTCGACCATGCGTTCGGCTGCGGAACTATACAGCGATGGATCGCTACCTGCGGCTTCGAGGTATTCCTTGAGCGTCAGCTTGACTTGCTTCGCTTTTTCGTAAGTCTCGGAATACAGTCGCAGAATGTCAGTGGGTGAATGAGTCATGGATATCCAGCTCCAAAGGAGAACGCAACCAAGAACGACGAACAGTCGCCAGTGAAACCAGGAGATTGCCATCGCCAACTTTAGCTTAGTCAGACGACAGGGATCCGGCGCGTGGTGCACAGGAAGCATTCCTGCGTTTCGTCGGGATAAAAAAGATCAAGTGAACAGAGTCCCATTCATTATAAAGGCAGACAGCCCGATTGAGCCAAGAAATTTGACATCATGCAAATTCTGTCGGATAGCCGAAGTCGTTTGGCTACAAAGAGTTGTAGCGAAAATCAGCCGGCGGAGACGACGAAATGAGCAAGATTGATATCACAACGTCGACGAATTGTCCCCCATAGATTCGGCAGCGATTTTCCCTCAACGCGTCACCGGGCTGCTAGCGGATCGTTGTTTCTCTAATCCGTATTCCAGCCGGGTATGCCGCTTCACGCCAGCAAAGCCACCGCGGTCAACCGCGACGTTTGGCCAGCCTGCGTCGTCGTTTTCGCTTGCGTCTGTTGCGATCTTCCGCTTGGGTTTCGCGAAGTTCTGCCTGGGACAGGGACACGTCGCTGATAAGGGGCACGCTGCGAGGGTGAATGCCGTAAACGCTTGCCGGAATGATGGGAACCGCAATTGCCAACACACTGACGGCGTACCAGGGGTGATCCATAACCCACGCACTACAAACGCAGAAACAGGCCAATGTGACGGCGACCGAAGCGGCGATCCTCCATCGCTGCAGCTCAGTGATCCTGGTCAAAAATGCGTAAGGATTGATCCACCGCGATCCAAGACGCAGCAGCAAGTACAAAGCTACCATCATTACGAGGCTTGCGATCAAACGGTCCCCCCACGCCGAACGTGTTGTCGTTCGGCGAACATGTTTGATCATCGCGTCCGGTGGAACCGTGCCCACCGACAACAGATCGATTTGAGTGTCTTGGGCGGTACGAAACGGGACCAATGAATCATCGCGTTGCTGCGATATCACACTGACGGTACTGCGGGGACGCATCTTGAAGTACACACGCGCATCACCAATCTGAGCGTCACGCTTCGCCCGACCGCGTCCGGATGACCAATACAGTCGTGGGGATTGATTAGGGGCATCGTGGTGGATGAACGCGTCGCGGGCAATTTCCGCAGACAGATCCGCGAGTCGGAAGGTTAGCGGATCGCTGGGCGGGATTTGATCGATCAGCGAATCCGACAACCGGAATCCGCCGAGTTGCACCAAGTCGGCTTGGACGCTGTGATTTGGAAACGGCATCGTTGTGGGGTTGTCGTGGCCGCCGTGTCGAAACGTCGAGGAATCGATCCGTTGATCGGACCAGATTTTCTCGTAGTGATAAACCTTCCGGCGTCTGCCGATCGAGCGATCGCTTGATGACAGCGAGTCGCGTCGTTTTTCGACTTCACGCCACTGGAACATTTCAACGTGGCGTTCCAAGCGAACCGCGTTGACCTCAAGTCCGAAGGTTTCATCCTTGATCGGCGCGGATGTTTTTAAGCGACCGGTAACGTAGACCAGTTTGCCATCGTGCTTGGGTTGAGGGCTGGCCGCATCAATTTTGATCACCGCCGCTGCGGCTTGGTCGAGTCCGCCTGCGGTTTGTACGAGGCTTTTTTCGCTCTTGTGAAGCGACATGATTGCGCCCAGCAATAACAGACCAGCGGCCAAGAAAACAAGGACGCGGCCGCTGCTGATCAACGATGAATGATGCGATTGATTGTTGTACATGGCGCCCCGACTCTTGTGTGCGAGCGACGTGAATGCAAATTAAGATTTGCATTATAGCCGACGACCCAAAGGACGCAGACGCACCAGCACTACCGATAGTGTTTGATCGGTGCGAGCTCGGCCACGCTGACCCCGAATCGCTTCAGATAACGATCGGTCTCGTTGGTGAAATTGACTTCGGCATCGCGGTTTTCGAAGCGGAATCGCTCGATCGGCGGCGGCGCAATCTGGCGGATCGAATAGAGTTCGACCAGCGAAATAAGACGCTCGGCTTGAGCGACTTCTTCGGCCTCGGACTCCGCGGGCTCGTCCATCGCTCGGCTCCAGTGTTCGATCCTTAGCGGCATGAATTTTCCAAAGCCCGATTCTTTGTTGCCAACTTTGGAAATCACCACACTGACTTTGACGGGGTACAGCGTGGGCCATTCCTCGCGTCCCGAGGTTTGCATGACCTCATTTTGTTTGCTCTCGGGCAGCGTGGCGGTGACAACCCAGACCGGTTGTCCCTGCAACCTACCGCTGGCGATTTGCAATTGATGCTCCGGTTGGATTTGTTCGAGCAATTCGATCCAACCGCCAACCCGCACTCGTAACGGCAACGCATTTTCACGTGGGGACGCGGCCGACCATTCATCGAGTCGGGCCACATCGACGCGCCGCAGCGAAATCTCGCCCGCCACCTCGCTTCGAGTCCAGGCCAATCGTCCATCGCTCATTTGCTGCAGCGTATGTTTGCCTTCGCCATCGTGCATCGTCATTTGAAAATTGAACTGGCCGGTGGTGTGGCCTGACTGTTCGTAGGTTCCGACGCCGACGACTTCGCGACCGGTGGTCCAGACGCGTTGACGTACTTTGGATTCAAAAGCAGGGCCGCTGGCGAGCTGAAAGATGACTCGCCGCAAAAGTTTTTTTGCTGCTTCCTCATTTTCCATGACTGCGGCTTGGTCACTTGGGTCGGGGGCCGCTTCGGTTTCGCTGTGAGGCGTGTCGGCAACGGTGATTTGCCAATCGAGTGCGGAAAACGTGAGGAAAACCACACAGAGACACAACAACACGATCCATTTCGAACCACCACGACGGCGTGTGAAACACGCAGTGAAACCCTTTGCGGATTTGCTATCGCTGATCAAACGGTTGTAGCGGTCAATCTTCATAGTCCGGTTATGTCGATTTTTCCAAAGATAACACCCTCCGCGTGCCGATGACCAACTACGAAGAAGGTCTGGCCGAATGCCGAACGGATCGTAGTTGGATTCCCGGTCACGCGTCCACCCAGATCGTTCACACTTACAAAACATTTATTGGATGTGTTTAGGTCGCTGGTTTCGTAACTTCGCGAGACCGCATGCCGAGTGCACATCTCCCAAGGAACGAGGGGAAAGATGAAACGAATCGTCACTCATATGTCGCTGCTGGCGGCCACGGCGGTCCTCGCCACCGGGTGCGTGCCGGTTCGCCACAACTTGCCGCCCGAACAGCGTATGCTCGAACCGGGTCCAGGTGTTGGCGGACCCGGTCCCGGAGTCATGGGACCGATGCCAATGGCTGCTGGAATGGGCGGGGGAATGCCCATGATGGGAGCGGCAGGAATGATGGGAGCCGGTGGAATGGGCCCAGGTCCGATGGGCGCTGCAGGAATGATGGGCGGCGGACCAATGCCAGAAGGCGCGATTGGTCAAGCTGGCCCCGATGTCATGCGAAGTGCTCCACTGGGACCCGCAATGGGCGGCCAAGCTAACTTCCAACTCGCTAGCATGCGAAGCGGAGCGGCCTGTGCCGATTGCAATGGCGGCGCGTCCGCTGGAGCAAACCCGCAAGGCGGCGGCGTGGCATCGATGATGCCGATGATGCCAGGCGTGCCATCGACTGTCCAGGTTACTATGAGCCAACCCGAAGGGATGCAGGTTCGCTACGATGCCTCCGGTGGCGGCATGTTCGACAGCGATCCGCTTGTCGTTCCGGCTCGCCAAAACTTTCCTCAAGGAGGATTGTACCGGTTGAAGCTGACCAACATTCCATCACGTGAAGGCGTCGAGCTGTACCCAACCGTGGAACTGGCCTATGCCAACCCACGAACCGGAGCTTACTTGGCACACAACTCGGTACCAATCCAGTTCACTGCGGAAGATTTTGACCAAGTCTTGACTGGCAACTTCGTTACCAAAGTGATCTACCTACCCGATCCCGATTTCCAAGGTCCTGCACTGGCAGGCATCGATACCCTGGTCAGCACTCGGCTTGATCCAGGAATCGATCCCATCGTGGAAGCGGATCGTCGGGGTTCGATCCTTGCAATCATTCGCCTAGGTGACAAAGACATCGAAATGATGGGAGCCGGTGGAAGTGGCGGAGTGATGGGCGGAATGATGGGACCTCCGATCGCAGGTTTGCCTGCACCGTTTGCTTCGGCCATGACCGAAGGCTGTGGAGGACCCGCCGGGGGCGGTGCGTCAATGCCAATGGGATTGCCCGGAATGATCGCCGGTGTCAACGCTCCTCAATACGGAATGCCAATCTCCGGCACACCGATCGGGTTGCCTGGACCACCGCATATTCCATTGGGAAGCCCTGCGGGATTGAAGAAGCACGTGATGCGGAACCACACCCCGATGCACATGCCACAACCTGTGGACAAAGTCAAAATCGGTGTGCGTATGCAACCTGGATACAGCTACCCGAACCCGGTCAGCCGTATCAACATCACCGAGCAGAACATCCACCCCGGTGTTCCTAACGGACGACCGCTGTACGAACACGCCAGCCAAGAAGTGAATTGAAATCAAAACCATTAACTTGGTTTTGATTCGGGCAACCAACGCTCGACCTTCGGGTCGAGTGTTGCCTTTCCCCTGGCGAGCAAATTTGCTGTCTCGCGATGCGAAAGGCGACACTCACTGTCATTTTCTCCTAAACGCGATCCGTTCCGGTTCCTCATGATGACTCGCCAAATTCGCTCTCGAACCAACGTTGCGGTGTCAACAACGATTCTCGCGTTGGCAATCTGGTCGGTCAATGGTTTGATCAGCAATACGACAAGTGCAGCGGATCCAAGCGACTATCTCGGCAGCGGCGATCGTCACCACATCCTTCGCGGCGACATGCCCGCTGGAGTGATTGGACAAGCACGGCTGGCTGGCCGCGGCCCCGTCCAAAACTACTTTCAACCTGTCGCGTTCTCGGGGCCCAAAGGGGTCGGTTTTTCGATGCCTCAGGGCAGCGAGTTCTTCGGTGCCGAAGACCCGTCGCTGCAAGTGGGATTGTTGATCGGAGGCGTTTATCGTTTTCGGATCACCGGTATTCCCGGTGCCGAAGGAGCCGAGTTGTATCCCACCGTTGAATTGATTGATCGCATTTACCCGCCACCTGGATTGGCGACGACTTATCCAATTCCGATCAACTTGGACCACGATGATCTCGAAGCGGCACTCGAAGGCCGTTTGGTCACTCGTGTGATCTATCTAGAAGATCCGGCGACCGCGTTCCCGCTTGCCGAAACGCCGCAGACATCACGAGCCATCGAGCTATCGGAGCACCAAGACGCACTGGAAGTCGCCGATCGAATGGGACGCCCCGTCGCGATCGTTCGCATCGGTTCAGTGGCCCCTCCAGGGGCGGCCGCCTTGATGCCTCAGTTCTTCTTTGGCTACCCAGCTTGGACACCGATTTATCAACCCGAGCAGGGATCACAGCAATGAAGCGGGCCCTAAAAGACGACGCTCTGATGAACGAACTGAATCATGATCACGGCCGCCAACGCGTTAGTTTGGTGATGCTGGTCGCAACGCTATTGGCAGGATTTGCGCTGACGGGATGTCAGTTGCCGCAATCCAAACAAATGCCAATGCAGCCGGGGTATGCCTCGCAAAAGGCTCCGCAGAATACTCCGGGCAATGCCGCACAACCGATGCCCATGCCTCACCCTGCAGCGATGCATTCGCCACAATCGCAGATGAATCCTGCGGTCCAGCAAGTCGCTTGGCAACGGCACCAAACTCACGCACCAAACGCTGCGGCATGTGGTTGCGGTGGATGTGCTGCTGGGGATTCAAACGCATGCCAAAGTGGCCCGCAAGGCTACGCCACCTATGCTGGCGGCGGCTGGAATGCGCACGGCGTCGATCCAAACGAATTCTTATGCGACGGAGGTGATCATCATCAAGATGTTGCCGTTCGCCGCAACAATACATTGGCCGGTCTGGACGCCGAAGATACCGTCGTTCACTACATGACCGAAGCCGGCGATACCGAGGTCAAGGCAAGTAACCGGGTTTGCGTTTACGCACCGCGGTTTGCTTCGGTGCGAAAAATCACCGGTGCCGCTTCGGGGGGACGTGTGATCGGGGTTGCCGGCGTCAAGCACGACGTTGGACTGAATCGGATTCAAGAAGATTTGCCTGGGTTAGTGATCAACGATACTCAAGCCCTTGCCCACGCCGACGTCGCCCGACGTATCGACGCGATGCGAGACCGCAATCGTGGCGTACGTATCGAAAACGTGCTGCAGCCCGAGATGGCCGAAGACGTATTGGCGGCATTGGCCGGTTTGTCGGTGTTGGATTTGGGGCAATTGCAAGAAAACCAACTCGCACGGCTACAGGAAGCTGCAAGTGCGGCGGTGTCGTGGAGTGTGGAAGAATCGATCGAAGTGGCAATCGAAGATCTGAAGCCACCGACATTGACTCGCGATTTGCGAGTCGAAGAGATGCGAGTCTACGACTTTCCCGATGCCGGTCGACTACAGATTGGCAAGTTTGCGGATCGCCAACACGCGCAGCCCGGCGAAGTGGTCTCGTTCGCCATCCGAGTGGAAAACGTAGGCGACTCGGCCGTCAATCATGTCACATTGACCGACAACTTGACCACACGCTTGGAATATGTGGCAGAGAGTCAAACGTGTAGCGGAGGAGCTGAATTCTCGACTAAACGGAACGAAGCCGAATCGTTGATGTTGCAGTGGAAGTTGACGGATGAATTGAAGGTCGGCGAAAGCGTCACCATTCGGTTCCAATGCAAGGTTCGCTAAACGCCGCTACCTGAGCGGTGTTCTCTGCCCGCGGAGTCATCTTCGCTGGCTCCCCTTCTCACCGTTCTCCTCGCTCCTCGCTCCTCACTTTTTTCACTCCGCCCACTTGATGCGTGCCATCCTCAGGTCGCCGCGGGCGGATCGTTTGGGCATCCACTCGCCTACTGTGACCCAGGTTTCATCGGGGCCAGCGTTGGTGACATGGAAATTACCCATCAATGCCACTTCCTCAGGGTGATTGATACCATCGCCGACGATGGGCAAGACCACACGTTCGGTATCTCGTAGCAAACAGAGGCGGTCAGGATCGACCTGTGCGATCCACAGCGGAGCACGCCAACGCATCACGTTTTTGTTCGACTTGTCTTGGCGGGTGTATATCAAAAACAAACCTTGCGGATGATTAACCCAATGCTGCTGAGTGGTTGACATTGCGATCGACGTTCCATCGTCCCAGCACCACGCTCGTTTTTCGCCATAGTTCAAACCATCGCGACTCGAGGCCACGTAACCGTGCCCGTCTTCGGCACGGATCGTGATGTAGTAGCGATCGTTCCAGCGGGTGACTGACGGTTCCAATAGTCCGCGTCCGGCGCTAAGCGTTAACGCAGGTCCCACGTCGACGATCTTTAATTGTTCTCCGTCAAATGTGCATCGAACGCCCGCGACACTTCGGCTTTTGTTCGTGGCACCAAACGTCAACGACATAATAATGTCGCCATCCGCATTGACGGCGCGTTGACCACAATTGTTGGTGTAGATGAACGACCCGCGTGGATCATCCCATTGCAGAATCTTTCGCTCGGACCATGTCCCATCGTCGCGACGGACCGTGTATACCGGGTAGCGTGAAAGCTGTTCGCGACTTGAGAATTTTTCGCCGCGATAAAAGACGACATGTCCCATCGCCAAGACCGTGTTGGTCATCTCATGGTATTCGGGAACGACGTCGCAAACGCCTGCCATTAAACCGTCATGCTCCGGCACTGGGACTCGCCCCAACGCATCAATTGGTTCTGGATCGGACCAAGTCTTGCCATGGTCATCCGATCGCGTCCAGTGAACAGGACCAAAATAGTCCGAGCCACGGATCCACTGCATGGTCATCAGTGCAAAAGAGCCGCCATCGCGGCGGGGTACCATGCAAGCACGTGGGTGAAACCATGTTTCTGATTGACCGTCGCGGTTACGTCGCAATGTTTGCGGCGTGATCGACTCGATCCGTAAACGCGACTCGCTGGCCAAGCTTAGTGAAGGGGACAAAGCGGCGGCGGTGGAGATGCCGCAGAGAAATTGACGTCGAAGCATGGTGGGATTCTCGTGGTCAGAACAAGCGATTCGCTACGACCTGCACCGCTGATGCTGCACTACGGATTCCGATGCGTTGCGATCTCGCCAATCTGAGATCCAATATGCTCGACGAGCGCCGCTCGGTCTTCGCACAAATACGCAACATGATCCATCGCAGGATGAAAGCACATCGAAACTTCGTCGCGTCCTCTTAGTTCAGGGAACATGTCGTAGAACTGTTGGGCATAACTATAATACATTCCCACGCCGCCGGTGTAGACAAAGTGCATCCGCGTCTTGCGATCCGCGAGTTTACTTAATTCCTCGACCGCAGTTTCTCGCGACGGAAACTCGCGGATGTCGTCTCCTTGTTGCAGCGATCGCGGTGCCGTGCTGCTTTGGCCGAGCAATCGCTGCGCAACTTCCCACCACTTCCTCGGTCGCAGTAATCGGTGCAAATGATGGCCTCGGAATCGGTGCCAGTAGTACGCGGCGGTTCGGTATCCACAGCCATCCATCGGCACCACGGCGGTGACGCGATCATCGCGAACCGCGGCATGCAGCGAATCGTCGGCACCGCTGCACAAGCCAAATAGCACGATCTTTTGCATCTTGGTGTTTTCAAAAATCCAGTCGATTGCTTGGCTGATTTCGTCAGCGGCACGGTCAATCGATCGACCTCCCACGCCCACGCCGAAGCTTTCGCCGATACCGGAAATGTCAAAGCGTAGTGACGCGATGCCGCGACGCGCCAAGTCGTTGGCAACGTCCACATACATGCGAAATGGACCGACGTGATGCAGCATCCCTGGGGTGACCAGGATCGCGGCGGTGTCGGATTGCTGTGTCGCGGTCGGTGCTTGCCAAACGCCAAGCAAGTGTTCGTAGCGCCCAAACACGATGGCGTTTTTTGAATCTGCGGATTCGCTTGTTGTCGGCTTCGCTTGTGCTGGCTTTGTCTGGGGTGTCGAGAGTTGACGCGGGGTGGAGGCTACGCCGTCGTGCTGTGCTCGCTGCAACAGCCCGAGAATTGTTTTCATGGTTTCTGGCGACGAAAACGCACTTTCGGTGTATCTTTGTGCGTCCCAGCGAATGACATCCGTGACATGATTCACGTTGGCTTGCGAGGCCAACCAGCTTTGTTCGTCCGGCGACGTCAAACTCTGCTCACTGACCACCACCGAGACGTTTTTGCCGTTTGTCGGTATTTGAAGTGACGCCAAACTTTGTCGTTTTTCTGGCGACATCGCATGCCCGTAGCTTTGGTCGATCTCGCTGGCGACGCGGATCGTGCTGAAACGCCGCAGTTCGCTCAGTTGACGGCGGTGCCATTGGTCCATCGTCCTGAGGAACTCGCTGACATCAACGATCGGGTCCCACAACACGACGTGGTCAAAGCTGCCGTCGGGCAGCGAAGCGGCAACGGTGCCCCCAAGTCGCAGTCCGATTGCCGCAATCTGTTTTGCACCGCTTTGTTCGATTAAGTAGTCACGCGCGTCGATCAGATTTCGTTGCATCTGCTGGGCCGTTAACTCGGCACACGCCCCATCGGAATTGCCGGTGTTGGCGTAATCAAACCGCAGCACATCAAATCCAACGCTACACAACTGGACGGCCAGTTGTTGTAAATTGCGATAGCCGCGTGCATATTCGTGACCGATCGAATGACAAATCACCACACCTCGCTCGAGCGAGTTTCCACGCGGGCGATAATGAACCCCGTACAGAGATTGCCCGTCGCTGGGAAAGAATGATGCGTGGACGTCGGGCAAGCGATCACGCAACGCCCGAATGTCGTCGTCCAATGACGACGTGATCGTTTCACCCAGCAATTCACGCAGATGTCTTGCCGAGGTAGCGATTGTCGGATTGGCAAAAAAATCACGAACGGGCAAATCGATATCCATATCGCTGGTCAAACGAGCAACCACTTGCGTGACCAACAGCGAGCTGCCGCCGAGCAAAAAGAAATCGTCATGAATTCCGATCTCCGGCACGTTCAAAACTTCCTGCCAAAGTTCGACCAATCGTTTTTCAAGGTCATCTCGAGGCGGGACGTAGTTTTCATCACGAGCGACGACCCCTTCACTTGCCGGCGGCAACGCCCGACGATCGATTTTGCCGTTGATCGTGTGCGGAAAAGATTCCAGGAAAACAAAGCGAGCGGGAATCATGTACGCCGGCAACACGCTGCGTAAGTACGTAGCGATCGCGTTTACCGATACATCTTGCTTGCCGTGCGCGACATAGGCGACCAGGAATTTCTTGCCGTCCACTTCATCGAAACTGACCAACGACCCGAGCACGCCAGGGGCTTGGTCGATCGCGGCTTCGATTTCGCCGGGTTCAATGCGGTACGATCCCAATTTGATTTGGTGATCGACGCGGCCAGCAAAGTCGATGTTGCCGTCGGGCAACCACCGCGCCAGATCACCGGTGCGGTACAGACGCAGCGACTCGCCGTCGATCTCGACGTTCAAAAAGACAGCAGCGGTTAATTCGGGACGGTTCAAATAGCCCAGCGCCAGCGCGGGACCGCCG